>JACCDX010527435.1_pt1 | contig 38521 bp, 36 predicted proteins | sample 7449681 | NCBI WGS metagenome assembly JACCDX01 (sample SAMN15323450, study PRJNA562643) | freshwater metagenome | isolation source: river surface water | place: USA:Blue River Watershed | collected 2017-08-18
TATATCCACATAAAATAAACATTTTTTTAAAAAATAAACAAAAAAATATTTTTTTAACAAATTATAAAATTAACTTTATTTTTAACGAAACTGTAATTAAAATAAGTATTTATAATAAATAGCAATACTACAAAAAATGAGTACATACAACGACCGCAAAGAATTATATATTCAAAAAAATATAAATAATAAAGATTATTATGCATTATTATTACAAGCATTTAAAAATGATACTTTAAATAATGATTTATTAACAAATGCATTAAAGCACTATAATGATGAAATTGTTAAAACAAAAGATAATTCAGACTTTGATTTAATCTTTTTTATTCGTTTATTATATTTATTAAAAAATAATAATCATACTTCTTATGAAACATTTTTTTTAACTATTTCCGATTTATTTAAACACGAATGCTTTTGGTTAACAAAAAATGAAAAAGCAAAATGTTATTGGAGTGAAAATCATATGATTTGTTATTTATCTTCGTGGTATTTATGGAATCAATTAAATAATAGTTCCGATGATCAATGTACTTTATTATTAACCACTTATTTAGAAACAAAAGCAATATATGGTTTTTATGAAGCTTATTCTCAAGTATATAATATGTATACTTTAAGTGCTTTATTAAATATTTATGATTTTATTAATGATAATACTTTAAAAAATCTAGCACTTCAATGTGTTAATACTTTATGTAAACAATTTTTAGAAGTTAATCTTTTAAATGGTTCTACTTTTTGTGCTTCCACTCGTACTTATCAACGTTATAAAACATCTTCTTTAAACAATAATCATAATAAACTAATTCATTTATTATCTGGAAATAATCAAGAAAATACTATTTCTCCAATTGGTGCTTTTATGGTCACTTCAACTTTTGTACCTAATATTAATTACTCTTCTTTTACTAAAAATTATAATGTAACATATAATTTAAACAATATCAATTTTGATAAAGTTTATTCTAAATTAAATCGTGATAACAAAACTTTATTTCAATGGAGTGCTGGTAATTATTTTAATGAATATATTGATGATACTTTAGATTTAATGGATTCATATAATTTAGACGCTCATAGTCATTTTAAAAGTGAGCCTTATACAACCATTTTAAATCTTTTCCCTAAATCAGTTCTTAAATCAACTTCTTCAACTTTAAAAGCTTTTACAGATTGTTCTGATTTAACAAATATTAATTACAATATTTATAATAATGGTAATTATTCATTAACGTGTTTAGAAAATTATAATCGTGGTAAAATGGGTGCTCAACAATTACCTTTTATTATTAATTTAGATGGAGCACCTATATTTACACAATCGGGTAAAGTATCTTCTGTTGGTAATTTAGATGAAGCAAATGGTAATTCTCATTTACCTTATGTAAAACAAGAAAAAAACATTGCTTTAGTAATGTATCAACCATATGATTTAATTAAAAGTAGTGCAAAAACGGCAAATTTAGATTTAACTGTTTATCTATATTTAAATCCAAATGATGTAAATGAAATTATTCAAAATAAAAATTGGCTTTTTGTTAAAAAGAATAATTCATATGCTGCTATTTATTCAACATCATTAAAAAAAGATAGTTCAAATAATTATTATAATGATAATACTTCACAACAAGGTTGGATATTTATTTTAGGTAATTCTTCAGAATATACTGATTTTAATACTTTTCAAAATCAAATATTACAAAAATGTACTTATCAATTTAAAGTTGTTAAACCAAATAAATCAATATTAGATAAATTAACAACTTCTGATAATTATTATTATGGAAAAATAACTTTTAATTCTATTTCATTTGATATGAAATGGTAAAATAAGAAACCGTAGGTTTCTTATGAACTTCCCTTTTTATTTTTTAAAAAATATTAATTTGTTAAAAATAATAATTTAAAGCGGGAGGGTCATTGGGAACCAAAGCGGTTCCCAATATTTATACAATAATATTTTCGCCATTTTCAGCAAAAATACATTTTACAAGTAAATCTTCCATATTACATAATCGCAATTCATTATTTTTGGCTTTTTCGACTAAAAATTTCGCCATTTCAGCTTCAGGACTTAAATAAATATCTTTGTATTCAAATTCTTTTAAAAATTTAGCTTTTAAAGCAAAAGAACCTAATATACAATCATTATGCATATAACGTTTTAAACATACATTATAGAATTTAAAAAAAGCATCAAAATCATTTTGATATTTAATTACACTTTCTATTAAAAAATTATTTACTAAATGGTATCGTCCAGTCATTTTTATAATAATATCATTATCATCAATACGAAATGTTTTAATTACTGCTTTAATATCAAACATTTCAGCATATCCTTTGTGATAAAAGTTATGTGAATTATAATTTGTATAAACAATAGATGCACCAAACTTTTCTTGAAATACATTTAAATAAGTTTCTGAATTTCCATTATTTTCAACAATAACAACCTTAATATCTTTATAACTTTTTAAAATTTCTAAATTTTTCATAATAGAATTTAAATAAAGTTGCTTTCTACTTTCGCTATCTTTTTCTCCATTTTTATGCTCTTCTTTTAAATATTTATTTATTACACTTGTTGTTATTAAAAAATAAATCATTTTTTATACTATTATTTTTCTAATTAATTCTTTTATTTATTTTTATATATATAAACTTACTTTTATAATGACTATTATAAAAATAATAAATAAATTATTATCTATAAATAAAATAGTAAAATGCCGGAAGTTATAGAAGTACGTGAATATACTGATTTTTGTAATAAATATATTAAAAATAAAAAATTAAAATCTATTAAAATTTTAAATGGTCGTTATAAAAAACACGGTCCTTTTACTGGATTCAATTCTTTACTTAAAAAATTACCATTAAAGATTATTGAAACTCAAAATAAAGGTAAATTTATGTATGTTGCTTTAGGAAATAATGAAATAGATGACGACTCCCTCTTTAAAGTTGACCCTATTTATATTGGAATTACATTAGGATTATCCGGAGGATGGTTCTTTAAACCACATGGGTTAAACTCTAAATATATTCATGGATTAAATGGGTCGCGTTATGTAGAAAGTGATATTGAAAAATATCAAATAAGTGCTTTAAAACATTTAAATGTAGAATTTGTTTTTGAACACGGTACACTCTACTTTTATGACCAATTAAGTTTTGGAACAATTTCTATATTTGATAATACTGAATTATTAGAAAAGAAATTAAAAACACTTGGTTTAGATATAATGAAACCTGAAACAACTTTTGAAGATTTTAAAAGTGCATTATTACATAAATCAAATTTAAATAAAGCAATTGGTAATGCATTAATGAATCAAAAATATATTTCTGGTATTGGAAATTATTTAAGAGCTGATGCTTTATGGCTTTCTAAAATAAATCCTTTTATTAAAGTAAAAGATTTATCAACAATACAGCTTAAAAAAATATATCATAATGTGCGACTTCTTATTTGGGGACAATATAATAAAAAAGCCGGTATTAAATATGGAATAATTAAAAGTAGTGATAAGTTACCACTAGATTATAATCGCAACTTTTTTATATATCAACAAGATACAGATATTTACGGTAAAACAGTACTTAAAGAAAAATTATATGAAGGAAGTCAAGTAAGATATATCTATTATGTTAAATAAGGAACCTTATAAGAAACCTTATAAGAAACCTACGGTTTCTTATGAACTTCCCTTTTTATTAAATATAAATTTTTATATACACTATATAAATTTTTATATACACTATATAAATTTTTATATACACTATATAAATTTTTATATACACTATATAAATTTTTATATACAATTGTATATAAAAATTCTAACAGGTTTCAAATGCATTACATTAATTTTAAAAGAGAGATTTGCAGAGAAAAGTTGCTGTGTGAAACCTTAATTATATATATACGAACTCCTTTATATCTATAAGAAACCTCTTCGGTTCCCTCCTTTAGGAATGAACTTCCCGCTTTTTATTAATTTGTTAAAAAATAATTAATTTGTTAAAAAAATGATTAATTTGTTAAAAAAATGATTAATTTGTTAAAAAAGAGAGGAGGTTCGAAAGGAACCACGATATGGTTCCTTTCTCTATTGACTATACCCTGCAACAGTTGTATTAATAAAATTTTGTAAATTACTTTCTGTTACATTAAATGTTTGAATAATACGATAACCTGAATTTTTAACAGCAGGTAATTCTTTTAATTGAACAACGTAATTTATACCATATTTTAAAAAAAGAAATACATAACGTCCATTCATACGACATATTGTAAACCCACAATCAGGTGTTGACATTTTAAATATAATAATATTGTACTATATTATAAAAATATTTTAAGATAAAATCTTTTAAAAAATAATTTATTTTCTAATTGTTTTTTTAACTTTCTTTACACTCTTTTTAATTTTTTTAACACTTTTCTTTACTTTCTTTTTACCACCAACAACATTTGATGTAGAAGTAGTATTACTGTTTGATAATCCAACACTATATTTAACTTTTTTAAATTTATTTAATTTTCCAATTATATTTTCAACACGTGATGAATAATCTTTTTCTTCATTATTTGCAAAAGATTTTGTATTTAAAGTTTCAGTAACACGTGAAAATAATTCAGCTAAATCGCGTTTAAGTTCAAAATAAGCATCTAAATAAGTCATTTTTTTCATTAAAAGTTCGTATTCTTTTTTTGATTCTGTAGATAATTCAGATTTACTAAAAAAACGAAAACGACCTTCATTTTTATTTTTTTTAAATAATTTATATTCTTCATTCATTTTTTTTAATTTTTTAAATTGAGGAATATCTTTCTTATATTTTCCTTCAATCTCTTTTTCATATCTTTTATATAAACGTTGGAATTTAACATATTTATCTCCTTTTTCGTATTTTGAATCTTTATTTTTATTTGCAATATTATTAAATCTTAAATCAAGCATTTTGTTTTTATTCTATTTTATAAAAATATTTTATTCTATTTTATTTTATAAAAATATTTTGTAATTATTTTCTTTATAAATATTTTATAATACGTGGTTTATTATTTTCAAAAAGTAATATTTGAATTCGCTCCTTAGGATTTTTACGCATTCCAAATGCTTCAGACATTCCTGTATCAACATTCCATACTGAACCATTATATCTATTTACTATACCATTACTTTGAATTGTATGTCCAATTACCATATGTTTTGCATTTAATTTATTTAATATTTCTTTAATTTTTAAATTATTTTTAAAAGTATTTTTAGTATCATTTACTGAAAAATCACGATTCCATAATACACTTTGTGGTCCTAAAAATAATTCTTTAAAATATTGTTTTGATTCGTGACTTTTATTTCCATATAAATAATCTCGCATTAACATATTTATTTCACTAATTTTATATTTAGATGCTATTTTTTGCGTAATACCACCATGACAAAATATTGAATCACCTATTTTAATAACTGGGTTCCAAGTACATGCTAAATATTTTGTAAATGGAGAACCAGGTTTAAAATAATCTATTCTACTACTATTATTTTTTTTAAAATGATTTAGTCCTTCTTGTGACACATAATCATATATTCCCATTACATTCATTAATTCGTGATTTCCTAATACACTATGAAATCCACCGCCTGCTTTATATGCTTGATATTGTAACTTTAGTATTAAGGCACATATTTTAAACTCACTATCTTCATCATTATAATTATCAATACGCGATTTTCGGTCAAATATATCACCAATTTGAACAATATGAGTATTTCCACCAACCCAATTTAATCTTCTATCTATTACATTTGCTAAACGCAGCGCATATAAAAATGCTTTTAAATCACCATGAATATCACCAATTACATATACTTTCTCATATTTTGGATATATTCCTTTTTGATAATAGTTGGTAAATCCTGTTAAATCCATATGTTATAACAATAATATATTATATATAATATACTCTATTATATTATATATAAATTTTTTTATTAAAAATAAATTAAATCAAAATTTTATTTACTTATCTAATGGGTTTAAATCAACAATTGGTACTTCTACATTCATATTTAATTTCTTACTTTTACTCTTACTTTTTGAACCCATTTTACTTTTTGATTTTGATTTTGATTTTGATGATGTACTAGATGGTTTGCTCATTGAAACATATTCAGCTTCTGTTAAAGCTTTAACATCAGGTTTAACGTGAGTAGTAATGGTTTTATTTTTACCAGTTTTAATATTATGTCCTACAAATTTAGTAATTGGTTTACTAATCTTATTATTACCAACATAATAAAAACGGTCAATTTCTACACCACGATTACCTAATTCGAGTAAACAAAATACGACACGTTGATTTACTTTTGAAATACTTTTTCCTTCTTTTTCAGCTTCTAATTGCATTGAACGAGCAATACGACGATAGCATTTACGAGCAGCACTTAAAGGAATATTATCACTATACATACCGTGAGGATTCTTGGATGAAATAATTTGACCTTTAGCTTCTTTAAATTTAATTAAAGGTTCTAAAAGTTTAAAACGACGTCCTTCTTTACCTTTTGGCATACTTTTTGATTTAGAACTCATTTTTTTTGATTCCATTTTAACTGGTTCATTCATTGTTTGTCCTTCCATTTTTTATTTTTTACTAATATATACTTATACTTTTTATTTAGATTTTTATAAAAAAAATATTTTATAAAATTAAAAAAATAATAAATTAATAAAAATAATAAATTAATAAAAATAATAAATTAATAAAAAAATATTTATTAAATAAAATCGTGTTCTAAATCATTTTTATTTAATAACTCTATACGCAATGTTGCAATAAAACCATTATTTCCTTTATAAATACGTTTTTTATATATTGTTGCATTTATTAATAAAGATGCTTCTTCAATAAATTTAATTGATTCTTCTAATTCATACTCTTCTATTCCTTCTATATCTCCTTTATCTGAAACTCCTAAAATATATATTGCTTTACCATTTCCTTGAAAAATTCTATATTTCATTTGACTTGCTATTTTAATTTTCTTTTGTTCTCTCACTTCTTCTTGATTAAATATTAATTTTAATTTATATTCACAACATCCTTTATTGTTTTCAGGTGGAATATAATTTATTTTATTCATTATTTTTTTACTTTAAATATTTTACTTAAAATATTATTTTAATATATTATTTTAATATAATTTCTTTTAATATAAATTAGTTTCATTTTTTACAAAATATATAAAGATAAAAGATATAAAAAGAAAATATTTATTTAATATAAGATTTATTAAAAAATGAATAATAATAATTTTGTTCCTATTACTAAACAACAAACTTTAACATATTATACAAGTAATCCAATGGGTAATTTTGATGGTGTTGAAAATGAAAGTATTGTTGATAAAGAACTTACTACAGCAGAACGCATTGAAATTATGAAAACATTAGCTTATAATTTTTTTGATAATAATACAATGTATTTAGCATATTTTATTTTAAATAGAAAAGTACCTCAAGACGACCAATTAAAAGCACAATTTGGTTTTATAAATTGTAAAAATCCAACTGAACGTCTTTATTTATTAAAAATTTATGAATCTTGTTTATATAAATGTTATCCAGATTTATTTTGTTTTGCACCACTTGGAATATTATATCAATATTTTATTGAAGACCGTATTGCTGATTTTATTATAGAATCTTATAGTAGAATCAGATTTAGTGATTCAATCTTTATGTGGTTTATGAATAATCAACATATTGTTAAACATAATATTAATTATAAAGATTTTATTGAACGAAAACAAAAACTTTTTCACAAAAAAGTTCATTTTTAAATAAAAAATAAATTTTTTAACACACTTTCATTTTTACAAAATGGACATATATTATTATTTCTATTTTTAATTCCACAACTTTTACATATTACATGACCACAATTATTATAATATGACTCAACATTATTTGTTAAACATATTCCACAACTATATTTTGTAACAACTTTTACATATAATTGTGATTGTAATAATTTTAACATATTAAATAAATCATGTATTGATTCAATTTTGTTTTTAATAATATTTTTTAATTGACATTCTAATTTATTTTTAATATTACTTTCATATGCATCTACTAATTCAAAAAAATCATTCTTATTTATTTCACTTTCATAATTTGAAATAAAATTTAATTTTTGATTTAATATATGCAAATTATATATATCATTTCGTAATTCACTAAAATAATTATTTATTTTACTACATATTTCATTTATACTTTCTTCTATTTTTACACTTTTTTTATTATAATCTTCCAATGAAAATCCTAATAATTCATTTAATTTATTATTTAATTTACTTTTATAATCAAATTGTTCTAAATTATTATTACTATCAATTACATTATCAAATTGTTTATGTGTTATTTTTTCAAAATTTTGCTCAATTATTTCAATTTGATTTTCTAAATGAAGTAATATATGATTTTTTATATTTTTAGTCTCTTCTTTTACTAATATTTTATGTTCAATTATTCTGTAATCATTTATTTTATCATTAAAATCATTTATACTGTCAACTATATTATTCATATGATTTGAATCTAATATATTATGTAAATTAAATAAATTTTCATTTTGATTATTATTTTCAATTTCATTATTTTCAAAAATATGTTCTTGAAATGTTAAAATTTCATTGTTTATTTCATTTTCCATTTTATAATTACTATATATAATTAAATAACTATTTTTAAATAAATAAACTTATTTTTATAAAAAAAATAAAAAATGATAATATTTATTCTTTAATTATATAAAATAATTATAATATATAATTAAAAATATAATATATAATTAAAAATATATATTTATTAAAAAAATACTATATTTATTAAAAATGAGTTCTTTTGAAAATGATGAAAATATTCGTGCTCCAGATGAAGTATATCGGGAAAGATTAGTTAGTTATGATGAAAATGAAGTTGAAAATATTGATAATGATATAAATAACAATGATATAAATATTGCTTTACAAAAAAGTTTAGAAGAATATATTAAAGAAAATGATAACCATATAAATCAAATGGAAGATGAAGAATATGAAAAAATAATTGAAGAATCTATACTTGAAGAAGAAAAAAGATTAATTGAAGAATATGAAAAAGAATATAAATTAAAATATGATGAACTTGTTGCTAAAAAAAATGAACAATATAAATATATTTTAAGCAAAATTACATATATTGTTAAAGATGAAAATAAAAGAAATATTATTATTAATATTATAAAAAAATATATTCAATTAAGTATTGATGAAAAATATATTTATATATCAAATGATGAGTATATACTTTTTAATAAATTTATGAATTATATTTATAATATTCCACTTTATCAAAATAGACGAATTCCAATTAATAAAATTGATGCAGAAGAATTAATTGAAAATATTAAAAATATAGAAAATGAAACAGAATATGTTGATATTATAAATGAAAAAATTATTAAAGAAATAAATGATTATTTTAATTAAAACTATTTTAATTTAATTATATAATATTATTATAGAGTTTATTATTAAAAAATGAAAAACATAAATTTTAAATATATATCCTATATTATTATTTTTATTATAATTATTTTATATTTATGTGTACAATATCATAATTATTGTATTGAAAATAAATTAAGACATACAATTTTTGAAATATTTGATTATTTTAATTTTTATAAAAGAAAAAATATTTGTATTAAATCATTATTAGAAGAAGAAGAATAAAATATATACTTTTATTTACTATTTAATCTTTTTCATAAATTATATATTTATTTAATAGAATAAATATATTTATATTATATTTAATTTATAATTAAAAAACTAAAATGAAATTAAAATATAACAAAAATAAACTTTTACCATTTTATATTAAAAATAAAAAATTACTTCACATATACATACTTATTTTTATTATAATATTAATTTTTTCTTTAAGTATAACCATATATTTATACAATAAATATAAACATAAAATTGAAAATTTTGAAAATGAAACAAAACCTAAAATATGGTGTTATTGGGAAACTATGAATGGTAAAACAAAACCAGCTTACATTGATTTATGTTACGATACTTTAACACATAATTGCAAAAATTGTTTTGATATTATTTTATTAAATGAAAATAAAATAAAAAAATATTTACCAAATATTGATGAAGAAATTGATTTATCACAACTTTCAATTCCTCATAAAACAGATTATTATCGTTATGCTTTATTAGAAAAATATGGTGGAATTTGGATTGATGCTGATATTGTTGTTACTCGTTGTTTATGTCCTTTATATAAACAATTATTAAAAAGTAATAAAGATTATATGGGGTTTGGTTGTGGTCGTGATAGAAAATCGTGTTCTTTAAATCCAGATGGTAAATATAATCCTACAAATTGGTTAATGATGAGTAAACCAAAAAGTGAATTTATGAATTGTGTTAAAAATAATGCACAAAATGTAATTGAAAAAGAAGGAAATAACTTTTCTTATCACAAAATTGGTAAAGTTGGTTTAGAAAAATGTATTACACAAATGAAAAGTAATGATGCTTCTTGGGATTATATTCATATACCATCAACTTGTCAAGAATATGATAACGAAGGAAATAAATTAAATAATATTATGAAACCATATAATATTAAAGATTGTAGTGAAAAACGTTATTTTTTCCCATTATATAATACAGCACCTGGTTATCCAGAGTGGTTTAAAAATTTAAGTAAAAATGATTTATTAAATGAACACAATCCAGAAGGAAGTGATAAATTTTATTTAAAAGATATTTTAAATGAAGCTTTTTCTAAAAAAAATAAATGTAAAATGTAAAATGTAAAATGTAAAATGTAAAATGTAAAATGTAAAATGTAAATATATAAAAATAAAATATAATTATAAATTTAATTAAATCCAATAATTACTTGATATATATCTATATTTGATAATTCTTCAATACTTTCTATATATATATTTAATTTTATTATTTTACTTTCCGTTGTACTTAATGATTCTTCTAAATTTATTTCATATAAACTCATTTCAGTTGATAAAGGTAACACACTATTATATAAAGTACTTTCACTATCATTTATATTTAATTGAATATTTGTTATATTTTCATTATTTGAATATATAATTCCAATATAATTTATATTTAATTCAGGTCTAAATATAAGTACTCCTATATCATCATTATTATAAAAAGATGTATATAATGTGCTTCTATCTTGTATATAATTAAATACTATTTGGTCTTGTAATCCACTTCCAATAGGAACAATTGATGGACCTGTATCTCCTGTATATCCTGTATATCCTGTATCTCCTGTATATCCTGTATATCCTGTATCTCCTGTATATCCTGTATATCCTGTATATCCTGTATAACCAGTATATCCTGTTTCTCCTTTAGATCCTGTATAACCAATATATTCTTTAGTTAAAACATATTTTTTTTCACACGAATTATTATTATGTTTTTTATTTTTTTTACAATAACTATTTTTTTTTGTATATTCATTTATTCCACTACTTATTATTGTATCTAAAAATATATCATGTTTATTTAATTTTTTAATTTTACAATCATCTGATGATGAAGAAGAGGATGAAGATGATGAAGAGGATGAAGAGGAAGAATCAGATGAATAAGACCGTCTTCTTTCTTTTATAATTTTACCCATATTTTTAAATACTTATTATTTATAATATAAATTCTATTTATAAATAATAAAAATAATTATAATCATAAAAAAATAAATTATATATATCTAAATTAGATGTTTATAATGAAATTAAATAAAAAAATTATTTATTTTATAATTATCTTTATTATACTATTAATTTTCATTATATTTTATAAAAAATATACTAAAGAAACTTATTGTAATAAAATACCCCAAAATAATGCTTTTGGTGCACAAAATGATAAAAATGTTGATTTAACATATGGTCCACAAGATAACATTAAAAATAATAATTGTGATAAGTATTGGAAAGAATTTCCTAATGAATATAATAGTGACTTTTTAGAAGATATTCCATTAGACCGTAATAGTGCTTATAATGTATTGCCACCAACAGCTCAATATGGAAATAATTCTTATAGTATGGGTCTTATTGATTATAATAAACTAATTCCATTAGTTAATGATGATACTAAAGAAAAAGATAATAAATATATTAATATTTTAGATGAAGAGTATTCAGAAGAGTTAAAAAATCCAATAAATAGTGAAGATGATAATATAAAATATGATTATGAATTAAAATATGATTTATATGCATTAAATAAAAAAACGTGGATTCATCGTGCTAAAGAATTTAATCCTACAAAAAAAAATAAACTAGATTATAATAAAATAAAAAGTCCAATTGAAGATGTTAACAAATTAAATGAATTATTTATAAATCGTCTTAATGATAAACAAAAATCAATATTATCAAATAATGAATTAATTACTTTTGGTACTACTGAATTTTATATTTATAAATATGCAATTCAATCTATTAAATATGCTAAAAATACTAACAAAAAAGAAAAATTATATACAATTAAAGTTGTTATATTCCGCGAAAATGATGTATTTACTCCAACTATTTTTTATCGCGGTCTTGTTTCATCCAATACTTTTGGAAAAGATTACAAAATATATAATGCAACATATATTGGTTCAAATGAATCTTCTAATTATTTAATGAATGAAAGTGCTGGATTACGTTCTTCTAGTGAAAAATATTATATGTTAAATTCTAATTATAGACACGATGATGAAGATTATTATCGCGATGTGAATCAAGAAGTTGCCAAACGAAAAGATTATTTAAAACAATTTGATTTAAAAGAAGCTTATGCTTGTTTCAATACTGATTTTAAAGTTTATTTAAATCCAAGTGTCAAAAGTAATATAATATTGCCATACTTATCAAGACAACAATGTGAAGCACCATTTGACTTTTATGGACGTGTGAAACCAAAAGGTATTTTTGATAAACCTTGTAAAAGCGATGATGAATGTCCTTTCTTTAAAGCAAATAAAAATTATCCAAATAGTCGAGGCAAATGTTTACCAAATGGTCAATGCGAACTTCCTGTAAATATGATTCCAATTGGTTATCACTTTTTTGTTCCTCATCCAGATTATGAGCCAATGTGTTATAATTGTGATTCTAAAAGCAGTTGGAATTCATCCACAAAATTAAATACATGTTGTGATTCACAATTTCATAAAAAAATTGAAGGTGAAAGTATAGATACAAAAAATAAATATGCTTTTTTAAATTCTCCAGATTATGCTTTTGCAGGAGATATTGAAGAACGAAGTAATCATTATAATCAACTTCATAATGTAATGTATCCTAATCAGCATAATAAAATTGGGAACCGCTTTGGTTCCCAATAACCCTCCCGCTTTTAATAAACCATTTTGTTTACAAAAAATAATTTATTAAAAAAAAGTAAAAAATGATTTACTTTAGAATAAAAATACTTTTAATTATATATTAAATAAATAAGTTTATTTATTTAATTATAAAAAAATGAGTAAAAAAGTAAATAAAAGTATTAAATTACTTTCTCCAAAAGAAACCTTAATTAATGAACTTGTAAATAAAATTGAAACTCCTCAATTAGAAAATAAGTTTACACTTAATTTCCTTGAAAATATGCGCGACCATAGTGAACGCTATTTGCGTGGTCGCGTTTCACATTTTTATGATAAAATTAGTCCACATAATTATCCTGATAAAGATGTTAATTATCTTCGTTATATTAATCAAAATCATTATGGAATGGTTGTTCATGATTACTTTCCTTCAAGACCATCTAAAAAAACAAGTCACGGACAACGTGGTATGTTAAAATTAATTGTTGATACTTCTATTGCGGAAGATTTTTATAATATATTGCTTAAAAGAAAATTTCTTGTAATTAAAACAAAAATAAATTTAACATTAAGTCGTGAATCAAATATGGAAAGTGATGAAGTTGAACTTGAATGGAAATCATCTGAAAATGAAATATTAGAAAAAATTCCTCTCAAATCAATTTGGTATAATCCTAAAGACCCTCCTACTGAAGATGAACCTGTACTAGAATTATTTCACGAAACTTTTTCTGAATATTATAAATTAGATGATATGAGAATGTATACTAAAAGTCATTGCTTTTATCATTTTACTATTATTGATAACCAAGAAACAAGTAATGACTTTATTGTGCGAATGTATGATTTACTTGTTAAACATTATGGTCGTTTTGAACATAAAACATTTAAAGAAGAATGTGATTGTATTTATTTAAATGCATATATTCCAATATATGGTGAAGAAAATGATATTCCAACAAATGAAGTTGATACAAATGGATTTTTTTGTGCTAATGCACTTAAAAGAAAAAGTAATTGTTAAAAATAAAATAAATTATTTAAATAAAAAATAATTTCCTTTTTTGCGGCAATAAGGACATTTGTTTGTATGAACAGATTTAAAGTATTTTGATAAACATTTAATATGAAATACTCCTACACAATATTCGCATTTAAATAAATAATTATCTTCTTCTAATTCACACGAATTCTCAAAACATATATTACAACTATTTTCTCCTACTTTATTATTATTTTTATAACTATTTATTATATTAGTATATTTCTTTTCACTATCATTAGATAAAAGAGTATTAAACATTTTTGGAATAAATGGTGAATATGGTATTATTAAACTATCATTATTTTCTAATAACAAGAATGAAATAACATTTTTTAAATTATTTTTTATTGCATAATATAATGCATTTTTTTCTTTTTCATTTAAATCGTGTATATGTACATTTAAATTTTTATTATACTTTAATTTTATTATTTGAATTGCACGCTTTTCATTTTTATTTTTGCAACATATTATTAATGGAGTATTATCATAAAAATCTGTTATATTTAAAGCATCACAATTAATATTTTCAGCATTTAACATAATTTTAATTACTGAATCCATATTTTTTAAACATGCATAATATAATGCATTATACTTTTTATAATGGTCATATTTACTATTTTTACTTATAAATGTTATTTTATTATTATTTAATTCATATAATTTTAAAGCAATATTTGTTAATCCACTTTTACAAGAATAATAAAATGCTGAATTAATATCATTATTATCTTTTAAATCAATATTTTTAAATTTTAATATTTCTAATGCACTTTCTTCTAATTTATTATCACAAATAACTTCTAAAATACTCATTTTTTTACCTTTTTCTATAATATTTATATCAATATTTTTGTATTTTAATAATTTTGATATTCCATAAACCATTTTATAATATGCACACCAATATAATGGATTATTAACATTTACATTTAAATATTCAATATTTAATTTATAATTTTCTAATATTTTATAAACAACTTCGTGCATATTATTTTTACAAGCATAACCTAAAGCACGTTCTAAAATATGTGAATAATCTTCATTTTTTTTATTTTTTACAATATATTTTTTAAAATCACTATGGGATAATATTTGTAATGCTTGATTATTTAATTTATTTTTACAACATATAATTAATAAATGAATTTTTGCATTTGGGTCATCTTCATTAAAAATATTTATTTCTATATCTTTATGAGCTAATAAATATGCACTACTTTCAACTAAAGAATTTTCACAACATATTAATAATGCAGATTCGTTTGCTTTATTTTTTGCATTAATATCTGTGTGGTCAAAATAGGTTAATAAATGATAAACTAATTTATCCATTTTTTTCATACAAGCTAACATTAAAATATTACAATTATCATATTTTTTATAATTTGTATGTTTTGATGATGAAAAGTATGAAAATAAATGTTTATTATTTATTTTATCTGTTTCCACACTTTCTTCATCACTATATTCTTCAATATTACTTACACATTTATAATTATCAATATTATTATTTAATTCATTAATATGTTGAGTAATAAATTCTGGTTGATTTTGCATAATATGATTTTCTAATAATTGTTGTATATTCATATTGTCACTAAAATTAATATTTAAAGTACCGTTTTGATTTTGATTAATATTTGCATTATTATGTGGTTGATATATAAAATTTCCGCTTTGAAATATTATATTTCCTGAAACTGTTTCACTTATTATTATGTTTCCATTTTCATCTTCATCATTGCTTTCACTTTTACTTTCATTTAATAATTGAACATTAATATTTCCGTGAAAATCATCTTCATTAGAAGATTTATATGATGAAGATGAACATGAAGATGAGGACGATGAAGAAGATGAAGATGAAGATTTTTTTGAAAAATGTTTCTTTTTATTTAAATTTTCTAATTTTTCATTTAATAAATAAGATTCTTCAATATGTGCTAAATGTAAATTTTTTTGGTAAATATTATTTTTAATACTTTTAATTAAATTTTTTTCATATTTTTTAGAATTATACTTATAATTTATATCAAAATATGGTGAATCTAATAATAATATAATATCATTTTCACTAAAAAGTTCGTGAATAATTGCTTGATGCAAATGTGAATTAAATAATTCTTTTAAATTACTTTTATTATTATCTTTTAAAAAAAATAATAAATGAAAATAATGAGTTAATACATAAATATTTTTCTTTTTGTATTCATCGCGTTTAAAAAAATCACACATTTTTATTTATTATTATTTAATCGCATTTTAATTAAATTATTTTAACTAATTTATTTTTTAAATAATTATTTTATAAAAACACTTTTAACAAAAATAACAAAAATAACAAAAATAACAAAAATAGGAATTAATTTTAATTATTTAATTAAAATTGCATAAATGTAAATTTTTATGTTTTATAAAAAAAAATACATAAATAATAATTTATTACCATTTTATTAATAAAAATATTTAAATTTATTTTTTCATTATTTAATTATACTTAATTATTTATTTTTATTATACTTAATTACGCAAAGAGCAATTAGAGAAAAAAGAGGAAGCAGAAAAAGCAATGAGGAGCAAATGCTTATTTTAATTATATAATTAAATAATAAATAATATTACCATTTTTAATAATAAAAAAATTTATAACTAATAAATTTATTAAAATACTCTCCTCAATTTGCTCCATTTGCTCCAACCTTGGATAATCAGAGTTTTCATCTTTTTAAGTCCATAAAATAAAAAGGATTTTTTAAAAATAAAATTTGGATTTTTTTTGGCGAACTCAAAAAGATGAAAACTCTGATTATCCAAGGTTGGAGCAAATGGAGCAAATTGAGAAAATGAGGAGTTTATTTTATTAATAAATTAAATATATTAAAATAATTATATAATCATATTATGGTCTTAAAGAAATAAATTTATATTTATTTATATAAAAGCAATTTCTTTGAAAACGCTTATCTCAAAAATCTCAAAAATCTCAATTTGCTCTTTGCGTAATTAAATAAATATTTTATTATTATATAAATATAGTAAAATTAAAAAATGTATATTTGTCATTATTGTATTGAATATAAAACATCAAGTTTAAGTGATTTAACTCGTCATTTTAAACGAAAAAATAAATGTAAATGCTCAACAATAATGTCATATGATGATTGTAAAATATTAAGTAAAAATAAAAAATATGAATTTACATTTGATACAAATAATTTATCTAAAAATGATTATATTTATATAATAACACATTATACTGATGAAAATAATATTATTCAAAAAAATTTTAAATTAAATAATATATTAATTAAAAATACAGATACTAATTTATTAGTTGATAATCAAGAAATAAAAGAAGATATTAAAGATAATAATATTTATTGTAATAATTGTGGTACACAATTTGCTAAATTATATAATTTAGAGCGTCATTTAACAACAGAAGGTGCTTGTGAAAAAAAAAAGAAAAAAAAAGAGTTATTAGATTATAATAAACAATTATGTAATAAAATTAATAAAAAAGATGAATTAAACCAAAATATTAATAATACATTTATTAACAATGTTCATAATAATAACGTCCAAAATATAAATAATAGTAATGTTCAAAATAATAATAATAATACTCAAAATAGTACATATAATGTTTCTATTCGCGATTTTGTAAATGATACTTATGATTTAAGTCATATAAATGATTCATATTATCAAAAAAAAGATTTCTTTTTATATCATAATTTCTTAAAAATGATTATGGAAAATAAAAATAATCAAAATATATTTTTTTCGGAAAATGAAGCAATTATGTATTCTGATAATGAACTTAATAAAATGAGTTCTGATAAAGCCGGTTATCTTATTCTTGATAAGCTAAGTCAATCTTTTAATGAATTTCTTTATAAACAAGATGCTGAAGCTCGTGAATATTACAAATTTATTACAAAATATTATCACGTTGTTAAAGGACATTATAAACATGATACTATTTTTAAAGAATATGATGTAAATGAACAACGTTTTATATACACTGCAAATAGTAATCTTTTCCGCAGTCGTGATAAATATTTGTCTAAAATGGTTACTACACTTGGAAAAGTTCGTGGAAGCACTCTTGAAAATATGAGTATTAATATTGATGAACTTAAAGATATTCCAATGTTAAACCCTAATATTGAAGATTTTGCGTCTGTGAAAATGCGTTATAGGGATTTAAAAGACCGTGATTAGAAAAGATTAACAAATATTATATACAAATCTTTATTATATTTTTAATATAAAAATATAATAAAATATATTATTATTTCTTTTAATGAAATCTAAAAATAGAATCTAATTCTTTATTCCCTTCCATAAATCCGTGTTTATTTAAACTTGCATTATTACACTCTTCAATTCCAACTAAATATTTACAACTTTCATTATTTTCCATTGTAATATAACCTTTTTCAATAAAAAATGTTTTTGCTCCATTATTAATGGGTAATACATTTTGAGGACCTCCATTTAATTGTGTTTTATAAATTGGTTGTTTAAGAAATACAGGTAATTGATTAAATAAAGCTATATTTTCATAAAATGTTCGCAATATTTCTTTGGTACTATTATCATCTAAATCACTATTACATATTAATGTATTGTAATATGAAACAATAGGTATTTGTGCACTAAACCTACTATATGTTTTTCCACCATATTTTTTAGGTAAATAACCGCTACAAACATCATTTAAATCATAAATATCGCGAATGTAGTAGAAATTTTTTGTAAAAAATACTTTTGTTTTATCTTCATTATATAATTCAAAAGGTAAAAAGAAGAGTTCAACTCCAAGAGCACAACATTCTTTTTTTAATAAATCAGGATGAAAAGGTAATGAAAGTATTGTTAATTTACTTTTATTTGAAATTAAATTTTTTAAAGCACTTTCAGAGGAGCCATTTTCCGAAAACAATAGATTATAATCACGACGCTCTTTATATCCTAAAGCACTCATTAAGTCAGTTGTAAATAAATGTGATACACTATCTTTATAATCAACGGAAATAACAAACTGTTCATTAGAAGTAATTGCTTTAGAAATATCTGAAAGGGCTTCTAAACGAGAAGCACGAGAAGATAATATATAAAGATACATTTTATTTGTATTACAAATAAAGCGTAAATCTTTATAATCTTTAGAAACATAAGAGTTAGAAACGAGTGGATTTGCACAATTGACTAAATCAAGAGCTTTAGAATTACAATTTTCAATTAATTTCATTTCATTACTATATTTAATATAAGAAACGTTGTTAATAAAACTTTTAGCTACAAACATTGAACCAAGTTGTTTAATAAATTCACCATCTTCGTCAAAACCAATTTTAAGTGGTTTATAAATAAAACTTTTTTTAGTTTGATTATTGTTGTCGTCATTACGTTTATAAAAATCATAAATAGCAGTACTACTTGTACTATAGTAAGGTAAAAAGTAATTTAAATAAGTTTCTTTATTATTTTTTAATGTGTATAAATAAATAAAAAATAAAATAATTAAAAGTATAAAAATAAATGTGTATTTTTTATACTTTTTTAAATTCATTTTTATTTTAGAAAAAATCATTTTACTATATTATATGATTATTTTTTAACAAAAAAATAATATATATATTTAGAATAATATATAATAAAATAATATATAATAAAATAATATAACTAAAATTAAAATGGAATTAGAATTTAAACATTTAGTATTAATTTATTCAATATTAATTGCATTAATATTTTTATTTAAACCGCAATTATTTAAATTAAATAATAATGATAATATTGATATGAAACGTCGTAAATTTGTAGTTTTAGCAGCACTATTTATAGTATTAGCAATAATAGCATATTATATTAAGCTTTATTTAGAATATTATATGTAAAAATATATAAAAATATGTATAAAAAATATTTTTAAAATATTTAATATAATTAATATGTAATAATGCCAATTTTTGTAGAATTAATAAAAAAAAATAATATAAATATAACAAATGAAGATATTATAAAAAATATGAATTATATAGATGATTTATTAAATAATGATAATAATGATAATGAAAATTATATAAATTTATTTTTAACAAATTTATTTTTTAAAAATAAAAATTATTTAATTATTTTATCTATAATTATTATTGTAATAATAATATTAATTTTTTATATAAAAAAATATATTTTAAATAAATAATCATTTGATATAATAGAAAAAAATAATTTTTAAATAAATAATATATAAAATGTCACCAAATAATATTCAAATAAATAATGTTTCAAATATTAATCTAAGCAAAAATAAAAAAAATTCATATGGTGTTGATTATAGTAAATATATATATGTACCTTTTATAATAGCAACTTTAATTATTGGAGTATTATATGGGTTAAATTTTGTAATTTCTACAAATTATGTACCTAAATAAAAAATATAAAAAATAAAAAAATATTTTTTAAAAAATATTTTTAATAAAAATTAATTATTATAATGAATATAAAGGAGTTCTTCTTATAAAAAGTATAAGAAAAACTTATTAATTATTTAAAATGCCATCAATTAAAGAACGTCATAGTAGTAAACTTACTGAAGAGCAAGTTTCACAAGAAGAAGTAGAATCAATGCACGAATCAGAATCAGGTTCAGGAGGTAGTTCTGAAGGAAGTGAAGGTGGTGATGATGAAGAAGAAGATGAGGATGAAGAAGATGCTTCTGAAGTAAATATTGACCTTTCAGATAATGATTTTTACAAAGGAATGTGTACACTTCTTGAAGATGATAATGGTAATAATATTGTAAGATATATTGACCTTCTTTGTGAACATACAAAGGAAATTGGAGATAATGTAAAACATCTTGAAGGAATGAGACAAGATATTCATCGTATTGCAAAATGTTTTGAAAAACTTGTATCACTTCAAGAGCAATTTATGATGCGTCAAAGTGGTACTGCTCTTCCACCACCAGCTCCTGTTCAAGTTAAAAAGGAACATACTAGTACAAGTACAAGTACAGAGGCAACACGTGATGATATAACAGTAAAGAGCTCAAAGAAATCTTCCGGTGAGCCATCACTACGTGATGATGCTACAGTAAAGAGTTCTAAAACTCAAAAATCATCAAAACATTAAAAAAAATCTATTTTTTAAAAATAAATAAAAAGTGATTATTTAATAAAAAAAGGAGTTAAAGATATGTATAATAATAAAATAAAAGTTTATTTTATTGTTAAAAATTTAAAATGATAATTCCAAGAGAACTTACTAAAGAAGAACGTGATAATCACGAAAAAATATGGAGTCGTTATGATGAATATGTTACATATGATTATAATACTCACAAAGAGTATAGTGGAAAAGCATTACAAGGAGACATTGTGGATATAAATGAAAGTGAAAAAAGTTTAAATGTAATCTTTAGAAATGAACATAAAATAGTTGGAACATTATTATTAAATAGTAAAGTTAAATATGGAGTTTATAAAGATAAGTTGTTATATTTATTTAAACCAAGTGTACCCAATTATCCGGATTTTTATGTAGCATCAAAATATGAAAATGAAACGGAAAATAAGTATGTATATATTGAATTTGCTGAATGGGAAAATTATTTGCGAGGAAATGTAATAGATTATATTGGAAATGTTGGAACAAAAGAAGGTGAATACAATCATTTAAAATATATGAATGAATTAAATGGAATTAAAGAGTTAAAATTTAGTAAAAGTAAAATTGAAGAAGATGTTAAAAAAGATGAAGAATTTCAAAAAAGTTGTAAAACAACATTAAGTTTATTACCTAGTATGAAGAAAAAAGAGCAGAAAAAACATAAATTTTATCAACTATTTTCAATTGACCCTATAGGATGTAAAGATATTGATGATGCGTTTCATTTTAAAGTATTAGATGAAGAGAAAGAAATATATGAAATAGGAGTTCATATATCATATACATGGACTTATTTTAAGGAACATGTGGAAAAATATTTTCAACTTTTTTCTGAACGTATGAGTACATTTTATGGATATAATAAAAATATAGATATGATTCCAAAAGAATATGCTGAAAATTTATGCTCATTATTGGAAAAGAAGTATAGAAATGTGTTATCAACAATTTTTGTAATAAAGAAAGATAAAATAGTAAGTAGTGTTATAAAGTTGAATGTAGGATATATAATGAAAAATTATGATTATGATAATGTAAATAAATTGTATAATATTTATGAGCATAAAGATAGAAGTACATTTAGTGCAAAAGAAAATATGTTAATAGGATTAATGGAAGTAACAGAAAAAGTATTTAAAACAAATAGTGTAAAAGATAGTCATAAATTAGTGGAATATTGGATGATATGTGCGAATTGTGTAATGGCAAAAAAATGTATAAAAAAATATGGATATCGTACAATATTAAGGGTACAAAATGTACCAAATATAGAAAATCAAATAGAAAATGAAAAAAGAATAATAGAGCCTGAATTACAACATTTTTTAAATATATATAATGGGGAAGCTGCTGAATATAGAGCATATAATAAAAAATATAATAATCGTCATTATAGTATAAATGAATTTGTAAATTGGCGTTATAATTATTATACACATAGTACATCGCCAATTCGACGATTTTGTGATATGTATCTTCAAGGATTATATACGAAAATATTACCATCACGATTAAAAGATTATCAACTTGATAATCTTTATATTATAACAAAAATGAATGATTTAAATAAAAATATGAGAAAATATCAAAATCAAAGTAAAATAATAGATTTATTATTTAAATATGTGGATAAAGATGAGTATATGATAAATAGTAGTGGATATATAATAGAAATAAATGTAGAAAAAAATATGATGAAAGTATATTTTCCGGATTTTGGATTTATATTAAAACGTGAATTAGTAAATCGTAAATTTAAATCAATTGCTAAAATAAATGAATTAAATAATGTATATACTATTAAAATAGATGAAGAAGAGCATATATATGAAGTATATAAAAAGTATGATTTAAAGATTTATTTGTTTCCAAAAAAGTATATATTAAATGAACGAATGATTTTTGTTTTTTAATTTTTAATTTTTAATTTTTAATTTTATTTTTTAACATATTTTTATTTTTAATTAGTTTATAGAATATATAAAAAAAATTTTTATATATTAAGAGATTTGATATAAGTTTATTTAAATAAAAAAAAATAAAAATGGGAAATAATGTATCTTCCGATTATGAAGATGAAGATGTTCAAAAAAAAGTTATCAAAAAAAAAGTAGTACAAAAACCACAACAATCTCAAAATAATAATCAACAATATATTCAAAAACCTCAAAATATTAATAATCAACAATATCGACAACAAAATCCTCAACAATATGTACAACAACATCCTCAACAATATGTACAACAACATCCTCAACAATATGTACAACAAACAAATCAATATATACAAAATCAACAATATCGACAACCTCAACAATATGTTCAACAATATGTACAACAATATCCTCAACAATATAATCAACAATATGTACAAAATCATCAATATAATCAACAATATCCACAACAATATGTAAATCAATTTGTTCAACAAAATAAGAATATTCAGCAAATGAATGTACATCAGCTTCAACAACAAAGAGCACAACAACAATATGCGCTACCTCAATTTCCGAATAGAATACAAAAACCAAATGAAGAGATTGTAAAACAATTTCAACAAAATGGAGTAAATAATATGAATCATCAAATAATGCCATATCCAACAAATACATCATTATTGTATAATGATCGGTCATTAGATTCAATCATAGAGCGACCATTACCAAATATAGAATTTAACAAAGCAAATTTTAATGATAGGATTCAAGAATATGAAACAAATTATAATAAAGAAGAAGAAGAGTTTGAAGCATATGAAAAAGAGCGAAAAAGTAAATTTAAGAGTTATATGGATAAGAAACGAGAAAAGTTACGTCAAGAAATAAAGAAATTTGAAGAAAATTATAATCCATATGAAATATTGGGATTAGAACAAAATGATTTAGATATTTCAAATATAAGGAAAGCATATAAAAAGATGGCATTAAAATATCATCCAGATAAAGCAGGTGAAGAGTATACAGAACAATTCCAAGTAATTACACAATCATATATATATTTATTAAAGAAAGCGGAAGATGTTGAAAAAAGAAATGGAAATTTTATGGATAATTTAGAGCATCAAAAATATACTAACAATTATAATATGAATAGTAATACTAAAACAGATCCATCTTATGATTTGGCAAATAAAATTGCTGAACGAAGTAGAGATTTAGATCCAAAACCAAAAAGAACATATAATAGAAAGAAGAATAATGAAAATCTAAAAGAAACACGATTAACAGATTATTTACATTCACAAAATGTAAATAAAGCAAAAGAAGTAAATTATTTAAATGAAGATGATAAAGGAGATATAATGGATGTAAATGAAAAGAATTTTGATATCAATAAATTTAATTCATTATTTGAGAAATATAAAATGCCAAGTGAAGAAGATAAAGGTTATGGGGATATATTAAAAAATGGACTAGGAAATGAAGAAGATGAAGATGGACAAATATTTAATAAAGGAATGTCAAAAGAAATATTTAATGCTCATTTTGATAATATGAAAAGTAAAAAATCAGGACGAAAACAAGATCCGCTAATACCTGAATCATTTGATAGTTCTTCAAATGTATCTTGTGCTCAAATTGGAAGCGCATCCAATTTTAGTGGCTCTAAATATACAGATATTAAACAAGCATTTTATGAAGATAATATGTTAATAGATCCAAAAAGTGTAAAATCACGAAAAGATTATCGTAATTTACAAGAATTAGAAAATGAGCGTTCTCGATTATCTTATGATGCTGATCCTGAAACAAAACGTATATATGAGCGGTATGAGCAAGAGAAAGCAGCAGAGGAAGAAGATAGAATGAATTATTTAAGAAATCGAGATGATGCGTTGCGATCACATCATAATGTTGTATCACGAAAGTTTTTAGTAAATGGTCGTAAAGTAGAATAGTTATAATTTAGAACGTACAAATTGATATATTTTATCATTTATTTCTTTTTTATTTTTTTCTTCTTTATCTTTTATTTTTTGTAACTCTTCTTGGAGTACTTTCATTTCATATGTTAATTCATTCATTTCTTGATTATGAAATTTAGAAATTTCATTATTTACAAAAAGTTCACGAAATAATTGTGTAATATCTTCATTTTCATCATCTGTATATTCAATAATGAATTGAGGATAATCATAAATATTTTCTAATTGATATTTTTCTTTAATAAAAGTACATAAATTACAAGAATCCTTTATATATAATTCTTTACTAAATTTAATATTTGAAGATACTTTTGGTTTAATACTCTTTTCGTTATCAATTTCGTAAGTTAATTTGTTACATTCATTTATTTGTATATTTTTAATAAATGAAATAACTTCAAGCAAAGATTCATTATAGTAACCATAATCATTAATTATATTATGTGATATAAGTGCGTATGATTTATTAAATTCATACTTTTTATTTAAGATTTCTTCTAATATGATACAATTTTTATTATCATAAATATAAGCAATTACATTACTTAAATGTCCAATAGTATTTGGAATGGTTTCCATATTTTATATTTTATTATTTTATTATTTATAATATAAAAAATCTTTTTATATTAAAAATAAATGATATTTTTTATATTAAAAATAAATGAATCATTTTTTAAATATTTTTAAAAAAATATAAATATAAAAGAAATTTTAGTATATATAAGTATATATACTAAAAAAATGGGAAATATAATTTTTAAAAATAAGAGTCAAATAGATAAAGCTTCAGAAAAGCGTTTAAGTGTTGATGTTGAATCAATATTAACAGAAGTTTTAAAACCAAATGTAAGTGAATCTGTAAATGAAAGAGAAAGACATAATAGTTTAGAAACAAATAATGATTTAGTAGAAGTTGTTTTAAGTGAAGAAGAAATAATAAGAGTTCACGTTGAAGATTTAGTAAATCAAATAGCTAATGTAAATTTAAGTAGAGAATCTGAAGAAAAAATAATTGAAAATAATATTAAAGCAATTCTTGAAGAAATAAAAGAAGACCATAAAAAAACCAGATATGATTCATTTGAAACAATAAATGAATCAGAAGAAGAAAAAGAAGTAATAGAAGCAACTGGAATTGCTAAAATTTTATATAATCCAAATTTAAGGCTTCGTGAAGAAGTACTTAAAAATTTAGAAGTTGTTGAAACATCAGAACCAGTTATTGAACAAGAAGCAGTTATTGAAGCTAAATCTGAAGTTATTGAAACATCAGAATCAGTTGTTCAACCTGAAGTAGTTGAATCAGAAGTAGTTGTTGAATCAGAAGTAGTTGTTGAATCAGAAGTAGTTGTTGAATCAGAAGTAGTTGTTGAATCTGAACCAGTTGTTGAATCAGAAGTAGTTGTTGAATCTGAACCAGTTGTTGAATCTGAACCAGTTGTTGAATCTGAACCAGTTATTGAATCTGAGCCAATTGTTGAATCTGAACCAATTGTTGAATCTGAACCAGTTGTTGAATCTGAACCAGTTGTTGAATCTGAACCAGTTGTTGAATCAGGAGTAGTTAGTGAATCTGAGCCAGTTATTGAACCAGAATCAGTTGTTGAATCTGAACCAGTTGTTGAATCAGGAGTAGTTAGTGAATCTGAGCCAGTTATTAAACCAGAATCAGTTGTTGAATCAGAAGCAGTTGTTGAACCAGAAGCAGTTGTTGAAGAACCAGAAGCAGTTGTTGAACCAGAAGCAGTTGTTGAAGAACCAGAAGCAGTTGTTGAATCAGGAGTAGTTAGTGAATCTGAACCAGTTGTTGAATCAGGAGTAGTTAGTGAATCTGAGCCAGTTATTGAACCAGAATCAGTTGTTGAACCAGAATCAGTTGTTGAATCAGGAGTAGTTGGTGAATCTGAGCCAGTTATTGAACCAGAAGCAGTTATTGAACCAGAAGCAATTGTTGAACCAGAAGCAGTTGTTGAAGAAGAAGATAAAGTAGTTGAATCAGAAGGAGTTGTTCAAGAATAAAATTATTTTTAATAAATAAAGGTTAAAAAAATTAAAAAGATTCTATAAATATAATAGTAATTATAGAATAAGAGTAAAAATGATAATTAAAATAATATTTTGTATATTTTTATTTGTAAATTTATATAAAATGGGAATAAAATATTTTGAAGAATTTTTATCATATGTATCATTAATATTTTTAAATTTAGCTGGTTTTAAAGTAAATATTGAATCATTAAAAAATGTACCAAGTAAAAGTGTAATAGTAATGAGTCATACATCAATATATGATTTTATATTTTGTTCAATGATATATCATGCTTTTTTTAAAAATCGCATAAATATATATATAATGATGAAGGAAGAGTTTGGAGTTCCGGCAAAGGATGTATGTACCCAATTTTTTCCATATACACATATTATACCAATCAATAATGAAGCACAAAGTAGTCAAAATGTTGTAAATATAGTTGTAAATGAATTAAAAGATGCACACGATTATGCTTTATGTATAGCTCCGGAAGGAACGCGACGCAGTGTAGAGCGAATAAGGAGTGGATTTTATTATATAGCAAAAGATTTAAAGATTCCGGTAGTATATTGTGGAATCGATTTTTCTAAAAAGTTAATTCAATTTGAAACACCACGAAAAATGGGAAATGATGTTAATGAAGAGAAAAAGTGGTTTATAGAAATGTGTCGAAAATATACACCGTTATATCCTGAACATTGTTATTATACAAATAATTATTATACATCATTAAAGTGTGATGAAGATAATTCAACATATGTATTTAATCAAAATAATCCATTATTTAATCAAAAGATTCAACAAAATCAACAAAATCATGATAATAATTCGGAAGTATCATCGTTATCAGGAAATAGTAATATAATGAATCAATTAGATAAAAAGATAAAAAAGCGAAATCATACAAATCATAATTCTCCTATATCTTATTTTGAAATGGAAAATCCAATGTTACAAAATAAAAATAATAATGATTCAGATTCTGATTCATATATGTCGCAAATAAGTACTTATGAATAAATTATGCTAATAAATAAAATTTTTTATTATTTTTTCAGTATTTATTTTCATTCATATTAAATTATTCTAATAATAAAAAATATTATTAAAATATTATAAAAATAAAAAGGGAAGTTCGATATTTAATCTTAACTTACCTATAAATAGGTAAGTTTGATTAATAACCTTTGGGAAAGAAACCGATATTTTATCTTACTAATCCCACAAGTGGGATTAGTAAGATAAATAACCCTTTGGTAGGTTTCTTTCTTAGAAGAAATTATCATCTTCATCGTCATCATTAATAAGTTGAGCTTGAGTATCAATTAAATCAGTAAATTGATTATGTAATTGTAAATCAAAAATCTCAAATGATTCAATTAAAGTGTTAAATTTTTTTAATATAAAAACAATATTAGGATTATCAATATAAATTTCACTTAAATTCATAATAATTTTATTAAAATTATTTTCAAGAAGTTTAATATCTTTTTTATTATGCTTTTTATTTTTCATAGCTTTATCCTCATCTTCAAAGATTGATCTTAGAAAAATTTCATAAATTTCATCACGCATATTAGATTCAGAGAATCTATAAATAACTTCATATAATATATTACTTTTATCATCTTCTTGTGATTTATTATAAATATTTAACATATTAGTACTATTATTTTTTTTCTTTTCATTAATAAACTTTTCAACAATAGTTAACTCTTGAATATGTTCATTAATATTATTTTTAGATAAAGTTTCTACGAATTTTTTCTTTTCTTTTAATATATCTTTACAATCTGCTAAAAAGTATTTTGTTCTTAAATTAAAAGAAGGTAAATTTTCTATTTGAGTTATATAATTATAATATTCATCAAAAATAGGTACTTTAAAATAATCTTTTATATTATTTTTATCTTTATATGAGTCCATAATTTTAAATATATTTAAAATGCCATCAATTTCAATAGATGAAATATTTGTTTCCATATCATTCATATGAAAAAGTTTCATAATAACCAAATGTAGTATATCAACATTAATATATTTTTCATTATACATAATTCCTAAGATTTCAATAATAACCATAAATTGACGTTTATGTAAGAAGAATTCTTCATCATTATCAATATGAGTAAAATCAACATTTTTATGAATAAATAATTCTTGAATATAATTCATAAAATATTTCTTAAAATTTAATGTATAATAAATATTCATTTTAGCATCCATTTCACTATTAAATGGTCCGTAATCTTTATTAATATTATCATATTTGGAGCACCAATAATATTTTTTATTAACTTCTTTAATAATTGCTAAATTATAATGAATTTGGCGATTACACCAAATTTTATTACAAAGTTGAATATATAAATGTTGATATTTATTATCCATAACACATTTATCAACAATTTTTTTTGAAATTATTCCAAAATAAAAAATATCTTCAATATTAATTAATTCATTCATAAAATCAACACTAATTTTCTTATAAGTTTCATCACAAATTTTATTTAAATATGATTCAATTAATGAATTTAATTTTTCATTATTGCTTTGAGGAACGTGTGAATTCCAAACTTTCGAATTTTTTTGTTTTTGAAAGTTATTAATATTATATGAATATCCTCCATTATGATTTCCTTTTTTATTTTTACTATTTAACATCATTTGTGTTTTTTTAAAATCTTCTTCTTCAGCTTTTTTATAAAGATTAATAAAATTACAAAAATTGTCAATTTTATCATCAAAAATAGGGTCATTATTCATATTTTTATTTTTAAAATAAAGATTATCATCAAATGATTTAATATGATTTTCATAATCAGAATATTTTAGAAAATTATTTTCTAAAGATTGATATGATAAAGATACGGACATGATAAAAGATGATAAAAATAAAACGAATATCTATTTTATAATATTAAAATATAAAAATATTCAAATTTTTACTTACTTAATTATTTATATATATAAATAATTTCTTTATATAGAAAATAAATTATAATTTATATATATAAATTTTATTAAAAATATTTTAGTATAATTGTTAAAATATTTTTTATTTAAAAAAAAATAAAAAAATGAAAAAGGGAATATAAAAAGAAAATATATATTATAAATAATATTACTAAATAATATATATCATACATTTTTTTAAAAATGGAAAATATTTATTTTAATACACTTATTAAAAAAGATGTTGTTATTGAACCGAAATATTTAACAACTCAAATAGATGATTATATATTAAAAGTATTAAAAAAAAAATATGAAGGAAAATGTCTTCATGAAGGATATGTTAAAGAAGACTCAATAGCAATCGAAAAAAAGAGTGCTGGACTTCTTTATGGTAGTCATTTTACAGGTGAAATGACGTATACAATATTATTTAGAGCGGAAGTATGTAATCCGGTAGCTGGAAATGTAATTAAATTTGAGGTTCAAAGTAAAAATCAAATGTGTTTAAGAGGAGTATTAGGACCAATGGAAATTGTAATACCAAAAGAGATGGCTATTGATAATCCGAATGAATTAAAATTAATAAATAGTTATCAAATAGGTGATACAATTAAGGCGGAAGTAATAAAATCACGATTTTTTCCAGATGGTAAAAATATAAGAGTAATTGCGAAAGTATTATCATCTGAAAATAATAACAATAAGAATAAAAATAATAAAACATTTATTTCATCAGAAATAAATATAGATGATGAAGAAATGCCAAATACACTTTTACAAAATGTAAATGTAGAAGAAGCAAGTGATGAAGAAAGTGTTTCAAGTGATGAAGAAAGTACAAGTGAAGAAGATGAAAGTGAAGAAGAAAGTATGGGAGAAGATATTGAATTATCAGATAGTGATAATGAACAATTTAATGATGACGTTGAAAATGTAAAAGATGTTATAATGAAAAATCCAAATGAAGAAAATGTAAGTGATGAAGAAGAAGAAAATTATGAAGAAGATGTTGAAGATGAGGAAACTTCAGATAATGAAGGAGGAGATGATGAATACTAATAGAAAACCTACGGTGCTCCAATATTCCATCTAACAATCAAAGATTGTTGATGGATAAACCTTGTGTACCTTTCCCTTATTAATTAAATAATATTTTTACAAACATTATTATAAACATTTAATAAATAATTATATAAACAATATTTCTTCTCGATTAAATTATAAAAAAAAATATATTTTTATATATTAAATATTAAAACAAACAATAAATTATGAATATTTTTAGTATTCAAGAAGATATAGATGAATTAGAAGAAGAAGTCGATTTTGACAACAATAACTTTTTTGAAAATGACAAAATCTTTAATATTTCACATGAATTAATGTTAAAAAAACAACGAAATCGTGAATTATATTTAAGTAAAAAAAAGTTAATGGAATCTGTAAAAAAATTATCAAAAGATGAAATTATAGAAATATTTAAAATATTTTTAGATAATAATATACCTTATTCAGAAAATAATAATGGAATATTTATTAATTTAAATAATGTTAAAGAAAAAACATTAAACGAAATTAATAAATATATTGATTATATTGAAATAAAAAAGAATGATTTAATAGAAAGTGAAATTAAAGTAAATGAACAGAAAGAATTATTAGGAACAACTAATAAAATAGTTGTAGATAATTTTGAAGTAAATAAAACAATATATAAAGAATATGAATTTCAAGAAAATCATGAACAAATATTAAATAATAAAATAAATGATTGTTTAAAAAATATTTCATCCAATGATGATGATACATCAAAATTATCTTTAAAACGTAAAAAAAATAAATATCATGGAAATATGGCAAAATTAATTAATTCATTTAAAGAACCGAAAGAAAAAAATCCAAATAAACAAAATAAACATAAAAGTTATAGTGAAGAAAAATAAGATTGGGAACCTAAGGTTCCCAATGGCCCTCCTCTTTTTATTAACAAATTATTTTTTATTAACAAATTATTTTTTTATTAACAAATTATTTTTTATTAACAAATTATTTTTTATTAACAAATTAATAAAAATAATAAAAAAAGAAGGGCCATTAAGAACCTAAGTTTCTTAATATAAAAGGGAAGTTCATAAGAAACCGTAGGTTTCTTATACTGTAGGTTTCTTATTCTTATTCTTATAATGAATTTACTATTTTATATAACAGTTTTACTATTACCTTTATACGCATTTTCCCAAAATAATGCTCTGTATAATAGTTCTTATTTGCGATCATTAGAAAAAATTGAAGAAGAAAATGTAATAAATTATTATGTTAATCTTGGTTTACATACTATTGAAAATATGATGATAACATACGCAAGTAATGGATATAATGAAGTATCAATAAGTGATTGTAATGAACAAATTTTAATACAAAATAATAATTTATATAATGATTTAACACCGAAAGATTATAATTATTTAAGACCAATCATTATTGAAGAAATTGAATTAAAAATAAATAAAGAATTATGTAGTGATTGTGTAGTAAAAAAAAATAAAGTAAATAATTGTATTAAATACACTTTACTTTGGTAAAAAATAATATATAAAAATAATATAAAAATGATTTATTATTTAATAAAATAATAAAAATGATTTTAAAAATAAAAGGATATAAAGTACTTTATAATAAAGTATATTAAATATCTTTTTATAATAAAATGTTAAGTATTGAAAATATATTAAATACATTAAACACCTTAAAGATTAAACAATATAGTTTGCCAAAAAGTATATTGTTAGATTATGATAAATATGAAATAGAAAATGAATCATCTTATTTAGCTCATATTGAATCAATTGATTATAATGTTGTATCCTTAGAAGATAATAATAAAGTACATAATAAAGTCCAAAATAATAAAACTTTTTCTGATATGAAATTAATTAAAACATACAAATCAATTCAAGATATTATAGGTAATTGTTCAACAACATATGTACATTCTAAAAGTAATCAATCATTAAATTATCGTTTTTTAGAATCAATTTTTACAATTATTGAGCATTCATTTATTATGAATAATTATACTGATAAGCAATTTATTATGACACAATGGATAAAAAAATTAGATGATGAACTACTAAGTAATGAAAAATATTATGAATTTAATTATGGTAAAAATAGAAAAATGAAGCGAGAAAATTTACTATTGTCAATAAATCAAGCATATATGAATAAATGTGATTATGAAATTTTTGATAACTTTGTACAATATAATGCTGATATGCTAAATATATCATTATTTGTATTAAATATGAAACATGGAAATATAGATTTTGAAGAATCAAAAGTATTTCATTACAAAAATATTTTTAATCCACTGAATCCTGTTGCTATAATGATTTATGATAATGGTATATATTATCCAGTTATAAGAAATAAGGAAAATGATAATTCTTTATTTAATTATAAATTAGAAGATGATAGATCAATATTAACAAAATTATATAAATATATGAAGTATAATGATTTTGATATTGAAAAACTTGTTAAATTAAGTAATCAAAATATTAAAGAAAAAGAAGAAAAAGAAGAAGTTAAAGAAGAAGTTAAAGAAGAAGTTAAAGAAGAAGTTAAAGAAATTAAGGAAGAAATTAAAGAAGAGGTTATAGAAAAATATATTAAAAATGAGTGTATTAAAAATAAATATGAAAAACTAAAACTTGAAAAATTAAAAATTGAAGAATTACGTGATATTGCTAATAATGAAAATATACCTATACAAAAATTATCAGAAAAAAGTGGTAAATATATAAATAAGATTAAAAATGAATTAATAGAAGATATTTTAAATATTAAAAATATGTTTACTATTTTTGAGAAAGAAGTAAAAGAAGAAGTAAAAGAAGAAGTTAAAGAAGAAGTTAAAGAAGAAGTTAAAGAAGAGGTTAAAGAAGAAAAATATAATGAGAAAATGTTAGAAAAAATGAAAATGGATGAAATTAAAACATTATGTATAAATAAAAATATTTCTTTAACAAAAAAATCAGAAAAAACAAATAAAGATATTAATAAACTAAAAGCTGAACTTATTAATGATTTATTACAAATTATATAATTTATATTTTATTTATTAATCTTTTAATTTATCTTTTAATCTTTATAAAAAATATATTTTTTAATATAAAGAACTTAAAATAATATAATAATAATATAGTATTATTATATTTCAAAAAAAATGGAAATTGAAAATTCGTATTATAATAAAGTTAAATCGTTTATTCAAAGTGCAAATGAAAAAAACGATATTGAATTTGAAGTACGTTTTTGGAATGAAAATTATGAAAAAATAGAAATAAATGAAGAAAAATTTAAGAAAATTTTTGAATATTATACATTTAGTAAAATAAACGATGGTCTTGAATGTAAATATGAAATGAGTTCATCATTAGATGTAAATATACATATGGAAGGAAATAACTCAAATTCAAATATTACACGTACTCGTTTAAGCATAAATGATTCAAATCATATTAAAAAGTATTGGCTTCAAAATAATTTAACAGATATACCATATAAAATTATTGAAAAGAAGCATTTAGAGCGATTAGATATTAAAGAATATTATTTACGAGTATCATTAAATGATGAAATAGCTGAAGAAAATATATTTGAAAAAAATAAAACTCAATTATTAAATGAATCAAATAATGTGAATAAAAATTCGAAGTTAAATAAAATGTTTCGATTAAAAAATCGTTATAATATTACGAGTGAAGATGGTTTATTTTTAATTGATTTAACGACACTTAAAAGTGGAGTAGGTAAAACATTTAGAGATGCAAATGTATTAAAATCGTTTCCAACATATGAGATTGAAATAGAGTATATTGGAAATAAAGATGAATCACTAAAAAATAAATATAGTAGTGATGATGTAGTAAAAAAATTATTTGAACATGTACATAATATATTATCAATAATGAATGATAGTGATTTTATATTAAAACAAAGTATTAAAAGCGCAATTATAAATTCATTTACATCTTTAGTAAATACGAAAACATTAAATAATGAAAAAGGTGGTTCATTATTAGCAAATCCAGTAACATTACATCGTAGTAATATAATTAAAAGTAGTAATACAATGAATATATTAAATAGATATAGTGTATCATTAAAGGCGGATGGAGTGCGTCATATTGCTTATGTATTACCATCACAAAAAGCTGAATTAAATGGTAATATTTATTTAATTGATATAAATAATAATATAATTGATACAGGATTAAAGGATGAGAAATATGTAAATAGTGTAGTAGAAGGTGAATATGTAAAATTAGCAAGTAATGGGGCTTATGAATTTTTTGCGTATGATATGTTATTTGATCGTGGGAATGATATAAGAAATAAGCAATATTATAATACATATAAAGAAGAGCGTTTATATAGTCGTTCGAGATATTTAGAGCTTTTTATAAATTCAAGTGGACGAAAGGAGCGACTATCTACAATAGTAAAAATAAATCGTAAAGCATTTAGTGTATCAGTAAATCCAGATGGAACAGATATTATTGAAAAAGCAAACGCAATGTGGAAAAGTCGTGAATCACAACCATTTTTTGTGGATGGTATGATATTTACACCAATGTACGACCATTATCCATTAAAAGGTGGTAGTTGGTATGCGTTATTTAAATGGAAACCACCAAAATTAAATACAATAGATTTTTTAATAGAAGTTGTTAAAAATGATTATGGAAGTGAAATGAAATTTCCTCATTTAGAATCGCAATTAAATGAAGATGGTACTATAAATAATGTATTAAAACAATATAAAAAAATTCGTTTATATGTAGGAACCTTAAAAGATTCTTTTAATGAAAAGAGTCATAAAATGAGTAAGAAAAAATACAAAACATTATTTAATCCATATGATTTAGATGAAGCTGGTGCTGAAGCATATAATACGTGTTATGTATTTATTGATGAAAATGATAAAATCATTTGTGAAGATCCAATAACAGGTGAAAAAGATGTTGTAAATGATGATACAATTATTGAATTTGGTTTTGACTCGACACGAGAAAAAGGTTTTCAATGGGTACCATATAGAGTGCGTTATGATAAGACAACATCATATAAAAATAATCGTTTTGTATTTGGTAACTTTGATAAAATTGCGAATGATATATTTAGATCATTACAATATCCAGTAACAGAGGAAATGGTAACAATTTATGGGAAAGTACCATTAGATGATACAGGAGCAGGTGCTGTAAATGCTCCATATTATGCTTCATTAAAAGATGGAAATATGGAAAATAATGCGTCACGTTTACCATATCAAAATTTCCATAATCATCATATTAAATCATCATTATTTAAACAAGTAAATCCATCCATAATGGCTGGAAGTAGTATGATGGGAGGTAAGCTTCTTGATTTATGTTGTGGTAAAGGAGTTGATATGAAAAAGATTAAACCGGCATTATATGCGGAAGTGGTTGGAATAGATATTGATTATGATAATATTAAATTTGCTCAACAATTTTATGATAAAACAATGCCTAAACCAAAACCGAAAGCATATTTTGTACGAGGTGATGCTGGTAAATTAATATTTCCAAATCAAGATTGTGCGTTTGATGAATCTGGTAAAATACAATTACGAAAGTTTATACAAACAAAGTATTATTTTGATGTAGTAAATATACAATTTGCTTTACATTATTTCTTTGAAAATGAAATTCGTTTAAGAAGTTTATTACAAAACGCGAATGACAATCTTAAAATTGGTGGTTATTTTATTGGTACATCGTTTGATGGTGAACGTGTTCATCAATTATTAAAAGGTGTAAATGAAGTGGAAGGTAAAACATATGGAGGTGAAACATTATGGAAGATTCAAAAGAAGTATAGTACAACACGTATGAGTTTTGATTCAACGAAACCAAATTTTGGAAAACAAATAGATGTATTAGTAAAGAGTATAGGAAATGTACATAGTGAATATTTAGTAAATTACAATTATTTAGATGCTATATTAGAAGAATATGGATTTGTAAAAGTAATGGTAAAACCATTTTCACAATATCATGAAGAGTTATTAAAAGGCCAATATGAAAATAGTCACGAAAATGGAGATTTAAATCGTAATATTGATCAAGCTAAAAAAATGAGTTCAGAAGAACAAAAGTTTAGTTTCTTAAATAATGCTTTTGTTTATAAGAAGGTAAGTAATACACCAGATACCTTATTTAAGAAATTAGTTAAAATGATTGAAGATCAAGTTAAAAAAACTAAGAAAAAAGATATTCATGATGAAGATGTTGAAATATTAGATAATGAAACAGCTCATTTAGTAATTGAATCTGAACATATGAATAATGAAGAAGCTTCTAATATTAAACCATCTAATCTAGAAAAAAATGATGCATCATTTGTTGATTCTGAAACATCAAGTAATGTTAATAACGCATCATTTATAAATTCAGAAGTATCAAATAGTATTGATTCGGAAGAAAATGAATTAGAACTAAATAATAAAAAAGAAGTAAGTGGTGGTCGAAAGAAAGTAATAAAAAAAAGTAAAAAAGATTTAGTAAAAAAGATAAAAAAATAAGAATAAAAATATAAAAATATAAAAATATAAAATGTTAGTTCAAAATAATTAATAAAAATGATATCTTAATATAATAAATTTTTTTAAATAAATTTTAAAAAAAAATGGATTATTTATATATACATAAAAATAATAATATAAATGATCATATAGTTATTGATAATATAAAGCTTGAATGGAAACCAAAAAAACAATCGTTATTATTTAAAAATTATTATGAAGAAATAAGTAAAAAAAAAGAAGAAATAGATACATTAGAAAATAATGAAATATGGGATAAAATGAAAAAAA
>JACCDX010184023.1_pt1 | contig 38436 bp, 43 predicted proteins | sample 7449681 | NCBI WGS metagenome assembly JACCDX01 (sample SAMN15323450, study PRJNA562643) | freshwater metagenome | isolation source: river surface water | place: USA:Blue River Watershed | collected 2017-08-18
ATGTCATTTCTATTATGCCACCTAAACCGTAAAATCCACTTCCCCAACATTGAACAGCAGTACCATAACTAGTAGTTAAAATACGGAACTGAGTACTGTTATATACTATTGGGTATACCTGTCCACCTACAGTACCATTATTAATTAAACCACTTGCTCTTGGTATAATATAACCAGCCAATGCCCATGTATTTGTGGCAACATTACTTGTATATGCTGTTTGAATTGGAACAGTGGTGTCAAATTGCAGACCTCCAGGCAGTGTGAAGAGATAGTCACCTGAACCTGCAGTTCCACTACTTGTATATTGGAAAACCATAGATATCTCCCACTCTTTTTCGCCTAATCGTCTATAGCTCATATTATTACGTGCAGCTGTGCCAGGAGTAGGAGCCGTGGTTGTTGCACCCCAGCCAACATTTTGAATGGTACCAGCACTAAACCATGAGGGAATGCCAAAGAGATTAGTGGCAACACCTGCTTGCAATGTGCTGATATTTATATATCCACCTCTGCTTGACCCACCTGTTTCAAAAATACGGAGTTTATCTTGATAAATGTCAATTGCAATCGCAGTTTGTAAACTTGTATTAGACTGGGGTACTGCAAAACGTATTTCGCCGCCCTCAAATCCAATACCAGTTCCAATAAACATATCACCAGTATTTGTTAGCGTTGTACCGTCATAGGTAAGTCCACTCTGTGCAGTGGCACCTGTACTAGTACCATTAGAGACTAGGAGGCGATTAGCACCGCTGTTGCTGACTGAGAAGGTGGGGCCTGTTGCACCAGTTGGGCCAGTTGCACCTGTGGCGCCAGTAGTGCCTCTGACATTCTGGAGCTCAACGGCTGTTAAAACTGGGCCATCCGCTTCACCAAATTGATAAGCTTGTGTAGCAAGACTTGCAGCTGACACTAATTTCATGCTATATGTATATGTTCCTGCCGATGGATTATCAACAACCTGTATTGCATATACCTGATTTTCATTTGCTCCGCTTGATTCAGCCCAAACAGCTTTACCTATTGCTGTTGAATCACGATATAATTGCATACGACAGTTAAATGCTCCAGATGCATTATTAACATCACCAGTTACCATCACCTGCACGGGACCGCCTGTTGTTGTAATTGTTGTTGATAAAACAGTTAGGGGGAGAGCTGCACTAGTTGGCCCTATAATAACTTGATCACTGACATTTTGACTGTAGTTTAGTGGTGCAAGTGTTACAGCTGGGCCTGTGGCACCCGTTGCACCGACTGCACCAGTAGCACCTGTACTGCCCGTAGCACCTATAGCACCTGTTGCTCCATTAGCACCTGTTGCTCCAGTGGGGCCTGTTGGTCCCGTTGCTCCTAGTGCTCCACCACTTGTATATACATTGCCACTTACATGAACATCACCGGAAATTCCTAGTCCGCCATCAACAATTAGGGCACCACCTGTTGCTCCACCTGGTGTGGTGTTCTTAATATGCAAATTAAATCCCTGATTGACATAAACAGTGGATAGATTTGCTGTAATTGGAAAATAAATAGTATTGGACATAAATCTAATAGTATTTAGTTTTATAAATTATGATATTTACTTATCCGAAATAACGAGCAGCCTATGGCTGCTACAGGTACTTTTGATTTGGCGGTGTGATCGCCTACTTACCCGAAGGATGCATATTGCCCCATTGCCCTCCAGGTCCCTCCTAGACGATACAATGTCAAACTCTCAATCTCAAACTTATTGGCTGCAGGTGTTGGTGTTGAGCCACTCAGCCAATTAATTGTTGTTGCTGACCCACCAATCTGTAAAACATTAGCATAGTATGGAGATGAACCCTGCTGTAAATTGAGTACAATTACATATGACCGGTTGTCGGTTGTTGGTAAATTAGTAATATTTGCGGTGAAATTTGCAGATATTGATGAATGATACCATACATTTCCAACATTGAAGTTATGAGCTACTGTTCCTGTTGCCCCAATAATTGTTGAGGTCACATCTGAGCTCTGAGCAGCATATGTTATCTCCTTATTTGTAGGGTCATAATATAGACCATAAGGGTTGCCTGCATTTCTTACTGGATTTATATATAGAGAACCTGATGAAATTGTGTTTAATGCTGTATTAGAGGCGTTAATAGCAATTGTGTTTGTTGATTGATTCGCCTGGCCAGCCAAATGACCAATAGCAACTGCAAATGAGCCTTGAGAGTTGGACCCTGCACCTGTGCCAATTGCGACTGCTTGTGTACCCTGTGCATTAAAACCTGCAAACCAACCATATGCTGTTGCATATGCACCTTGATTTGAGAAACCAGCAGAGGCGCCAATAGCATGACCACCAATACCTTGAGCAAAAAAGCCTGCAGCACCTCCCACGGCAACCGCATCACCACCTTGATTGGACCTACCAGATGCAGCACCAACAGCAATACTATTAGCTCCCTGTCCTGTGAAACCTGCTAATCCGCCAATTGCAGTGGCGTATGCACCCTGATTAGTTTTTCCTGACTCTGCACCAAGAGCAAATGCATTATTGCCTTGATTAGTTAATCCAGCTAAATTGCCAATTGCGAGTGAATTTGTCTGCTGTGCATTGGAACCCGCAGCATAACCAATAGCGACTGCATAGTTACCTTGACCTGTTGCGCCTGCATATGATCCGAGTCTAATATTACTTGTACCGACTGTCCAAGCATTTGAGGTAGAGTTCCATACAATATGATCGCCTGTTATTGTACCTGTAACTCCAACTGTCCCAGTAGCGCCTGTAGCACCTGTTGCGCCTGTTGCGCCTGTTGCACCATTAAGAGCCGCTGTAAAACCAGATACCTTTGTAACGGAGAAATAGGCGTAGCTTCCACTTACAGTTATTGTGTTTGGAGAGGTTTGGCGTAATTCATATGTTGTTGTAGTTGTTGGTGTTACATATGCGGTTGCAACAGTTGTACCTGCTGCCGCTGTGCCACTTGTAGCAACCTCACCAAACCCTGCAATTCCTACAAGAGTTGCATTTGTTACATCATACCATTGGAATACACCCCAAGCTGCGCTTGATGTAAAACGATTGATATTTGCACTTAATACATAGGTACCATTAGCCGCCACTGTAAATTGTGTATTACTTGTTTTTGTAATATCACTACCAAGTGAATAATCTGTATTAGGAAAAGAGACAGACGTATTTGCAGTTAAGCCAGTTTGGTCAACTGTGTTTGATGCATAGAGTATTGAGGTTTGTAATGCACCGGGTCCTGTAGCGCCTGTTGCACCAGTTGGGCCAGTAGCACCAGTAGAGCCTGTAGTACCAGTTGTACCTGTTGCTCCATTAAATCCTCTTATTAATGGTCTTGATGCTGCGGCATAGCCGGCATTTGACATAGTACCACTAACTGTTGTCCAAGTAATTCCATCAAAACTATATGCAGATGTTGTACCACCAATACCTGCTGCTACAAAAGCAGTTCCATTCCATGTTATGGCTCTTCCAGATGTAGTAAATACAGTTGATGTTATATTGGTCCAACTTGTAAGATTACTGCTATACGCTATTTTAACTCCAGCTCCACCATCTCCAACTATTACATAACGAGAACCATTAGTTGCAATACCAAATACACGTGTAATTGCAGGTGCACTTACAATCGTTACATTTGTCCATGTAACTCCATCAGAACTTGTTTGGATTGCGATGTTAAGTCCCGAATTACCAGCAGCAACAAATCTACTATTAATATCATCCCATATTACTGAATACATATCAGCTGTAGGAGTTGTAGCTACAGTCCATGTGGAACCGTTATTACTGCTATAAATAATATTATAGCCACTTGTGTTAAAAGCCAATGCACCAACAATTGTATCTCTATTATTGTTTGCAAGTCCTCTAATCTGTGCTCCTGTTACAAAATTTGATGGACCTGTTATACTTGTCCATGTTGTGCCATTCGAACTTGAGGCTAATTTTTTATTTATATCACCAGCGCCAGTTGGGAAAACACCGCCACCTGCGTACCATGTACCATTAAGGTATGTAACAGCGGAAACAAAATCAGTAATAACTGAACTTGATGCAGTAGGTGTCCATGAAATACCGTTTGAACTATACCCTAATACTATACGTGTACCAGCGTTTGAACCATATCCACCTGCCACCCATTGTAAACCATTTGTTGCCAGTGACCAAACAACAGAATTTGAACCAAATATATCTGTACTTATTGGCGCCTCATATGTAACTGCATTTAATGTTAGGAAAAGGTCTGTGCTCCCTCCATCACCACCAATGTATGTTACAATAGAATTAGGTGCATATGCACCTGTAGCACCTGTTGGACCAGTGGCACCTGTTGCTCCTGTAGCGCCTGTAGCACCTGTAGCGCCTGTGGCACCAGTTGCACCAGTGGCACCTGTTGCTCCGAACGAACCATTAGTGTAGTAAACCTCTTTTGTTGTACTGTTATAGGCCATAATCCATGATAATGGGTCTGCTGCTTCACGAATTGGATTGATGTAGAGAGCGCCGGTTGAGATACTTTTAACGTTTGAATCGGATGTTGCATTGATTACAATTGATTGGGTTGATTGGCTGGAGTATCCTGCATAATACCCTATACCAATTGCATATTCCCCTTGTTCTCCACCTGCATATGCACCAATTGCAATTGTATTATTACTCTGATATTGGCCCGCACGATAACCTATAGCCACGCCCTGTGATTTTTGGCCATTTCCTCCAGCCTCACGACCTATAGCGACTGAGTTTGAACCCTGGTCATAGAATGCTGCAAGATAACCTATAGCTACAGAATTAACTCCCTGGTTATTATTCGCAGCATATCCACCTATTGCAACTGAACCATTAGATTGCCTCACCTCTCCAGCATATTCACCAATGGCGACTGATTCAAAGCTCTGATTACTATAACCAGCATTTGTACCGAGCGCAACTGACCATCCTCCTTGCCGATAGTTACCTGCCTGCCAACCAATAGCGACAGATTCATTTGACTGATTATAGGCCCCTGCCTGTGCGCCTAGTGCAACACTATACAACTTCTGTGAGCTGACGCCTGCTAAATAGCCCATTGCAATGGAGTAGTTTCCCTGACTTTCTGAGGCGGCCCCCTGACCAATAGCCACAGTTGCTACACCCTGCATTGTAGACCCAGCATTACAACCAATGTGTACCTGGTCTGATCCAATTGCCCAATCACCAGTTGCATCATTCCAGAACACATAATCACTGTAATATGTGCCTGTGACGCCAACTGTACCTGTAGGGCCTGTTGCCCCCTGTTTAACCAGATATGTGAGATTCGGCGCCAAAACGGCGTAGCCGCTAACCAAATCACTAGAGCCGAGTCCATACCAGGTTGCACCATCATAACTGTATGCAAGACTGTTGGTCCCTTCACCTGCTGCAATGAAGGCGGCGGCATTCCAAGCGACTGAATAGGCATTGATTGAAAATATGGACTGTGATGGGTCAGCCATAGTCCATGTAATAAGGTCTGTAGAATAGGAGATAAGCCCATCTTTGTGCCCACCACCAGCACCAGTAATAACATAGACCCTGTCATTATAGTCTGCTGAGGTGATATGGTCCCAGTAAAATCCAGCTCCACCTGTAACAGTATATGTGATATTTGTCCAGGTAATACCATCAGGGCTGGTCATAATTGCAGGAACACCAGAATTGGAACCAAATGCAACCCAGCTACCGTTTTTATAAAGAATCTTGAAACAGGCATTCATATAGGCTGAGGTACTGGCCATAGTCCAGGTACTACCATTATCAGTACTGTATATAATACAGTCAACTGCAGCTATTCTTGCCATACCTGCAACAACCTTACCAGCACCATCTGAGGCAACAGTTCTCAAATCCTCATTAATATCTGTATATGCAGTGGCTGGACCTGTCTCAATAGAGGTCCAATTGATTGCATCTGGACTGTAGGCAATACGCTTACCAGTACCATTAAACCCACCACCAACAGCCACCCATCTATTGCCGGTCCAGGTGACAGAATAAACTGTTGCTGTTGGTGTGGGTGTGGATGATGCATTTATAATTGTATTTGATAATGTAAACCAGGTGTAACCATCATAACTGTAGGCCATATTAGTGGTGGCACCGAGGCCACCAATAACAAACATAGCACCGTTATAGCCGATAGCCCATATTGCTGACGTTAGTCCACCAAAAACATTAACAGTTGCTGCCGGTACATAATTAATACCATTATAGCTTGCATATATATCTGCATCACCGACGCCAACACCACCAGCCAAAATCTTAAGGGTTTGTTGGCCAATTGGTCCAGTTGCACCTCTAGGTCCTGTAGAACCTGTAGGGCCAGTTGCACCTGTGGGTCCCGGTGGGAAATTGCCAATAGATGTACTTAATACATTTATGGATGATGTATTCCATCCACTGACTGTACTAACTGTGCTTATGGTTTTGCTTAGATCAGAGAGGTTTGGTATAAAATTTAGGGGATATGATGCGGGAAACATGTAGGATTTGCCACTGCTGACAGCTAAAACATTACCGGTAGATGGAACCTGATTAGCAGCATTCCTAATACTGATGTCACTCAGTTTAATGACATCAATTTCATTAAATTTTCTGGGGAAGGCTGACATACTCTGATAAGGGTCGGGAATTTCTAGCGGATTATTAGAGTATGAGTAATAATGAGACTGGAGGTGCGGGTGGAAATTCAAGAAAAGAGATTAAATTTAGTAACAATGTTAATGAACAGGAATATGAACTTCCAGATATTACAAATTTAAATGACCCAGAGAAAGGTGAAGTTGGTCATAATGTTTTACATTACTATTTAGACCAGACCCCTTTTAATAGACTTAAAAGTTCAATGCGCAAGCCAAAAAAAGAGACTAAGAATGTTTTACGGGCTCGTGCCACTCTTGAATTTTATGGAACCCCTATGGCAAATATAAATCGTATGGTTAAAAATCATAAGAAAGAGGTTGCTAACAGAATTGCACTTACATCGTTAATTAGAAGAATTGAGCAGAACAGTGGTGTAACAATAAGAAATCCGAGTGAACTGGTCAGTCTTTTAATCAGAAATCGCAAAATTGCTAATAATGCTGAGCGTAAAATGATAATAAGTAGTACGGACAAAGATATTGAATCTATACTGACTAAATTAAGAGAGAGTAATGCTCATCAAAAATATGCTGAGGAGTTTGCAACTAATGTGTCTGCAATAAATGCAAATGCTGTACCTAATGGTGTAAATTCTAATGAGGCTGCTGCATCTGTAAATAGATTTATGCGTAATGCTCTTAGAAATAGAATAGGTACTATACCTAATACTATGAAACGCAAATACTATACTCGAAAACAGGGCAAATATTTTGGTAAAGGTGGTGTTACATTTAGTAATGAAAATAATGTTCAGACATATCGTTTACCAAAGTTTAATAATCTCAGAAATCCTATGGCCCCTAACTATTTTGCACCAAATGTGAATATTGCAATAAGAGATTATCATGAGGGTATATTGCCATTAGAGTCTCTTATTAATGCTAAAGGGCAATCGCCTGGTACCGCTACAAGAAGAAATGGACCAATGTTCGCAAGATATCGTCAAAGTCTTATTAATGCGGGGTTTAGTCCTGAAAATATTGCAATGAGAATGCAGCGATATAAAAACACCTTTTCTAGAAAGTCAAATATCTCTAGAGATATTCGTAATGTTCAGGAACGTATTGGTAAAACTAACTATGGTAACAATAATATAGGTGACCCAGTAACAGTTGCTATGGAGTATAACAATGTATTACCAAGACCACTTATAAATCGTCTTATTGAGCATAACAATAATGAAGTTAATATGGTACAAAGAGGATTATCTCATAGAAAAGGCGAACAAGTACTTAGTGAGGTTTTTGCACGAATCTATAGTCAACTACCTGTTAATAATTCTAATACAGATGCAACAATTAGGGAAAAATTTATGGCTGCTATAGCTCATCTAGAGCCTTTATCTAAAGAACTACTATTACAGAAATTTAACAAGATTCATTATATATAACAGGTATGCAGTCACCTAAGTATGCATGACGACCAACCCAGCGTACAGTCCATGCCTCCACCTGTACACCTGCTTCTGCGGCTCTGGCAACAGCCTCTCTATAAACCTTGTCCCGTGTACTAATTGTAAGGCGATTAACATCAGTGCGCATTGTTAGGTATAACATTACGCATCGGGCTTCTGATGTTAAACCATTAAGATGTTCAATATGTTTGAGTGCTCTAGGGCTTAGGAGACCCTCTTTCGGGTTATTACCATGAGGAAAGATGGCGGTTTTGGGATGTGGACCTGGACCTATGCTCTCGTGCTCGCCCAGACTTGTAGTCTGGGCTCTCACTGTTGAAAGCGGAACTTTGTTCCGCTTGAAACCGAGTGCTCTCGAGCGTTCTTTAGGGAGAGCGTCGACAATGTCAGCAATGGGCGCAGATTTCACTTCGATGTAGACTTTTTTCTTATCTCGATCTCGAGCACCAAAATCGAATCTCGAGTCACCCACAGTTACTTCACTTTTAATATTTCTAAGGCCAGGAATAACCAACCAGCTCTCGAGTAATGCTCGAGCAACCGCATTAGCCACCTGAGGATGTATACAGATAATCTCTCCATCTTGCTCAGCATGATAGATAGTGTATTTACTAATTGTTTTACTGTTAGTTGCAGGCATAGCCCAAACAACTTGACCAGGAGCAACATAACCGTTACAACCTAGTGCTGGTGTATGGGCAACTGACGGCTCTTGCTCACCATCTACGAGAATGTCAGCAAGATACGGACTCTTATTGTATTGGCTTGGTCGCCGCACAACAGTGGCACGGACCAGTTCAGAGGGCAATGAGTACAATAACATGGAGGGGCTTAAGGGCCTTTAAGTGGGGTGCAGGGTTCAGTTTTTACTTCTAATGTCGTCTTTTGGTTTTTCTATTACGAATATTTCGTGATTTACGACGTCCTCCATTACCCTCATAACGTCTTGTCACAGCCCCCCTACAAACCTTTTCAGCTGGAACCACGGAACCATCAGCTTTTATTCTATTAAGAATGGGGCCTTCAACATTAAATATCCCAGTTAATAAAGGTTTGACTACAGCAACTTTGTATTTTTTTGGTATAAAAGATACCTCTGCATTTGGTTCAAATGTAATTTTAGTTGCACCAGCTGCATCCCATTGTTTATTCATAAATGAAGATAATCTTGCCTGAATATTATGTTTACCTGCGAAGGCTGCCTTCATAAGTATACCTTTATGAAAAGGAGTAGGTGATGCCATATACGTGCCTGATGCAAAGTTATATGTAACAGTTTTATCTGGTCCAATTATAGCCTCACCTGCTGCAATTATTTTATTTGATTGACTATTTCGTATAATATTTTTGTGCTTTGATAATAGTTCAAACGGCATTATTGCACGGCGAGCACGAAAAATAATATTATTATCGGTCACACCATGAAGTATTGCCCAAGTGTAAACCCCTTTATTATTTAGTAATTCAGTCATACTGGTATATTCCTCTTTTGGCACATTTCTCCTATTTCCAGTCTGCCACAAATAATACCAGTTATCAGTATTACTGTTTTGAAAACATTCTGTAGTGTAATTATATGAAGTATTATTAATATTAAACTGATATGATTCAATATTATTATTACTATTAGTTGTATCTGCAGATGCCATTCTATTATTTACTCAAGTTTTAAATCAACATGTAGATTGCGGCTGATCTTACGCAACTGGTCCTGATTGGGTACAATAGATCCATTTTCAATACCCTTAAATGTGTTTCGGGGCAAATTGCACTGACCATCAGCCATCACCTGAGTAAGCTGGGCCTCAAGGCGAGCCTGAACAAGCTTCTGGCGACTCTCAGCAGTAAGATGCTTTGGCTTGAGATTCCCCTCCTCAGCTCGGCGCTCAATAGCCGCTGCCTGTCGGGCTGCATCTGAAGCCTGTACCTGAACAGTAGGGAGCTTGGAGGTCGCAGGAGGATTCTTAACACGACGATTAATAGTTACAGGGGTCCAATCTTGCTCAGACATTATATATTACTACAACTGTTAAAAATAGTTGACTACTCTTTATATAGGTCAGTTACGTCTACTTTTACGGTGAGCAACACGACGACGTCTAGTACGTTTACCACCCCTGCTACCATTACTATTATTTTCATTAGTGCTTACATTGTTAGGCTCAGGATAGGAGCGGTCAATTATACCTTTAGAGGGCTTGTACATGCCGGCCCATGCACCAAGGGTCCATTTGCCATCTTTTTTAACAGCATTCCAGGCCTCACCTCTACCACTTACATAATAGAGCTTGCCTGCAATTCTCTGGGGATTTAATGTATTATTAAACTCAGTGCTGTTTGAACCATTAGAGTTTGAGGCATTAACTTGTGCTAAAATCTCGTCCATTAAACCTGACCTGATACCTGAACTATTAGAGGATTTAGTTGAAGAGCTGTTGTTAGAGGCTTTATTTGAGTTATTATTAGAGCCATAATTATAGAGATTATTATTGGAGCCTTTATTCGAGTTGTTATTATTGGAGCCTTTATACGAGTTGTTATTATTGGAGCCTTTATACGAGTTGTTATTATTGTTATTATTATTATTGTAACTAGAACTATTACTAGAGCTGTTACTTGTATATTCATTAAAGTTCTCATTTCCAGTGTAGACCATGTTATTTTTAGGTCGTGTAGATAAAGGCTTTGCTGATAAAGGTCTTACAGGTTTTATTGCATTCTTCGGAATCTTAAAATTTGGTGTACTCTCATTTAAATTACTATTAAGATTGTATCCACTATTATTAATAGCTCCACGAACAGAGGGAGGTGAGTTTGAAGGGGGTGAGTTAGACTGCGCTCCCATTACAGGCCGGTCATAAGCCTCGTTCTTCGGTGCAGCAGGATTGAAGAAGTTACTAACTGTATTCAATAATGATGGAGATTCAGACTCTTCAGGAGGTACTATTATAGAGCTGTCGGAGTTGTAACGCTCAATCTCCTTTTTTAGACGTTGTGTAATATCAGTCATCTCATCATATATACCTTTTACAACTGAAATATCAATTGATTTACCATTACGTGCCATATCTATTAATAGGCAGTAAAAGTTTACGCAAGGCGTCGTCTAGTTTTTCTTCTATAACCACCCTTTTTACGAGTACTGTTAGTTGAGTTTGTTGAGCTGCCTGTTTTTAATGCAGGTTTTCTAACTGTCGCTCCAGCTGAAGGTAAAATTAGTGATGAAAAGGCATTTGCTAACTGTGTAGTTAATGTCGATGGGCTACCAATTGTATCTCCTGGTGTAAATCTATAACTTGGTGAATAACTAATATTAAAGACATAACCAGCATCATCTTGCTCTAATCCATCCTCTTTTATATGTATATGGCCCCATTCAGCCCTATTATAGCGTTCATCAACATTTAAATGAAAAGATATATGGGCTATTTGTCCACCTCCAGCCCCACCTCCAGCACCCCTATCTTTAAATATATTTATGTATACACTATCGGATGTATGATTAACAGTAAATATTAATGTAGAGTCCCCAACCGCCGCTTGTAAAACAGGAAGTTGTGCTTTAAGATGATTTGCCAACTGCTCAGGTGTAAACTCTTGAATTAAACTTAGAAGAGGTCTAGGTAACTGTTGGCGGTCTCGAGCTGCAATTAATGCAGGCTCCAATAGTTTTACTGGCGAGAGTTTTAACTGTTGGTCTACAGTCTCCCATTGCTCATTATTATTATTTGAATTAATAGCTTTCAATGCAGCCATAATATCAGCCATTGACAAATGAGTATATTTTCTTTTAAACTCTTTTACTGATGAGAGTAGACTCTGTAGATTTTGCGACGATGGTTCTATTACTGAGGCAACAGGTACTGCAGCTGCCGCTACAGGCACTGGTTGAGGTACTACAACTGGCTCCTCTTCTTCTTGTGGTGTTGATAATAAGCCTAATGTTCTCAAAGTACTAGAAACAATGCTAACATTATTTCTATTAGCTGATCTTACAGTAGCCTGAGCTGTTCTAGCTGCTAGAGCTGCTCTCTCTAGTTCATTCTGCTCAATTAGATTTCTGGCACGCTGATTTGCAAGTTCAGCCTCCTTTAATAATGCCACTCTTTTCTTCTCTTCATTTATTAAACGCTGGGCCTCTAATAAACGGTGTTTCTCCTTCTGTTGAAGGTTAAACTCCATACGCTTACGCTCAGCCTCTCTTTCTTCAAGAATTTGAGGTATAAGTTCATCTTTATAAGGAGGAATTATATCTTGCATAGCAGTAGATAAAAAGTCTTTCATTATATAATATGCAATGTGAATCTCATTGTCCCTAAAGCGACCAAGTACCCCTAACTCAGTCTGGACCTTTATCTCTTGGATTAATGTTTTAAATAAGTCTAGTATAAATAATTGTAATCGTAACATAACGTGTTCATCATCTTTTCCATTTAATGCAGCATTTAGCTCTGCAAATCCAGTTTCAAATAAAGCTCGTAATTTTGCTGTATACTCACTTACTACTTTTTTATTATATTGTTCAATTACATTTGTACCAGTATATGTGGTTTTAAATGTATTAAGAGAGGTTATAGATTTTTTTGCTTCATCTATCATAGTTGGAAATAGTCTTATGAACTTAACATCCTGAAAATAATAGTTTAGGACTCTAATAAACAATGATATAATATTAACATATACCTCCCTTTCTACATTATAAAATTGCTTTCCTATTGGATCTAAATCAATCTGTTTATAATAAAAACTATGCGCATCTAATATACCTCTATCAGAAATAAATTTATGAGGTTCAAGGATTTTATTATATTGTTCAAGTGTATCTTCATTTCTAGCGGCAATTGCAGCATTACGTATAGCTTTGCTGATATCTAAAATATTTTCCTGCGCTTTAGGATTGACCTCTCCCAATCGGCCAAATAATGCTTTAGCAGTATCAAATTCAGCTGGGTTACTTAATAATTCGGTGTAATGTCGTTTAAGATTATTCGCTGTAGCTCTAGGAGGTTGTCTATTAGGCAGAGTTATTCTAGCTAATCTATTTGACACTGGGGGTGGCGCAGGTATGGGCGTAGCCATAGGTGCAGGGGCTGGTGCAGGTCTATTTTTTTGAGTTCCTTTTTTACCTTTTTTAGGCGGCATATATCTACTATTCCTGTTATTTTATTTTAATTAGTTACTAATATAAATATATATCTATACTTATATTAAATAGTTTATATAAAAAAATTTGAGATGAAAGAACTACTTACAAATATGGTAAGCCAACTACAACAAGCCAACCACCCAAGCCAACAATGTCCGAAGAAACTGTGTGCTACATCTGCTGTGAGCCGGATTCCTTTGAGAATCCTCTCGCAGTCGAGAAGCCATGCCTCTGTAAGAGCATGGACATCCACATCAGCTGCTTCAACGAGCTGAAGGCAACCCTCGGGAGCAAGTGCAAGGCCTGCAAGGTCGAGTACCCGTGGCTCCCGTTAACCGGCGGCAACCTCAAGCGGGAAGATGGAATCGGTATTAGTGGCCATCGCTACATAACCCTCTACACAGTGGACCAGGAGGGCCGGCCTCACGGCCAGGCCGAGTCGGCCCGTGTAGTCTTTGAGGGCGACTCCATCTCACACTGGTGCGATGCATGCCAGTGTAACCACATTCAGGAGATTCAGGCAGGGGTGAAGTCCCTCATACAGATCGGCAGCTACCAGCATGGGCTTCGCCATGGTGCCTTCGCCATGTGGCCCATCACGGTGCCGGCCGAGAACCACTACTACCCTGAAGCCACCCCCATCGCCCGGGTCAACTATGTAGAGGGGGTCCTGCATGGCCCCGTTGAGGCACTCTACAACTTCGCCCCTGGCTACTACGCCACTGACAAGTATGGGTTTGTCAATGGTGTTGTGCAGGGCAAGCGCACCATTGCAAGTCAGGTCTATGATCACTTCAAGATCGAGTGCAACTACCGTGATGGGCTCGTGCATGGCACGGTTACCAAAGAGTACCCAGTGCCTCACGCCATGCTTGGGCACTACCGCATCACGGAGACCTATGTCAACGGGCTCAGCCAGGGAAAGCGCCAAATCTTCCGTGGTTGGGGCGACGACTGGAAACTCGTTGGTGTAATGCACATCAAAGATGGAGAGCTTCATGGTCCCACGGTCCTCTATAATGAGGAGCTCGGGTCCATCCGCCAGCAGGTCCGCTGCAGGATGAACTACAGCAAGGGGGTCCTCAAGGGTCGCTACCAGGCCTTTGACGAGCGGGGTGCCGAGATCGAGAGCCACTGGTTTACAGGTGAGAGCCGCTCAGAGGAGGAGGCTGAATACGCCGAAGAGGTAAACCAGCAGGTGGCCGCCTTCACTCTCACCATTCCACCCATCCAGTGCGGCATCTGGTCACCTGTGGACCCTGACTTGGATTTGGGGGCCACTCGGATTTGCGGCAGCCTTGTATACTCCGCCGACAGTAAGCCGCTGGAGATGACAGCTGCCGATGCGAAGCATGCCTTCCCTGACCTGAAGCATTTCCATGGTCAGTTTACTAGCCAAGCGGCGGATCAGTACTGGGGAAGCTACAATGAGGATGAGTACTACGACTCTGATTACGACGATGATGACTCCTGGCCTGGCCGCCGTCGTCGCTGGGACGATGACGACTACTACGACCGCATGGAGAGGCGTGTAGATGCATCTCGTGGTCGCTAAGCAACAGGGGCGACCTCAAAAAAAAAAAAATAAAAAATCAAACTCTACTGTAAATATAAATAATAACTTTTTTATAGAATTCATCTGCACTGTGAGATTCTTCTTTAATCCATTCAAATCCATAATGATTAATATCATATCGTGATACAGTGTTGTAGCTTGAAATTAATTCGCCGCCATTATATGTAATAGGTGGCTTATCTAATTTATTTAGTATCTGGTTAGTACATTCAACCAATATAATATTTGATGGATGATTACAAAAAGATTCTAAATTATCTAGGGAAGTTGATAATAAATAATTAAATAGCTTATGTTTTTTATGATTATTAACTATAAAGTCTGCTATTTTAATATCTGTATGTTGCTCTCTATCTCTTAAAATATTAATAGTTTTATTAAATCGCTTTTCATACTCAAAATTAATTTGATTAGATGAATATAGGTCCAATATCTGCTCTAAATTGTTACCTGCCTCTTTTAATTTGATTATTACTTCTTTATTACCCATAAGAACATTATCTCTATCGCTATCCAATGAATATTCACCATTAACAGGTAAATCACGTTTGGGTGTTAGGTATAATGGCACAAAGGCATCATTATAAATGTAAGGGAACGATATTGTTATACATTCTGGCTTTAATAATGATTTTAAATTATCTGTATTATATATCGGATATTTATCAGATAGAGGCTGATAAATAAAAATATCACACCATTTTAATAAATCATGTGTACTTTCATCAAGCTTAGTATGATTTATATAGGTGTAATTGTGTTGAACACTTATGGATGAATAGCCAGCTAACCCTAATAATCTAGCAATAGCTGCACCCTGACAATTAGCGAATATAAATATATTCATATATTTGTAATATATAAAAGTATAATAAGAAAAACAGCAGTATTTTGTTTGTTTTTTGTTTTGTTTGTGTCCCTGCTCAACTACTCGGTCCGTATCACTCTGAAGACCCATAGCTCACAGTTGCTGTGGGAGCTGCCGAAGTATATCTCCAGCTCCTCTTGCTCAGGGAGCGTGGTGATCTCCTCTATGGGACGGCGGTCGTGGAGGATGGAGAAGTGAGTGTAGCTGGGCAGGATGTACTCCCACATCTGGGCCTTGATGTAGAGCATGTACTCCTTGAGGTAGAGCAGTGCCTCCTCAAAGGTGGAGGCAGGATGTGGGGGGTGGTCAGTGCAGTCACCGAATTGGCACTTTCTGGCATGGATGGTGTATGGCATGAGTGGCTTGTAGCTTTCGCTAGTATACTCTAAATGTACCTAGCCACTTCAAGTTTTTTAGTAATAGAGGTATCTCTCTATAAAAATACAATTAGTCAATTAATGTGTGGGGTGTTGTTTACTCTAAGGATTATGAGTCCTTCATGATTTTGAAGCTCCACAACTGGTATTCTGGGTCTGGATGGCCGAAGGATATCACAAGACTGTCCTCCTCTGGAAATAGAGTGACAGCCTCTATTGGAGGGTGTAAACCTATAGATGCATAACGCTTGTCATGCCGTGCTCGTTCGATATAACGGCTGTATCTGAAGGTTCTGTAAGGGAAGGGGATTGGCTTCCCTATACGCTCCTGAACAGCAAGCATTCTCTCCTTGATATAGATAAGTGCATCTTGGAAGGTTGCGACTGTGTGAGGTTCATAGACAGTCCAGTCATCAAACTGCAACTTTCTGGCTTGGATGGTGTATGGCATGGCTTGTGGCTTTCGCTACTATACTCTAAACGGAGAGTAGCTGCTTCAAGTTTTTTGTAATAGAGATAATTCACTATAAAAATACAATTAGTCAATTAATGTGTGGGATGTTGTTTACTCTAAAGGTTGTAGGCCTTTTGTGATTCTAAAGACCCACAACTCGTTTTCAGCTCGGTTACCGTCGCCGAAGTATATTACCTGAGAGTCTTCTTCAGGAAGTAGAGTCACAGCCTCTATTAGAGGGTATGCAGGAACAGATGCATAGCGCTTGTCGTAAAGTGTTCGTTCGGGCCAGCGGCTGTATGTGAATGTGGAGAACTGGTAGGGAAGCGGCGTCCCTATGCGCTCCTGAACAGCAAGCATTTTCTCCTTGATATAGAGGAGCGCCTCTTGGAATGTGGAGATGACATGTGGGGCGGAGTCGGTGCAGTCACCGAACTGGCACTTTCTGACTTGGAGGGTGTATGGCATGGCTTATTGGCTTTCGCTGCTATACTCCACACCTAGGGCGCCCCTTCAAGTTTTAATTATATTGAAAAAGCTTGCATAAAAAGCAATAGCCTACTTACAACATTACTATTAAGGGAGGTACTAAGCAATAAAAAAAGAGGTTGTTCCTCTCTCTTTTTGTGGGTTTTGGGGTTTGTCCTTTTTAGTTGGGTTTGAGGCTTTTCTTTTTTTTTTTTGGTTTGGCCTTTTCACATTATGGGACACGCACACATTAAATGTCTTCAATATCTTCTTCAGTCAACTCATTCGCAGTCTTGGGGGCAGCCAGGGCCACCTCCACGGCCTTGGCGCCCTCTTCCACGGCCTTGGCGTCAGCGAGAGCGGCCATGTACTCCTCATAGGTGAGGGGCTCAGGGCCAATCTTGCCTTTGCCTCGGCGCTCAGTGGGACGTTCGCCTGCATCCAACTCCGAGTACTCGGGCAGGGCATCCCAGTCATAGTCGTACTGGCCAGCGCCGCCACCAACTGCACTCTCAGTCATACCTTTGAAGACACCGTCACGCAGAGCCCCTGAAGACTTGAGTTTGGATGCCTCCTTCTGGCTGAGGATGGCGGAGATGAGGTAGCAGCGCTTGTAAGCGGCAGTAGACCCGTCTAGTCGTTCCACCGTGACGATGTCGTCAACGGCGCAGGGACTGCCACGCTTACTGCGGAGGAGTCCGCAGAGGGTGGCGAGCCCTGTCTTCCCCTTCTCGTGCATCACCTCGTACTTGCCGAAGCCGAGGGGCTTGACAATACGAGCATAGGTGCACTCGTCGGGGTTCTCTAAAGCTTCCTTGACACGCTCCTCGTTCTTCTTCATAGCACGAGTAGCGGCACGTCCCATAGGCTTCGTCTGTGCCTGGGACTTCTTACTTCCTGCCTTCTTGGCACCAGCTTGGTGGTGTTCAGGCATCTTGGGGGGCTTGAATAGGCTTGGGGGTGGTCTCGGGTAGTCTTGAACGGCTTGTAAAGCAGGTTCAAGTTCCAGAGAGCAAGGGGCTTGTGACTCAGAGTCAGTCTCTACCATAGCAAAAAGCATAGATTCAATTTTTTTTTTGACTTGATTTATATGGGTATAGCACCCTTAGAGGCTCTAGCTCAAGTGTAAAAAAAAATTGAATATAGGGGTTTCTCTTAGATGGTTAGTAGAGCAGATAGGTTAGAAATAGCCTTCTGCAGGGACACAGCAAATACCCCATACAATAGCTCTTTGAGTTGATAGGGACAATGGATGGCTGTGACCGGATACTGCGTTGAATGGGGCAGTACCACATAAACAGACCTAGGCTGAACCTAGGAGGACGGAGTGTTAGACAGTCCATCACATCGTGGGGCAACTGATGGTGTGGTGGAAGGTTGGTCGACTCTGACTACTATAAGCGGAGGCAGGGGCTTATAGTGTAGGGCGGGGTGGAGGTTGGAACCGGATGAACTGACTGGATGACCCTGACTGTTGTTTGCGGAGGAGGCCTGATGGGGGCTGGAGCACTCAACCGATGCCAACTTAGTGGGCTAGACAATAAAATACACTGGCGGAGGTGGCAATAATGAGATAGGAGGCCATCACGAAGTGCTGCGAGAGAGGGGCAGCAATGAAGAGACACACAACGAGGAGATAATCCCCTAATTTTTCTTTGGATTCTCACTACTTAGCAAAATCCCACTACTAGTAGATTGAGATTACCACTACCTAGTGCTATGTCCCTACTAGTAGAGGGACACATCCCTACTTAAAAAAAATCTGACTCGGCTGACTGCCAGGTGAAGGAGTAAGCCAAAGCCACTAAGCCACTTACAAGCCAAATGTCTACCCTCGCCCTCGCCCCTTGCACCCTCATCTTCACTGGAGCTGACCTTGCATCAGTCCATGACCAGATTGCCAAGTACTGTGTTGAGAAAGGCCTCGCCGATGCTGTTGAAGAGGCCCCCGTCCCTGTGCCTGCACCTGCTCCCACCCTCTTCCCATATGAGAAGGGGCTCGTGAAGGACTTCGCAATCTTCAATCACGGAAAGACCGACGAGGCCTTCGTTAAAGCCTACTATGCTCTCCGTGACTACGGAAACAGCATGCCGGCCAAGATTGCCGTGGTCGCCCGTGAGCTCGCTGCTAAACATTTCCCTGAGCATGAGGCCCTTGCAGGCGAGTACATCTACCTCCGCTACCTCATGGGTACATCCAGTGAGATCTGGCATCTCTGCCACGAGCTGGACAAGGAACTTCGCAAGATTGACTCCCATATGCAGCCCAATGAGTTCCTTACGGTCCCTACTGACCTACATTGTCCAGCTTGCCTCCTATCAATGGGGGAGTTCGAGCGACTGCTCCACCAAGCGGCCGCCAAGCTGGTGAAGGCCGGCTGGAAGAGCCACACCAACTTCAACTTCGCCGGCACCGAGTTCCAGAGGCTCGCCATCATCTGCAGCAAGCACAAGATTGATGACCTCTTCGTCGGCGGGTCCCTGCGTGCTGCTAAGCTTGATGAGGAGCTAGCCAAGCTATAAGGTAGCAGTCACCTCAAAAAAAAAAAATAGAAAACACAATACAAAATACAACAATAGATTATCTCTCTTTTTTATTGACATACTTATGTGGTGGCCTGATAAAAATTGAAGAAAATCTACATGTATTGTAATTGTCGTCGTTAGACAAGCCACAACAAGCCACTTACAAGCCAACAAATGTCTTCTATCAGTATTGAACCTGCTCTCTTCCCTTACGAGAAGGGATTTATAAAGGAGTTTACAAGGGAGGAGTTCCTTCGTATGGTCGGCATCAGTTATCTCAATCAGATCTGGCCTATATACAATGACCTCAGGATCTATGGCAATAGCAGGCCGCCTGCGCTCGCCGCTGCTGCCCGTGAGCTGGCTGCCGAGCATTTCCCAGACCAGCAGGCACTTGTAGCCGAGTACATCTACCTGCGCCTTCTCATGGGAACCACCACTAAGACCCAGCATCTCTGCTTCAACTTCAATGAGGCACTTCATCGCACTCCTGACTGGGGAAGGCCACAGAAGATTGGGATAGAGGCCTTCCTTGTGCCTGGGTTTCCCCATCATCGCTTCAGGCCCGAGACCTCAGTGGTTTACAGTAAGATGCTTCACCAAGCTGCCGCTAAGCTGGTCAAGGCAGGATGGAAGAGCCACACTAATGGTGACTTCGCCGGCACTGAGTTCCAGAGGGTTGAAAGCCTCTGCTATGCCCACAAAATTAAAGAGGGGCTCATCTTTGGATTCGACCTACTCGCCAACAAGCTGGATGAGGCCCTAGCAACACTATAAATAGAGTGCCACCTCAAAAAAAAAAAAAATAGAAAACACAATACAAAATACAACAAACCCTCTTTTTCTTATGAGTATTGTATACTATTAAGAAAAATTGATGAGTGTGTCGCAATAACAGTTAAGTAAGCCAATAAGCCATGTCCACTCAAGCCACCAACGATTCCATGCCTTCTCTCGAGACTGTTACAGAAAGTGACTACTCCGATGAGGAGATTAAGGTTGACTACCCCTTCAACACCTGGACAGATCTGCACGAGGCCCTTCTCGAGGCTCTGCAGACTGAGTTCGCCTGTGAAACCTACCCTAAGTGGGCTGAAGAGGGCTACCCTGTCTACTCTCAGGTGAAGCGCATCCTGAAGACCGGCGTTGACAAGCAGATGGTATGTGAACAGATTGTTGATATGCTCTGTCATGATGGCAGTCGCTACGCCGGTGAATTCATGGGAGACTGCATTGATGCACTGAATCTCCTCATGAAGCTCGGTGCAACTCTGTCCTCTAGCCTGCTATTTGACAGCTGGCAGGTAGAGATTGAGGATGAACTAGCCGGTTATGAGGTACGTGCCAAGCTAATTGACTATTACGGTCCCAAGGGGAAGGTCACAGTGCCAGCCGAGCTGAAGGGCATTGCGCCCGAGTACTGTGAGGAGGCACTGGGTGACCTAACGCCAGCCGAGTTTGACAAGGTGCGCTATGCCCATCTTATCTCCCTTAGTGATTACCTCAAGACAGTGGTATAACAATAAAATAGATGAAGAGAAGGACAAAACAATAAATCACAACTATTTTTTAATGATAGCCACAATCGGGAAAAAATGACGAGTAAGTTGGTCATCTTGTAACTGTAAGCCAACAAGCCATGTCCTCCGAGCCCTCCCCTTGTGCAATTACCTTTAGTGCCGCTGACCTTGAGTCGGTACATCAGAAGATGGTGGAGTACTTTCAAGAGAAGGGACTAACTGTGCCTTCTAAAGAGCAACCGGTTGCTACTGAAGAGCAGCCTGTGTCAAGCGGGCCTGCAGAGGACCCTCTCAAACTCCCTCCTGGCCATATCCTGGTGGTTCGTGAAAAGCTGGTCACAGGTGGTTCCCAAAATGAACATGAATGGTCGAGTCTATTTGGGTCGTATGAGTCTGCAAGTAAATACATTATCTCACAGTTTGACAAAAAGAACAAGGATGCAAGGGCACTCGAGTACTTGAGTGATGATTATGATGAGATGAGTGAGCAAGGCTTTGACTGGAGGCCGTTTGCTCCCCTACCATCAAAGCCCCCTGGCCTGAGGTTTGCAAATAAATATTTCAACCCAAAGTCTCTGCATAAGTTCGTTACTACTTGGAATGAAACCAAGCTATGGGGGCCATATAATGTGTACCATCGTGCTACTCCCTATGAGATTAATGTTGAGTTGTTTGAACTGAAGTAGATATACAAAAATAAATAGTGAGTATAACAACAATAAAACACACCAAATCTTTTTTAAAGCACTCTCCAGAACACCTGAACATGCCAGAACTGTGGCACAGTTGGCCTAGGATTCTTATACCAGGCGAACTCTGAGGAGGCCGGCAGCCTGTTTTTAATTAGTTGATTTACCTCATCATCGCTAAAACTATGATTATAGTCTGTGTCTCTATGCCATAGAATGAAGTGATTAGTGCCCGCCGGCAAATCGTAGGGGAAGAGGCTCTGCTCTAATGCCCAGACCTTCAATGTACTATTAGGGATAGTGACCCATTTAGCTAGAGCGTTTACTCGGCGCTGAGCATTGAAGACTGTATACATGATATAGTCATAGACTGTTGCCCATTCAAACATCACACGGTCCATAGCCCGCTGTTTCTCTGCGAGTATCGAGGGCTTAGGTCTAATAGTGAATTCATTGGGTAACCACGGGTGTATTAAATGTAGTGCATTGAGTTCATGAATATCTGATGGGATTCTACAGTTAAGTGGCATTTGGCTTACACTAAAATAGGTGACTACAAGTCTCTCATTTTTATGTACATAGTTTGCACTTAATCCTTTAGAGTCTTGAACACCGCAAGGATACCTGCGGCTGAGCTACACTTAAAATAATGGCCCTTCTTCTCGACCTTGCGCAGGTCAATTACTACGCTATTATCGGGCTTATTGCTGCTGCTACTGAAATAGTTTCCCATTTTGATTGGATATTTAGAACAACCTTTATGTGCCTAATTTAAATAAATGTTAGAAAAAACTTGACACCAGGTCTTATAATTGATGTTGGTAAGCCAACGAATGAACATTCAACTAATTGACAATGCATCTACGCCCTCTCTCGAGACCTTGTCAGATGATGAGTTTACTGATGAAAAGGTGGATATTGACTACCCCTTTACAACCTGGACCGATTTACACAAAGCGCTTCGTGAGGCGCTGCGGACGGAGTTCGCCATGGAGACCTATCCTAAGTGGGCAGAGAAGAGCTACCCAGTCTACTCAGAGGTGAAACGTATCATGAAGACCGGTGTGGACAAGCAGATGGTGTGCGACCAGATTGTGGATCTACTCTGCCATGATGGGTCTCGCTACGCTTCGGAGTTTTGGCCAGACTGTCGTAATGCTTTGTCGCTACTCCTAAGACTTGGTGCAACCCTACCTATGCATCATCTCTTTGACAGTTGGCAAGAGAACATTGAAGATGAGCTGGCGGGATACTATGCACGAGCGGGGATTCTGGACCACTTTGGACCTAGGGGGAAAATTGCAGTGCCGGCCAAGCTAAAGGGCATAAAGCCGAAGAACTATTGGGATGATCTACATGGTGACCTTACACCAGAAGAGTTTGACCAAGTCCGTTATGCCCATCTGATTGAATTAAGCGAATATCTCAAAACGGTTGTATAAGCAAAACAAAAAAGAAAAACTGAAAACCAACAAACCAGATTTTTATTAGTAAGCCAAGTAATCCAAGCCAAGATGTCCATCTATATTCAGAACCGCATGAACGCCACCATTGCTGTCATCAACAGCAAGCTGCACGAAATCTTCTTCGAGATGTGCATGATGGAGTTGCGTGAGTCCGAGAACGTGGACTTCAGCCTCCAGAACGCCCTTATTCGGCTGTCTGATGCTGCCGATATGGCGCTCGAGGACATCCAGCGTGTCGAGAGGGGTATCGAGCGTGCCAAGGAACTGAAGGCAGCCAAAGAGAAAGCAGCCGAGAAGGACAAATAATAAACTAAAAACAGACCTAAAATTTGAACACTTTTTATTGGTAAGTAACAGGTCAACAAGCCACTATGTCAGATAATATGGATACCGATATGATGAGTCCAGAGGATCTGGAACTCTACCAAATGATGATGGAGTCCAAAAGAAAAAAGCGGTCTATAGCTGCTGCTCAGATCACGCTACCAGGCCCTGATGATGTTCGTATCGATCTTCCAACACAGGCAACTCTTGCTTATGCAGATGCAATGCAGACCGTTAGTAATGCAATAACTGTAGCGGTGCAGGCACGAGCTATCGAGAGTTTAGCTGGGGCTGTAGCGGCAACTGCAGAGGCGGTGGCGCTTGCAGCACAAGATGATATGAATGTAATCTTTCATGGTGGAAGCATGAAGAAGGCGACAATTAAGGATAGAGATATGATGGAGGATGATATTGACCTTGGTGAAGAGTTTACAAAGAAGGAGAAGAAGGAGAAGAAGGAGAAGAAGGAGAAGAAAGAAAAGAAGGAGAAAAAGGAGAAGAAAGAGAAAAAGGAGCGTGAAGAATGTGAGGGTGTCTCTACAGAATCTGGCCCTCTTGATGGTATTCTAAAACAAGATATCTCAACTAACTCTCTACCATTACCAGATGACCTTGAGCTTGACTTGTCTAAGAAAAAGAAGAAAAAACGTACTTATGAGCTGGACCAAGATGCAATTGAGCTCGGTCTAGATATTGACTTTGCTGCTAAGAAGAAAAAGAAGAAGGAGAAGGCCGAGGTTGTTGAGGTTACTGAGCAGAGTCAGGTCTACAAGGAGGATATGGTGGATGAGGTTATGCCCACCTATGATGAGATGTTGGACCGCATCTATGACCATCTTCATAAGAATAATCCACAGCTACTGGACCGTACAAATAAGAAGCTGAAGGCCCCAACTATTCAGCGTATTGGTACAACCCGTACAGGTTGGAGCAACTTCAGTGAATGTTGTAAGAGTATGAGCCGTGATACAGAGCATGTGCAGCTCTTTGTACTCAGTGAACTCGGTGCAACTGGATCAATTGATGGAGACAACAACTTTATCATTAAGGGCAAGTATTTGAGCAAAATTATTGAGAATCTGATGCGAAAATACCTTGATGAGTATGTCCGTTGTGCAACATGTAGGGCAATTGATACTGAGTTAACTCGTGATGCTGTAAGCCGTCTGCATTTCGTTAAATGTAAGGTGTGTCAGAGTAGTCGCTCAGTGCTGCCAATTAAGGCCGGCTACCATGCAACCACAAAGGCGGATAGAAAGGCGGAGAGGGAATAACAATTTAGATTAGAGAAATATGAGTATACCAGTGAATAAGGTAAAGGCTGTATATCCAAAAGAGGGCTAAGACCCAGCGCATATTATAGTTACATTTAAGGGTAAGGAGTATCGCATCCAGAAAAATAATCCAGTTGAAAAGGTTATTGAATGTTTTTATTGGGATAGGGCGTGGCTTTTATTTTCTAAATACACCCGTTGGTAAAGGAATCTTTAAGGATATATTGAAAAATCTGGAGGGCTTACCTTTACCACTTGGATATAAACAATGAAAAATCTGATTAATGGCAGTTTGACATTTAATAGTTAAGAAAGATGAGTCGAGAACATATTCAAGGACTAATGTTTAACAAGCCATGGGCCGACTGGATCGCTCTTTTGAATGATCCTGCCCACAACCGTATTAAGATGGATAAGGAGGATAAGCGTATTATTGCTATGTGTTTTGCCGAAATGATTAAGGGTCAGTCAAAAGAGTGGGAGACAATTAGGGAACACCCACGTCTTTTGGAGATTTTAGATGGAGCTTTCGCTTACTGGGAGTCGGCAAAATGGGAGGGAAAGGGACCTAGGCCGATGTTTCATGAAGAGAGGATTTTGCGTGAGGCCGGTTTTAGGGAGATGCCAGCTTCTGTCAGACCAAAATCATGGCTCTGGCGATTATTAGCGTATTAGTGCGGGATACAGTTTAAAAATAAATGGGAAAGCTAAGTATATGAATTTCTCTTTTTCTTTAGACAATTACTATTTAATGGGCGCTATTGCACTTGCACTTTTACTTGTAGCCGTGGGTGCCTTTATGTATATGTCTAGCTCTGATGACTCTACGGCAGACGATGAATCTGTAACTGCCGAGGATCGTGGCGATGAACCACCAGCTGCAGAGGACCATCAGCACAAGGAATAAACTTGAAAATTTTTTTATTTGGAAGGCAGGGTAGTGATGAATCAACTAAATTCACAAATGCAAGCCATTACAATTGAAACAAATGAGATTAATACCACTAGTCTATTGCAACAGCTGCAGACTAGGGATATTCAGGGGATGGTAGATGGTGAGGATGAGCAGGGACGTACTGTTCTCATGAAGGTTTGCATGATAAGGGATGCTGACGTACCTCTAATTGTTAAGCGGCTATTGAACCATCATGCGTTACTTGATTACCAGGACAATGAGGAGAAGACTGTAATTCATTATGCAGCGGCAATGAATAGGCCTGATGTCCTTTCAGTTCTGTTGACGCATCCTGCTGACTTTATTAATCGTGATTCCAACTGGGACTTGACAGATAGATATGGGCGAACAGCTCTCTTCTATGCCGCTGCTGAAAACATTGGTCTACTAATTGATGCCGGCACTGCTATCGGGCATATTGACAATTATGGGATGACGCCACTCTTATATTATATTCAACAGGGTCGTAATGATGCAGTTGCTCAGTTTGTAGAGCGTTGTCCCGAGCAGGTTTCTCTTGTAGCACCATGTGGTCAAACCGCCATCCATGCAGCAGTAATCATGAAAAACTACGAACTATTGGCTGGTCTGGTTTATGTTGTGGATGCTGGAGCTGTAAAGACCCGAAATCGTGCTGGAATTACTGTTATGGATATGGCAATTAGTGCTAAAGATAATCAGGCGGTTGATATATTGTGGGCATCATGGGCCTTTAATGAGCGGGATATTGAGCACTGGATTGGTATTGCTGCAAGTTGTGCTGATAATGAATGGAGTGAGTTGCTGAAGAGGATGAAAGATAATAGGCGTCGCTCTCGTGTCGAATGTTGTTAACTGCCTAAACTATAGTGTATTTATGAAATTATAATGCAGTTTGGTTGTCCTTTTTGTTGTGAGCGATTTGCTACAGTTGATTTACTAAAGGAGCATGCAAATAGATTACATTCTGAGCTGGTTGCTAATCCTATGAATGATGATGGATATGATTTTAATGATTACTGTCGTGAAGAGGGAATTTATAATACAGTTAAGGGCATGGTAACCAATGAGGAGATTGTATCTAAAGGCTGGGATGAACGTCGGGCATTTGTTGCAGAACTTGTAGGAGATATACCTCGTCGTGATTTAATGATTTTACGAATAATGACTAATCTGTGGCCCTGTCGGCATTTTCATGAGATGTCAGCGGAGGACTGTTGCCCAAATCGTGCAGCTCATCATGAATATATGATGCTTATTGCTGCAGAATGCGGTTCCGATACAGATGATTAAATTATATATCAAATTCCTACAAAAATATTAGTGGTTGATATATCAATTATATTTTTAAACTTTTTATCTTAAGGATAATGTGATTCCACATCTCTATAGATTTTATCTAGCTCTGCAGGTGCAGTTTTCTCCGAATATTTAACCTCTTTATCTGAACGTCTACCCATAATCCATCCTCTATCTTGTGCTTTATAGGCTTTTGCATCTTCAATGTAACCCTCTTGTAAGCACTCATTTACTGCCTCAATCACTCCATTAGAACCATGCTCTTCACAGTAGTCATCAATCATAATCCAGGTACCTGGCTTGATTTTTTTCATAATGAAGTACAGATCCAGGAAGGGGATAGGCCGTTCATGTCCACCATCTACAAATACAAAATCTGGACTATAGCTGGGGCATCTAGCGAAAAATGCCTGTAAAGCACATACTGAATTTCCAGCAATTAAAATATTTCTCAAAGGGTAATGGATATCTAATAATAACTTTGCACGTCGTGTATAATCAAACCAGAATATATCAAAACTTGTAACATAAATATCAGGACGTGCAAGCAGCATTGTTGCTGCAGACAAACCAATATGAAATCCTGTTTCCATAACCTCCTTAATCTCTGGGTGGTCATTTAGAAATTTCAATATAAAATCCTGCTGTGGTGGAGTTATTGACCCAACACGAATAGGGAGTTTTTGAATATCTTTAACAAAATTTTGAAATGTATCCATTTATTTTTTAAAGCTGTTCTATATTTAAGCCGCTTCATTATGAAATTATATGGAGTTGCAGTTAATAAATTTGACCTAGTTCTGTGTTCACATTGTATGTAAGCCATAATATGTCAGACCGTGCATTTTACACTAAGAACTGCAGTGTCTGTCTAACCTGTTTCAAATATGAGGTTTTACATCGTCCTGAGGAACCTGGTGCCTACTGGGAATACACTGTGCCATGTAAATGTGGGGAATTGCCGGCTCTTTGTGCAAAATGTATTGACCCTTTCTGCATACAGTTAGAGGCACGGCAATGTGGGAACTGTCATGAATACCTGCCTTTACCTCAAACGCATAAGATGAGATTTAGGGACCTGTTCTGCAGCACATTGGAGATTTCACTAGATACATTTACTGGGTATCGTCATGGATTGACGGAGGAGCATTGGCCTCATGGAGGGCTAATGCGACGTGAGAACTGGCATGTCTATTATCCCGATGGGTCATCTGTACGCCATGGTCCGTATGAGCTCTACCATTACAATGGAGAGCTGAAACTAACTTGTAACTACTCTTATGGTGTGATTAATGGACTAATGATTCACTATAATGAGGCGGGTAAGATGCTAAGTTCTGTGGAGTTTATTAACGGCGCCCCTGTGTGCGCCGTGAGCTACGCTTAGTGCTACGTCTAGTTTTACGTCTACCACCTTTATTATAACCAGTATAAGGGGCGGTTTTTATAGGCCTAGATTTAATCATATTCTCAAGTTCACGTAATTTAGCCGCATTAGACATCATTCCATTTTTGCACGTTTTCTGCATTTTCATGTAACCAGGATTTGATTTGCAGATATTGTAAACCTTCTGGCTCTCAATACTGTAATGGGCTGTATTTTCATATGGCTTTGACATCTCTATTTAGTGGTCGGATTCCATTTATTCACATAAATGTGCTCTTTATCAAACTTGTTGGCCTGTGTCTGAGCATCTAATTTCCGGAAGGGGGCCTGACTAAACGGTAAAACAGACGCAACCCAGCACCAGTTACCGAAGTTCTGGGCGAAATCGTAGTCTACTAAATGTTGGGCAAAGAAACGCTCTCCCCAGCGCCAATAGATTTTCTTGTCTTTTACAAGCCAGTTACTGACAATTAATCTGGCACGGTTATGCATATAACCTGTTTTTAAGAGTTGTTTCATAGCTGCATCAACAATAGGGACACCTGTTTCGCCTCTACACCAGGCATTAAAGGTGGCACGGTCCTTTTTCCATGCAGCGTAGCCGGGTTGACCCTCTGCCTGAAACTTGTAGGGGTCAATTCCATACAGGTCTTCGAAAAAATGGCATATCTGTCCATAAAAGTCACGCCAATACAACTGACGTTGGAGGTCGGGTTTACCTGATGCAGCAGCAAAGGTCTCTCTAATACCAATTGTTCCAAAATGATGATGGGCTGATAGATTTGTAGTATCTTTAGAGGGTACATCATGAACGGCAGCATAATCTAGGGCTGGAACCCTCTTTAATAGTTTGAGGCCCTCTGCTCTACCACCATGGACATGTAGTTGTGGGTTTGTAGCAGGCATCATACTTTTATGGTCTATGGTCTTTGGTAAACGACCACTAAACCATGGAATAGTTCGTGGTTTCTGGAGTGGCTTGGGGACGGCTTGTTTCTTGGCCGCCTCATAGAAAGGTGTGAACTTTTGATATGGTTTCCCTGTACCTGTAAGGACTGAACCAGGAGTGGTCAAGTAGGTATCATGGACTGCAAAATACTCGATTCCATGATAATTTGCTATAGTCATCATCTCGGCTTCTCTCTTCTTAGCAAAAGGGGTGTAGTCAGCTGTCTCGAAAATGGCAAAGATACTCTCGAGTGAGGTCAGGAGACCAGCAACCACCTCCAGATTCTCACCGTGGAAGCACTGGAGCCCCCCTCCTCCGATCTCTCGAGATAGATGCTCGAGTGATTCAATCATGAATTGAATGGCTGCATTACTTTTATATGGATTCTTCTCACTGATTTGTGAAGGTGTAAAGATAAATACCGGAAGCAGGACTGCCTTATGTTGTCTTGCATATGCAGTAGCCTCTATTAATGTTTTATTGTCATGTAGTCTCAGGTCTCTATGAAAAATATATAGGACTATTGGTTTAGCCGTAGCAGACATATTACTATTAGGATAGAATATATGCTAATAGTAAGATGAAGGGCTATTATGGTGTTGCGTTTGCCTTTTTCCTGGCATTTAGTGACTTATTCAATTTATCACTTTTAAAGATGCTCCGAACGGGTGATGTTCTTAATAAGGCTTGGCTTGCATTGCCCATGATAGTATACGGTTTCCAGCCATTAATCTTTTATCTGGGTCTTGGCCATACCTCATTAACTGTTTTGAACCTTTTATGGGATGTGATGAGTGATGTACTAGTAACATTAGCGGGTGTATTTTACTTTAAGGAGAAGCTCTCAATGCAGAAATGGATGGGTGTATTCTTTGCATTTTTAGCGGTTATCTTCTTAGGGTCCGATGGTGATTAATATTAATATATAATAGATGACAGACGAGTATTTTAGTCCCGACCATATTTTTTTATTAAACGGGCATGGTAGTGAGCCTAAGAGTAAAAATAATTTGGGTAGAATTATAAACAGACAAGATAGGCGATATACTTTAAAAGATAATGAATTTTATGCAGGATCAACTACATGTGGGATGCTTGGATTGAGTAAAACCATTAAAGAATTAACAAAGTTTATAACGTCCGATGTCCCTGTAGAGATTCCATCACCAGATATGAACTCTTTTTATACTGAACAATTTCCAGTAGGCCCCACTAGACAATTAAAGCTAGAAAACAGAGAACTCCTGAACACTATAGGTAGTACTCATGATATGTTTGAGGTAATAGCGCCCCTAAGAAATAAAGCCCATAAAATTTATGCACCATTTCTTAACAAGTCGCCTTCATCTTCGACAGTTCCCAATAGTAGAATTCAATTGTTATTTGTTCATCAAATGAATGAACCTAATATAAAATATCCTGAGGGGGGCTTTACATTCGAAGATGTCCGTATTTTTTTAAAAAAAGGGACATACACAGTATATGAATTAATGATTAGTGGTATATTACAATCGGGGCAAGATAATGTAAAAACTATAGCTGCTCAGCGAGCTCTTAAAGCAAAGTCGGAACAAATTGTAAACATATTTAATATAAAAAAACCAAACCCTAACTGTCTTTACATTGTTATTACAAATTATACACTTTCTAAGATGTTTGATGATGCTCACTTAGATCCGTTAACCATTTATTTGAAAGAGGCAATAATTGCAATGTTTTCTGATTCATTTATAAAGCCATATGAAATTTTAGAAGACCCAACCTTTTATGATATTGTATATGGTAAATGGCCAATTTCTAATTTATTTGAAATAATAAGAGATATTATTAATGATGATGAGCCTATTCTACTAATTAATGATTTATGTAGACCTACAAGTAGTGATGTCATTGAAAGTAATATTGCCTACAGTAATAATGAATCTGATCCAAGAAGTTATCATCCATCACATCCAGTTAGACAGAAAAAAAATCAAACAAGGCGGATACGGAATCAAGAAAGACTTAATAGGGAGCGATTAATTGAAACAACAAAAATAAATAGATTATTAGAACTATATACTCGTAACGTTACAAATCTACAAGCTAAACAATTAGATAAATTGGCAACACAAAGAGGTAGAAAACCTATATTAAATAAAAAACGTTTATTAAATCGCACAAAAAAGCATATATTTAATGAATTTGGAACATTATCTAGAGATAAAATGCTTAAATATCTTTTAGAACTGAAGAACAAAGGTACATGGATGGATTTACGGACAGGATTATCAAATAATAATATTCGTTCATATACATCTAGACTCCCTGGGATGATAAATAGCGTTAATTATAATTCAAATTCAAATAATGAGTAAATGGTGGAAATGGGACGACGGGTGGTCTCTTCTTTACATTCTTAGTGACAGATTGAGACTAAAAAAACTGAGTAATATGAGTTGATTTAAGTACTTGTAAGCCATAATGAACTTTGAACAATCTACTATTACGTTGACATTCGGTGACTGTGCCGAGAATCATGTTGGGATGGAGCAGTTGGGTGAAAAGATGGGGGCAGGTGAGGGATTTAGTGTAATGGATTTACGGCGATTAAAACAGCGGTTTGACAGAGAACGTCGTACCTGTGATTTGTACTACCTTCACACAAGTGTTGAGGGTTCACCAGAGCCTGCTGCTGTACTTGTATTACGGGCGGGTGTTAATGCACTGTTAGGTAATGTATTTGGAGAGGAGCATCTGTTTGAGGAGCAGGCAGCGCTTGAGGTGGATAGAAAGGCCTTTATGTATGGACGGGTAGTGAATAAGCATGCCCGCTGGAATCTCTGCTTTGACGATGTTGGGTCTGAGCCAGATTATGAGGCCGGCAAAGGGCGTGTAGTTGCAATTGATTCACTTCCGTATACATCGGAGCTTTACAAGGCGCTGCCTACATGGTTTGGTGATAAGGCTAAGGGCCTGAAAGGTGAGGGGAACTACTATTACGATATTGGACGATGTGGTATTGGATTTCATGGAGACAGTGAGCGTCGGCGGGTGATTGGAGTGCGGCTTGGGGCAGCTATGGATATGCATTGGCAATGGTATTATAATAGTGAGCCGGTTGGTGAGCGTATTATTGTTCCACTTGAAGGTGGAGATATCTATATCATGAGTGAGAAGGCGGTGGGTACAGATTGGAAGACGAAGAAACTACTAACTCTTCGTCATGCAACTGGTTGTTATAAGTTTACAGAGTGAGTTGATTTACATTAAGGATTTTGGGCCGCCGGCGATATAAACAGTATTTTTGTAGCCCATTGCATGAAGTATTTCAGTTGCTTTTCTTGCACGCTGGCCCGTATTACAATAAACTAGAATACGGATTCCCTGGTCGGGAAAGAGATTAGGCATTAGATGCTCGAGATCGGCAGACTGTATGTGTGTTGAACCTGGATAGGAGCCCAGTGTCTCACGCTCAAGATCAGTACGTACATCTAAAATAACATCAAAGGCTTTTGCTGCCAGTAGCTGTTTAGCAATTTGGCTTGATATTCTGTAGTCGGAGTCCATTGCATAACGATAAAGAAGGTAGACGAAGCCAGCTACGATTAGAAAGATAGTAGTAACTGCTAAAACTGCACGCATCTACTATTAGGGGAAAAAACTGAATACATTTTTGCCTATACTTTAAGTGTAAGCCAAAATGAATTACAATCCGAACGTGAATAATATGCTACGAGTCTATATCGGTGATAAGCCAACCCGTTATGGCGCATACGCCTCATGGTATTTGGAGGAGGGAGAGGAGAACCGGGTCTACAACCTTTACGAGACCCTTATGAATGAATATGGTCATGTTGGCTGGCCTCAGGTGGAAGGGATGATTGTTCGTTATCATACAAGAGACCCAAGTGCAACTTAACTTAAAGTACCTTGAAATACTTAGCAGCGGCAAAGGTTAAACCGAAGAGAGTTGCACCCCAAACAGTATCCATTATAGCGAAAGGGACTGTGTATTTTTTAATTGTAGCTAGGTTAGTGAAATCGTAGACTGCATATGTGGCCCCACCAATTGCAGCAGCCTTCAAGGGACTATCAGCAAGTGTAAGAAGGTAGGCGAGGGCCAGATAGACAGGAATGGCGGCCCAATAACGGAACTCCACGGGCGAACCCTGAATAGCCTGTATCATGGGTCGGAAGGAAGGGCCAGCAACAAATGTAAGATAAGGTAAATCAATAGCCATCATTATACCAGCGACCAAAAGAAGGGTTTTGAACATTCTACTTATAGGTCTTAAATCTTACGCATATTAATATTTAGATGTCAACAGTACAGTTGGAGGAATATGATGAGAGCCTTCGTGGTCACAAAATATGTGCATATCTCCCTTATTTAGCCGATTCACAGGCTATGACAAACTATGTTCGTCTTGTGATGAGCAATATTCAGGTTGGGGGCGAGCCGTTTAATCGCATTATCTGTGTCTCGGCTGACCCTGTGAACCGGATGTTAGCTGATTCTCTAGGAGCATCAATGATAATCAGTGCAAAAGAGGGTCCAGACTGGTCACTACTTTTAACGGCAGCTACACAGACCGGAGCTGGCACCTTTATTGTGGCCTTTTCAGATGTTCGTGTACCTGATGTATTTTTACAGCGTTTGCCTGCAGGGGTGACACTGCTGATGTTCAGATTGTTAGAGGATGCACAGGTGATTCCCCGTCATTGTAACACCTATATGTTTCCGCTTGTGAAAGATCTGAATACTGCTGAGCATGACTATGTATTACGTAAGACATCGTCGCTGGCATTACGTGAGGATTTGACCCCAATTTTAAAGGAGCTGCGTGTAGCACGTGCAGGTCTTTTAATCACATTGGGGGGTCCGGCTCGTCATGATATCTATTGGTGGAACACCGCCGAAGTTGTTCCTGGTGGACGGCGTAAGCCTGAGGTGGCCGCCGCCATTCTTCATTTTATCGCTGATTCTTTAACGTCAATTTAATTCTTCTTAAAAAGCTTAAAAGTACCCTTCTTAGCGACATAGCCGAGCTTCTTGAGCTTCTTAATCGCCTTGAGGCCAGCAGAGTGCTTACGCTTACTGACAATGCGACCGGCCCGGGTTCTCATAAGGTCCTTCTTCTTAAGACCACCGGAGGTGTGATCCGCAGTACCATGCCATACCTGTGCCTTGCTGCCAATTGCAGAGATCTTTGCGCCGCCGCTCTTCCGGTTCTTACGTGTGTTCATTTCTACTATTAGTGCCCAAAATTAGAAATAGACGCAATGGATGAATGGACAGTTATTCTATTTGGCCTAGTAATCATCATAGCTATCCTCGGCCTAGTGAGTTGGCGTCAATTCTGGTCAGAGATTGAGGTTGAGGCCAAGCGGGAGCATCAGCAGCGTCTCAAGAAATTCCAGGAGAACACGGATGGTGGTCGTAATATTGTTTGGCTCATGCACAGCTATCTACCTAATGTCCGGGCTGGTGCCGAAATCACCGCACATGCAGTCAACACACATTTAGTAAATGCCGGTTGGTCTGTAACAATAGTATTACCTGACTGGCAGGTGGATGAGTTAGATGGCGTTAAGATGGTTAGATATCAGGAGGGCTCTCCTCTCTGTGACCAGATTTTCCGTAATGCCTCCGTCATCTTCTGTCAGAACTATGATACAGTTAAGGCGCTTGAGATTCTGGAGCCTTACGGGAAGCCGGTTGTCTTTTTCATGCATATCGAGCAAGAGAAACGTGATGTGCTACAGCAGAGATTCAAGGTACCTTTAGCGGTTGTGTATAACAGTATTACACAGAAAGATAATAATCCAACAATTCATGAGCATACTATTGTCCGCCCCTTCATACCTTTTGATAAGTTTGTTCCACGCCAGAAAGATATACCAAATGGACCTGTAACATTACTTAATTGTAATGAGAACAAGGGCGGTAGACTTTTAGTGGAGTTAGCACGGCGTATGCGGGATGTACAGTTTGTTGGGGTACGTGGCGCCTATTCTGAGCAGTTATCGGCGGATCTACCGAACCTCCGATACATACCTTTACAAGAGGACCCGACCCCTATATACAAAACTGCCTCCATAATATTAATGCCATCAAAGTCAGAGAGTTGGGGTCGTGTTGCACTGGAGTCTATGGCTTCTGGTGTACCTGTAATAGTCAGTACAGCGGGTGGCCTACGTGAATGCACCTCTGGAGCGGCGGCGGGGTATTGCAGATTTGATGATGCAGGTTGTTGGGAGGAGCAGATTCGCCAACTATTAGGGGACGGTTACGCCTATAGGCGTGCAGTTGAGGCTGGACTGCGGCGAATCGATGACTTGAAGAAGGCGAAGGATTTCCATGAGTTTGAGACCTGGATAACAGGTAGAATAGCTGAGTGGCGGGCTGCACGTGAACTGGATAATGTTTATTAATTATCGCCATCAGACTCTTGTTTAATTACAGTTACAAGTGCCCTACGACGCCAACGCTGACCCCTACTTGTCATCCGAAGCTTGGTCGCTGCAATCTCCTCTTCAGTTGGATAGAGGGCTGGCGGTCCAATACGACTTTTAGGGTAGATACGATGACCAGTTTCAGTATTCACCTGCTCCATTTTAACTTGTATAGGTCTTATTTCTCTTAGTAATGAGAGCCATACATCATAACCAGTAGGGGTATCACGTTTTGTTTTGAAGAATGCAATAATAGCACCGAGATTACTATTAGAAATGTAATCCTGAAGGGGACTAAGTGTATCTGGGTCCACTCGAGAATAGAGTTGCTCGAGCATCTGAGGAATTTTTTGTGAAAAGTTTTGCAACTCTTCACTGATAAGATCCTGGAGCGGATGTCTGGGAACCGCTGCGATCTCGAGATCAGCGCTCTCGAGTGCAGCTACATCCTCTGGGCTTAATGATAGGGGCTCCAAGCCAAAATGACGGCAGCAACGTTGGAAAAGCTCCTCTGCAGCCGCCTCAATATTATCAAATTCAGCTAAATTCTCTGTTTTGCTCGCCTCCAATACAAAAAGTGATTCTGGTGCATTTATTCGCCGTTTACTCAAGAATATTCTTAATGGTTGTTCAAGAAGAGGGAGCTTATCTTGAAGAGCGTTACTTGCGACGACAAAATGGCGGAGATCACGTAACTTTGGTGCAGTAGCCTCCCATTTCTCCTGAACATGTATCTGTTTTGTTCCAAAACGTATAAAATGGTCTATACCAAAACAACAGGTCCCGTAGGCCTGTGTTAAAGAGGTCTCTTCAATAATCTCGATTCGATCCTTATAAGGGGCGAATCGACCTGTTATTCTATGCTCTAGGAGTCTACCTAATTGACTAGCATTCATCTAAATATGCATATATAATACTTTTAAATATCTAAACATAATATTTATTATATTCATATGGCACCACTGTTATATATGTTATTGGTTCATTAGTAACAAAGATATCGGTTTGCTGTTTTTTCTCAATATGTTCCTTAATAAATATTTCGAAATCAGATGCAGTAATTTCAACAGCAAAAGGCTCTCCAATGCGCCCTAATGCATACATGTGTTTGTAATATCTATGTAAATAATTAAACATATCTAACGAAATACTTAATGAATTATTGCCAAGCCAATATGCAGTATACTCAAATACTATATTATGTAGACAACCACTCTCAATAAAATTAGAAGCAGACTTTATAACATTTAAATCATGCCCCTCTGTATCAACCTTTAGGAAATAAATAGTTCTATCTTTCTCTATAATATTTGACAAAGGTTTACATATAATGTCAACATCTCCACCATCTCTACAGTTAGTGGTTGAGTCACTTAATGTAAACTTAACAGTCTCCTCTTTATCACTAATGGCTAATGGTAAAACAATTGTATTTGATTGCTTAATAATTGTATCAATTAATTTATTGTATGAAATTGGATTTGGCTCAAATGCATATATCTGATTATCTGGTAAAAATGCGTGCGATAAATATGAGAAATAACCTTTATCTGCACCAACATCCACAATAAGGTGATTGCTAGATATAGCTTCGTTCATAACTTTGTATGCAAATACAAAGCTAATAGTAATATCTCCATCATTATATGTTTTCATATCATTAATGGAAATTCCTATTGGTTTATCATTTTCTGTATTTATAATTAATGATAAATTTGGTTGTGACATTAATTATGAATACATTAAATTGTTTAAATTAAAAACAAACCCCCTTTATTGGCAGACCATATATCCTCGGGTCTGCGACGAATATACACCATATCAGGATGTTCTGTACTAGTACTGCGTAACTGGTCCATAGTTCCAGGACTCATTCCATAAAAATATTCAACAACAATTAGGCCGCTGAAGGCCAATGCAATAAAAATTAGGATTATACCCTGAGCAGTGGTTAACATCTCTATTCATTGGGGAAGAAGTTTACTCGGGGAACCTTTCCTGTTGAGATACCAATACATAGCTCTTTAATCTTATGGCTATCATAGATGCCTGCAAAATGCACTAAGAGATCGCCGGGTTGCCAGAGACGCTCGCCTTTATGACCCCCAATATAGGCATTAAATTTATGGTGCTCCTTGTTAATAAAGATTTTACTCTGAGCCTCTGTACTCTGCTCATATTCATCTATCATTGCCTTATTCTCCCACCAGATATGGTAAATCGCATCTTTTCTGTTCCAGACATTATCCAGGAACTGCTCAAACCATGGACCAGGGCGTACAAGCATATTCCCAGAATTAATATGATGACAGGCATCATAATTCATCATTAGGTCTGATTCTGCTGGCATTAAAGGCAGTATATGGTCCTCTAGTTTGAGGTCTAGGTTAGTAATTAAAACATCGGCATCACTAATCCAGTAATAGTCAAACTGGCCAGCATATTCGTTGAGGATATATTGCCAGAACCGGATTTTGGACCATGCAATGGGGCGATCACGGTCCCAAAACTGCTCATCACCCTCAAAATAGGTGTATCCATGCTTTTCGGCATATCTCTTTTTTGATTCAAGGCATGCTGTAAGATTGCGCTTATAATCTGCGCCAATCGCCAAAGTTAATACTGCGATTCTAGGTTTGGCCATTTAC
>JACCDX010559078.1_pt1 | contig 38424 bp, 57 predicted proteins | sample 7449681 | NCBI WGS metagenome assembly JACCDX01 (sample SAMN15323450, study PRJNA562643) | freshwater metagenome | isolation source: river surface water | place: USA:Blue River Watershed | collected 2017-08-18
CCCCATTGGGGAACCGTAGCGGCTGGACACTTCGGGAAAAGGGTTGAACTGTTTCATTCGGTGCACCCTTCGCCCTTTTCAATGGCCGCGAAAATCACGGACTTGTCATAGTCCGAGGAAACAGACGGGGCGGGGTAAACCCCGGCGAGGCGCTGGAAACAGTCGAAGAAAAATTCTCTGTACTGTTCAGCGTCTCCGTTTTCGCGTTCCCAGCGGGCCAGCGAATCGTCGGCGGCGTCGTCTTTGGCCTTTTCCAGTTCTTCGGCCAGTTGATCCCGTTCGGCTTCGAGTTCAGCAATACGGGCGAACAGTTCAGCGGCCATCGTGAAGCCTTCGGAATAGGCGATTCTTTCGGCTTCGCTGGGTTGCAGTCTCAATAAGTCAATCATGATCAATTCTCCGGGTTATGCGGTCAGGGCTTCACGAATGCGGGCGACTTCGGCCCGGGCGACTTCGGCCCGGGCGGTGTCGAGGGTTTCGGGTTCAAGTTCCCGGGCCACTTCGGACAAATAGGCGTTCGAGGTGTCGGAAAAATTGCAGTCCACGCCCCAAAGGCTTACGGCATGGTCCGACAGTTCAACACCGTTACAGGACACGGACAACACCACGCCCACATAAAACCATTCGTCATTTCTCCACCGCTGCACGTCTTCGGTGTCATAGCAGTCGTAGTCCGTGGGCTTCGTGTCGGTGTCGTACACCAAACGGGCGCAAAGGTCGAAGCCTTCGCGGGTCCACTCGATGCGGTCCCCTTCGCAGGCGTAGGCGGGGAACTGGGGGAAGTCGGTTTTCTGGTTCATGGTGTCACTCTCCGAAGTAAAAATGCGCGGCATATTGGCAAAGGGTGTCGGACGATGCGCCAAAATACTGGGTCCACGGGGTGCCCCAGTCCTGATATTCAAGCCACGCCCGGCACGGTTCGCCCCGGTTCAGTTCGCCCACGATGCGAACCGCAGGCCCACCGGTGCACAAAAGAATCATGAATTCGGACGGTTCGAGGGGTTCGCCCGGAGTTGTCCAGTCGCTGCGGACTTCCACGCTTAACGGGTCTTCTTGTATGCGGTCCCGGGCGGCGTCTTCGTTCTCGCAGTCCCCGGCGGCTTCTTCGAGTTCGGCCAGTTCTTCGGCGTTTTCTTCCTTCCATTCATTCATTCGCTGATTTTGTTTTTCGACTTCTTCCGGGGTTTCAGCGTCAAGAATTGCGCTAACCCGTTCGGCTTTTTCGTCTAGCAGTTCTTCGAGGCGGTCATAGTCGCACTCGACTGCGGCCAGCATCTGCACGATGCTGGAATACTGCGCGGCGGCTTGTTCTTCGGCGTGGTTTTCGGTTTTCGCGTTCATGGCTTCAAGTCCTTACGGTTACGGGTTACAGGGAAAAGAGAAAAACAAGGGAAACATACAATGCGGCGAGGGTTACAAGCGCCCCCAGCAACTGCGCCCACAATGGCGGGGCCTTTTCGGTATCCACGGGGGCGGGGTGCAAATCGACGTAGGTCAGCGAGTGGTTGCGGTGTTTCATGCTTGCCCCTTTGCGATGAGGTCAAGGGCGAAGGCTTCCGCGCCCGGGTCGGTGCAGTCAATCTCACCAAGGATGCGGTGCGGTGGGTTCACGTCGCAGCTCAAACCGGCAATGTCGAACTGGTCCCCGTAGTAATTCACGATATGGGCGCGGGCAATAGCTTCAGTTCTAGCAGTGGCGCGAATACGTTCAACGTTTCCACGGGTGCGATGAGTGGCTTCAAATTCATACTGTTTCATGGTGTCAATCCTTACAAGTTACAGGTTACAGGGAACTGCTTAAAAATTAGGCAATTCCTAAGCAGTTCCCAACATCATAGCATGTTCTAACCCAATGGGTGCAAGTTAGGGAAAACACTTAGCCACATTGTAAGGATTGTAAGAATCGCGCTACCAGGGAGAAAAGCGGACACCCTGACCCACTGGGTGCCCCTTGCGCTTCATGTGATGCACTGGGGACAAATGGCCCTTTTGGTTCTGGGGGTCGGTTTTAGGAAAACCAGAAAATAAGTGCTTTTCGAAAAGTACTCTTCTAAACGCCTCCTGTGCGCGAAAGGACTTTTTGTCATCGTAAGCGCCTGAACCCTGAATCATGACCCAGTGGGTCAACCTTTCCCGGGGAATTCCCGGGGAATTCCCAGAAGTCATGACCCAGTGGGGCACCCTGAACCAGTGCTTATTCGATGACCCCAAATGGTCCCGGACACCATGACCCAGCGGGTTAGCTGGTGCCGTGCTACGCCGTGCCCACTGGGTGCCGGGGTCGGGGTGTCGCTGGGTGCTGGTGCTGGGATGCTGGGGAATCCGGGATTCTTGGCGCGAGGGGAGGGGGTAGGGCCGAGAGGGTCGGAGTCCCGGCTACGTAGGCATCACAGAACCCGTGAAAATTTTTTCAAAATCAAAAACCCAATGGGTTCATTGCATCCCCTTTATTCCCGTGCTACCATCACCCCCACTATGGAACAAGGAAACCCCGCATCCGTAGGCACGGTTGTCACCAGTGAATCCCAGCTTCCCAACTGGCTGTCCGTGCCAGACCCCAAGCCTCCGCGACCCAGCGCCGAGGTCAAAGCCCTTCGCCATGTCGAATATGAGCAAATCTTCGAGCGCGTTGTCGAAGACATCTATCGTGGCCGATCCCTTCAGTCCTTGATCGAGGACGACCATCGTGTCGTGTCCTATGAGGATTTTCTGCGCTGGATCAAACGCGACCCCCAACGCCACGAGCGGTTCAAAGAAGCGCAGGAGATGCGCACCGAGTTTCTGGCTGGGGAGATTTTGCAAATTGCCGATGGGGTGGACTCCATCGACTCGTCTGCCCCTGAAACGGTCAATCGCGACAAGCTGCGCATCGACACGCGCAAGTGGTTGATGGGTGCCCACAACAAGAAGCGATACGGGGAAACCAAGCAGATCGAGTTGGGCGGGACGATCTCGATCACTGAAGCACTGGCGCAGGCCCAAGCTCGGGTGATTGAGGCCGAGGTGATTGACGTGACCCCCAGATTGGAGAACGAATGACAACGGTTCTGATTGGCGTGGTGGTCGTGCTGCTAGCGAACGCCCTTGGTGATTGGATGACCTGATGCACCACTCGTTTACCCACGTTGTCCCGATCAACGACCTGCGCGAACATGTCGTAGAGGGTCCGCACTGCTGGTGCCAGCCCCAGTGGGACGAGGAGCATGACATCCTGATCCACAACTCTCTCGATGGGCGAGAGAAGTATGAATCGGGTGAACTGAAGGAACACTGATGCAGAAGATGCGCTACTCGCCCGAGGAGGAGCAACTGCTCATGTCGCAGTTGTGGAGTCCGAACATCAAGGATGACCCCGAGGCGTTCGTGCTGTTCGCGTTCCCTTGGGGGCAGAAGAACACCCCACTCGAACACTTCAAGGCACCCCGGGCGTGGCAGCGCAGGACGCTGCGCCGCATACGGGACTTCATCCGCGAGAACCGGGGGAAGATGACCGAAGGTGATCTGATCGACGCGCTGCGCAGGGCTGTGAGTTCCGGCCGGGGTGTTGGTAAGTCAGCACTCGTGTCGTGGCTGATCCTGTGGATGCTGTCCACCCGGATCGGGTCCAGCGTGATCGTGTCGGCCAACAGCGAGAACCAGTTGCGCAAAGTGACATGGGGCGAGTTGACCAAATGGGTCACGATGGCGATCAACGCCCACTGGTGGGAACCCACGGCCACTTCGCTGAACCCGGCCAACTGGTTGACCGAGTTGGTCGAGCGTGACCTGCGTAAAGGCACCCGGTACTGGGGTGCTGAGGGGAAACTCTGGAGCGAGGAGAACCCAGACGCCTACGCCGGTGTGCACAACATGGACGGCATGATGGTGATTTTCGACGAGGCCAGTGGTATCCCGGACAGCATCTGGTCCGTGGCTGCGGGCTTCTTCACCGAGAACATTTTGGACCGATACTGGTTCGCGTTCTCCAACGGACGGCGCAACACCGGGTACTTCTACGAGGCCGTGGACGGTAACAAGCGCGACTTCTGGGAGTCCGAGAAGATCGACGCCCGCACCGTCGAGGGCACCGACAAGACCATCTACCAGCAGATCATCGAGGAGTACGGCGAGGACTCGGACGAGGCCCGGGTCGAGGTGTATGGGGACTTCCCCAAGTCCGGCCAAGACCAGTTCATCAGCCCCCACGTTGTCGACGACGCCATGAAGCGCGATCAGTGGAAAGACATGACAGCACCCGTGATCATCGGGGTGGACCCAGCCCGGGGCGGCATGGACAGCACCGTGATCGCTGTGCGCCGTGGGCGTGACATCGTGGCGATCAAGCGGTTCCGTGGCGACGACACCATGACCACAGTCGGGCACGTCATCGACGCCATCGAGGAGTACCGACCAGCCCTGACCGTGATCGACGAGGGTGGTCTGGGCTACGGTATCCTTGACAGACTGACCGAGCAGAAGTACAAAGTGCGCGGGGTGAACTTTGGCTGGAAGGCCAAAAACCCTGTGATGTGGGGCAACAAACGCGCTGAGATTTGGGGTGCGATGCGTGACTGGCTTAAGACGGCCAGTTTGCCGCAGGACCGGCTGCTAAAGGGCGATCTGATCGGCCCGATGAAGAAGCCCAACTCGGCAGGTACCATATTTCTGGAGGGCAAGAAGGAAATGAAAGCCCGTGGACTGGCCTCACCAGATGCTGCTGACGCCATTGCCGTGACTTTTGCTTTCCCTGTTGCACATCGAGAGTACAATGAACGAACGGTCCAGCGGCGCAACGCGCAGAACGGACCTCTTGCAACATCTTGGATGGGGGCGTGACCGTGTTATTCCATAAATCCATGCGGTGTGTGCCTATTGTGCTCAAGCGAATGGCAGTTTGGGCACAACACTTCAAGGTTGCCGAGATCGTTGTTTTTGCGGTTTCGGTCTTTGTGGTGAACGCCAAGAATTTCAGGGTGCTCAGCGTACCCACATCGAACGCACTTGGTCAACATCCCCCGCGCAAGCATGTTTTTGCGCACCGTGGTGAAATCTGGTTTCCATTCAGATTTGTGCGCTTTGTTGACACATGCTTTGGAGCAGTATTTGCGCTTGGTAGACGGAGAATCCAAAAACGCAACTCCGCAATGCACACAGTTGTACTGAACCGATCCTTTTTTGTGCATGGCTTTGTGGTAACACTCGGGACCGCAGTATTTCGCCTTGTTTGCGCGGCTGGATATGTGCGAAAAAACGTTGCCGCATTCAAGACAATTTGCCGTAATTTGCGATCTCGCAGCCAGCGCCATGCACGACCTGCTGCAATATTGAGCAGTGTCTTTTCGATATTCGGGCACCGTGAAATCTGTGCCACAATGCTTGCACAAAATCGTGTGACGCACTCTGGAGCGTGAAATGCCACTCATCAAAAGTTCCTCAAAAGAAGCGTTTAGAAAAAACGTGGCGGCTGAGGCTAAAACAAAGCCCATCAAGCAAGCCGTTGCTATAGCTTACAGTGTTCAGCGCAAAGCTGCAATCACCTCTGCCAAAAAAGCCCCAACAAAGTCCAAAAAATGAGACTGCAAGCCACCCAAGACTGCCTGATCGTGCGTCCCGACATGGAGAAGCACGACCTTTTCATCCTCCTGCGACAAAAGCAAACTGGTACCGGCACCGTCGTCTCCGCTGGCCCGGATGCCGTAGATGTAAAAGTAGGCGACCGGGTATTGTTTGGAGATTCCATCGGTCAAGACTTACAATGGGAAGGCGAAGACCTCCTCGTCATGCGAGAGGCGCATACCCTTGGAGTATTTGACGCATGAAAGACACAACCGGAATCGTGGCCGCAGCGAATGTGGCAAAGAACGGCCCGTACCCGTCAAAAGGCGGTTCCGAGGACATCCTGACCGTTGCCCGTTCACGCATGACGATGGCGATCTCGGCCTTTTCCGAGACACGCGAGAGTGAACTTGACGACCTGCGGTTCTATGCAGGTTCCCCGGACAACCAGTGGCAGTGGCCCGCTGACGTGCTCCAGACTCGTGGTGCGGTGCAAGGTCAGACCATCAACGCCCGCCCCTGCCTGACCATCAACAAGCTGCCCCAGCACGTCAAGCAGATCACCAACGAGCAGCGCATGAACCGCCCGGGTATCAAGGTGATCCCGGCTGATGACAAGGGTGATGTCGAGGTGGCCGATGTCTACAACGGCGTGATCCGTCACATCGAGTACATTTCGGATGCCGACGTGGCCTATGACACCGCTTGCGAGAACCAAGTTTCTTACGGCGAAGGTTACATCCGCCTGCTGACCGAGTATTGCGACGAGGACACCTTTGATCAGGACATCAAGATCGGGCGAGTTCGCAACAGCTTCTCGGTCTACATGGACCCGTTGATTCAAGACCCGACCGGCTCTGACGCCCGTTGGTGCTTCATCACGGAAGACATGACCAAGGCTGAGTACGAACGTCTGTACCCCAACGCCGCCCCGATTAACACCTTGATGTCGTTGGGCGTGGGTGATCAGTCGATCAGCCAGTGGATCAGCGAGAACACGGTTCGCATCGCTGAGTATTTCTACATCGAGTACGAAAAGGCCACGCTGAATCTGTACCCCGGCAACGTGACCGCTTTTGACGGCACCCCCGAGGACAAGTCGCTGCGCATGATGTTTGGCAAGCCCCTGCGCCAGCGCCCGTCTGACCGCAAGAAGGTCAAGTGGTGCAAGATCAACGGCTACGAGATTCTTGAAGAACGCGACTGGGCTGGCTCGTTCATCCCCGTGGTGCGCGTGGTCGGCAACGAGTTTGAGGTGGACGGCCGGGTGTATGTCAGCGGCTTGGTGCGCAACGCCAAAGACGCACAGCGCATGTACAACTACTGGGTGTCGCAGGAAGCCGAAATGCTGGCGCTGGCACCAAAAGCACCGTTCATCGGGTACGGCGGGCAGTTCGAGGGGTACGAGCAGCAGTGGAAGACTGCCAACACCCAGAACTGGCCGTATTTGGAGGTCAACCCTGACGTTACGGACGGTCAAGGTGCTGTTCTGCCCCTGCCCCAGCGGGCACAACCCCCGATGGCCTCCAGCGGACTGTTGCAGGCCAAAGCAGGTGCATCCGAAGACATCAAGTCCGCCACCGGTCAGTACAACGCATCGTTGGGCATGTCCAGCAACGAGCGTTCTGGCAAGGCCATCCTTGCGCGTCAGCGTGAGGGCGACGTAGGAACCTATCACTATGTGGATAATCTGGCCCGTGCTATTCGCCATGTTGGTCGTCAACTGGTGGACCTGATCCCCAAGATTTACGACACCGAGCGCATCGCCCGCATCATCGGTGAAGACGGCGAACCATCGACCGTCAAGATGAACCCGATGCAAGAGGAACCGGTCAAGAAGATCGTGAACCAAGAAGGCGTCGTCATCGACAAAATCTACAACCCTGGTGTCGGTAAATACGACGTGCGCGTCATCACCGGCCCCGGCTACGCCACCAAGCGTCAAGAAGCTCTGGAGTCGATGGCTCAACTGCTGCAAGGTAACCCGCAACTGTGGCAAGTGGCTGGTGACTTGTTTGTCAAGAACATGGACTGGCCCGGCGCTCAAGACCTTGCCAAACGGTTCCAGAAAACCCTTGACCCCAAGGTGCTGGCTGACGAGGACAACCCGGCTCTGGTTGCTGCCAACCAGCAAATGGAAGCAATGCAGGCTGAGATGCAGAACATGTTCCAGATGCTGCAAAACGTCCAACAGTCAATGGAAGCCCGCGACCTCAAAATCAAAGAGTACGAGGCTGAGATCAAGGCATATCAGGCCGAAACACAGCGTATCAGCGCCGTGCAGGCAAGCATGACGCCCGAGCAAATTCAAGACATCGTAATGGGCACCATTGCAGCCGCTGTCGATACCGGCGATCTGGTTGCCGGTGTACCTCAAATGCGTGAGACTCCGCAGATGGAATCAATGGAACAGATGGGTGGAATGCCCGAGCAAGGAGAAATGAATGAAATGCGCTGATTTCGTGGGCACGTTGTTCTTGGCACGGGATGTCGCGCATTCCGTGCATCTGAACACCCGCAGCTTTGCAAAGCACTCGGCTCTGAACGAGTTCTACGACGAGATTGTTGAATTGGCCGATAAGTTCGCGGAAGCCTATCAGGGCCGTCATGGTCTGATTGGCCCCATCAGCTTGATGTCGGCCAAAAAGACGACCAACATCGTCGAGTTCCTTGAGGACTCGCTGGCCGACATCGAGAAGATGCGCTACGAAGTCTGCGAAAAGACCGACACTCCGCTTCAGAACATCATTGACGAAATCAGTGGCCTGTATCTGAGCACCCTGTACAAACTCAAGTTCCTCGCATAAGGAGAAACCCTAATGTCCTCAAATTACGCCCAAATCAGCGCCACCGCTCAGATCAAACCGATGGCGGCAAAGCTGAAAGGTATTTTTGTGAGTGCCGCAACTGCGGGCACCATTACGGTCTACGACTCGGCCAGAGCCAGCACGTCGGACGCCAAAGTGATCGACACGTTTGCCGCTGTTGCCGGAAGCAACTACAACTTCTTTGATGGTATGTACACCAACAAGGGTCTGTATGTTGTGATTTCCGGCACGGTATCATGCACCATTGCGTACGAATAACAATTCGTGTGTAATACAAACTGTACCGGCCCAGTAGACCGGGGTTCCACTGGAACATGCGATGACTGGTGAAGTCCAAAACCTAGCGGAAGTTGACTCCGCGCAAGCCCCCGAGGTGACGGCCACCACGGATCAGGCACAAAACGCGCCGGAAGTCGCTGACCAAAGCAACGACCAACCCGAGGAGAAGAAGTTCTCTCAGGCCGAACTCGATGCGATGATCGGCAAGCGCCTCGCAAGAGAGCAACGTAAGTGGGAACGTGAGCAGCAAGCAAAGCTAGCCGAAAGGCAAGCCGCGCAATCGGTGCCAGCGGAACTCCCGCCAGCAGACCAGTTTGAGTCCACCGAAGCCTATGCGGAAGCACTGGCGATGAGGAAGGCCGAAGAACTGATCGCGCAGCGAGAACTCCAAAAGCAACGCGCTCAGGTCGAAGACGCCTACGCAGAACGTGAAGAAGAAGCCCGGGCCAAGTATGACGACTTCGAGCAAGTCGCCTACAACCCACAGCTTCGAGTCACCGACGTGATGGCTGAAACAATCAAGGCGTCCGATCTTGGACCTGATCTGGCCTACTGGCTGGGCAGCAATCCGAAAGAAGCTGATCGCATCTCGCGTCTGTCGCCGCTTTTGCAAGCGCGTGAAATTGGGAAGATCGAAGCCAAACTTGGTGCCGAACCTCCTCAAAAGAAAACCACGTCTGCGCCAGCACCGATTTCGCCCGTAAGCGCCCGTGCCGTAAACCCCGGTGTCACTGACACCACCGATCCTCGGTCTGTCCAGACCATGAGTGCATCGGAGTGGATTGCAGCCGAGCGTCAACGACAAATTGCTAAAGCACAGGCACTCCGCAACCGTTAAATAGGACTTTAAATCATGGCAAACAGCCTTCTTACTATTGACATGATCACGCGCAAATCTCTGGAAATTCTGGAGAACAACCTCGTGATCACCCGCAACGTGAACCGCCAGTACGACGACAGCTTCGCTGTTGAAGGTGCAAAGATCGGTTCGACCCTGCGTATCCGTCTGCCTGACCGCGCTCTGGTGACTGACGGTGCCGCCCTGCAAGCTCAGGACGACAACGAACAGTACACCACCCTGACCGTGGCATCGCAGAAGCACGTGGGCATCAACTTCACCTCTGCCGAACTGACCATGCAGTTGGACGACTTCGCAGAGCGTGTTCTGAAGCCTCGTATCAGCCAGTTGGCCTCCACCGTGGACGCTGACGTTGCCAACGCATTCAAGCTGATCGGCAACTCTGTTGGCACTCCCGGCTCGGCTCCCGCCACCGCTCTGGTTCTGCTGCAAGCCCAGCAGAAGCTGAACGAAAACGCAGCCACCATGTCGCCGCGCTACGCTACCGTGAACCCCGCTGCCAACGCTGCGCTGGTCAACGGTCTGTCCGGCTTCTTCAACCCGACCGATGTGATCTCTCGCCAGTTCAAGAACGGCATGATGGGTGAGAACGTGCTCGGTTACGAAGAAGTGAACATGAGCCAGTCGATCAAGTCCTTCACCGTGGGTTCGCGTACCGCTACTGGCGGCACCACCTCCGCTGCTGTGACCGCCGAAGGTGCAACCACCATCGCTATCACTGGCGCTGGCAACGCTGCCACCATCAAGGCTGGCGACGTGTTCACCGTGGCTGACTGCTTTGCTGCCAACCCCCAGACCCGCGAATCCACCGGTTCGCTGTTCCAGTTTGTCGCTCTTGCTGACGTAACTCTGGGTTCCAGCGGCGAAGGCAACATCACTGTGGCCCCGATGTACTCCGGCAGCAACGCTCTGGCGACTGTCGTGAGCCTGCCGGGTAACAGCAAAGCCGTGACCTTCGTGGGCGCTGCTTCTGGTACCTACGCTCAAAACCTCGTGTACCACCGTGACGCTATCGCGTTCGCCACCGCTGACCTGCTCCTGCCGCAAGGTGTGGACATGGCTGCTCGTGCCGTCCACAACGGCATCAGCCTGCGTGTGGTCCGCCAGTACGACATCAACAACGACCGTATGCCGTGCCGTGTTGACGTTCTGTACGGCTACAACACGATCCGTCCGCAAATGGGTTGCCGCATCTGGGGCTAATCCTAAATGCCCCCGGGAAACCGGGGGTGTTCTGAACACTTTTGAAAGGAAATCATCATGGCTCTCCCTAACGGCGCAGGCGGTTATCAAGTTGGCGCTGGCAACCGTGCCGAACCCATCATGGGCGCATACGCTGCCCCTCAGACCGCTACTTCCACAAATACCCTGACTGCTGCCCAGATCACTGGCGGCATGCTGGTTGCCAACCCCTCGACCTCGGCTGCAACTTACACGCTGCCGACCGCTGCTCTGATCGACGCCGCTGTTCCCAACGCTACTGTTGGCAGCACCTTCGATCTAAACATCGTCAACACTGGCACGTCTTCGGGCGCTGTCACGCTGGCAATGGGCACTGGTGTCACTGACGGCGGCAACGCTGCTGTCGCTGTTGCCATCACTTCCAGTGCTGCTTTCCGGTTCCGCAAGACCGGCGACGCAGCTTGGACGGTCTACAAGATTGCCTAAATCTTGAGCAAGAAGTAAAACGGGGCTTCGGCCCCGTTTTCACATGGAGATTCACATGAACGTCGTACTCGTACACCCTATCCACGGTGCCAAAGTTGCCATCAACGAACTGGAAATCGAACAGGATGAAAAAGAGGGCTGGACACGCTACAATCCTGATACGCCCGTCGAGGTGGCACCAAAAGCAGACAAGCCTGTTCGCAACAAGCTGTCCCGCAAAGTGACCGAACAACCCATCGAACAGCCCAACGAAGTCCCTTCTTTCCTGACTTCGGCAAGCGACGAATCCGAAGGAAGCTGACATGGCTACGTACACCGCAGGCGATCAAATCAACCGGGCGTTGCGCCTAATTGGTGTACTGGCTGAGAGTGAGACCCCGTCAGCCGCAACCAGCCAAGACGCCCTTGTGGCAATGAACCAGATGATCGACTCGTGGAACACCGAGCGGTTGTCGGTCTTTGCCACCCAAGACCAAGTTTTCAGTTGGCCCGCAGGCGAGATTCGCCGCACCCTTGGTCCCACTGGTGACTTTGTGGGCAATCGTCCTGTTCTCATGGATGACGCCACCTACTACCGCGCTCCCAGTGGCGTGTCGTATGGCATCAAGTTCATCAACCAAGACCAGTACAACGGCATCGCGGTTAAGACCGCCACGTCCACTTTCCCGCAGGTCATCTTCGTCAACGAGGCATTCCCCGATGTCGAGATGTTCATCTACCCCAAGCCAACGCAGGTCTTGGAGTGGCACTTCATCTCGGTCCAAGAACTGACGCAGCCTGCTGCCCTGACCACGGAACTTCATTTTCCGCCGGGTTACATGCGGGCTTTCACGTACAACTTGGCGATGGAAATCGCGCCCGAGTTCGGTGTTGAGCCTTCGCCACAGGTTCAGCGTATTGCCATGACGAGCAAGCGCAACCTCAAGCGCATCAACAATCCGAACGACATCATGAGCCTGCCTTATGGCATCGTGGCGAACAAGCAGCGGTTCAACATCTATGCAGGAAACTTCTAATGAAGACCCCGATTCTTGGTAGCAGCTATGTGGCCCGCAGCGTCAACGCTGCGGATAACCGCATGGTCAACATGTACCCAGAACTCGTGCCTGAAGGTGGTAAAACCGCAGCATTTTTGTCGCGTTGCCCGGGCTTGAAACGACTGGTTGCTGCTGGCAACGGACCAATCCGTGGGTTGTGGGTGCTTAAAGAGTATCTGTACGCAGTCTCCGGCGACACTTTCTACCGACTCAACGTCATCGGTAATACGACCCGCTGGCGCGTCAAACCCTTGGGTACTGTCACTGGCAGCGGCCCCGTGTCCATGTCGGACAACGGCACCCAGATTTTTATTGCTTGCAACCCAGATGGGTTCATCTACAACGCCACCACCGAAGTGTTTGCCCAAATCACTGACCCGGACTTCCCCGGCGCTGTGACGGTGGGTTTTCTGGACGGCTACTTTGTCTTCAACGAACCAAACAGTGGTCGAGTGTGGGTGACATCGTTGCTCGATGGTCTGTCGGTTGATCCGCTTGACTTTGCAACCGCCGAGGGCAACCCGGACGGTCTGGTGTCGATCATCGTAGACCACCGCGAGGCATGGCTTTTCGGTACCAACTCCATCGAGGTTTGGTACAACGCTGGACTGCCCGACTTCCCGCTGCAACGTATCCAAGGTGCGTTCAACGAGATCGGCTGTGCAGCCCCTTACTCGGTTGCCAAGCTGGATAACGGCATCTTCTGGCTGGGGTCTGACGCCCGGGGCCGAGGCATCGTATACCGTGCCAACGGGTACACCGGTCAGCGCATTTCCACCCATGCTGTTGAGTGGCAAATCCAAGAATACGGCAACTTGTCGGATGCGATTGGCTACACGTACCAGCAAGACGGTCACGCATTCTACGTGTTGATTTTCCCCAGTGCGCAGACCACTTGGGTTTACGACGTGGCAACGCAATCTTGGCACGAACGGGCTGGCTGGGAAAACGGAAACTTCGTTCGCCATCGGTCCAACTGTCAAGCTGTCTACGATGACCAGATCGTCGTCGGTGACTTTGAAAACGGCAACATCTATGCGTTCGACCTGAACGAGTATTCGGACAACGGCCAGATTCAAAAGTGGCTGCGTTCGTGGAGAGCGTTACCCCCGAACACGAACAACCTGAAACGAACCGCGCAGCACAGTTTGCAGATCGACTGCGAGGCGGGCATGGGTACCAACACGGGTCAGGGTAGCGATCCGCAAATGATGTTGCGCTGGTCAGACGATGGTGGTCACACATGGTCCAACGAACACTGGACCTCGGTGGGCAAGATCGGTGAATACTACCGTCGAGTGATCTGGCGACGATTGGGTATGACGCTCAAGCTGCGCGACCGGGTGTACGAGATTTCCGGTACCGATCCAGTCAAACTCGCTATCATGGACGCCGAACTGATCGTGTCGCCGACCAATGCCTAACGAACCAAATATCACCAACATACCGTCCAACCGTGTGGAGTTCATCGACCCCCGCACGGGATTGGTGTCGCGTGAGTGGTATCGGTTCTTTCTGAACCTGTTCAACCTTGCAGGCAGCGGTGGTAACCAGACATCCCTTGACGATCTGCAAGTCGGTCCTCCACCTCAACCAGACGCTGGTGGAGATGGCGGTGGTGGCACAGGTACAGTGACTTCGGTAAACATGACAGTTCCCACGGGGCTGTCAGTTTCCGGTAATCCCATCACCACTGCGGGCACACTGGCAGTTACCTATACGGCTGGTTATGCTATCCCCACCACTGCCAAACAAACTGAATGGGATACTGCATACGCTGACCGTTTGAAATGGGACGGTGGGGCAACTGACTTGGTGGCCGCAACTGGTCGCACATCACTTGGTGCTACAACCGTCGGTGATAACTTTTTCACGTTGCCCAACCCCAGCGCCATCACGTTTGTCCAGATCAACGCTGACAATACGATCACTACGATGGATGCGCCCACGTTCCGCACTGCCATCGGTGCAGGCACTGGCAGCGGTTCGGTCACGTCGGTATCAGGTACGGGCACCGTTAGCGGGTTAACCCTGACAGGCACTGTGACCACTTCTGGCAGTCTGACGCTGGGCGGCACTTTGGCCGTCACTCCTTCGGACTTTGCATCTCAGACCGCCAACACATTTTTAGCCGCGCCTAACGGCTCGGCAGGCACACCCACGTTCCGTGGCATCGTGGCGGCAGATGTACCAGCTTTGAATTACGTTAGCTCAGTTGGTGTCACTGCTCCTCTTGCTACTACGGGAGGGTTAACCCCTACTCTCAGTATTCCGGTTGCCACATCGAGTGTGGACGGATACTTGTCTAGTGCAGATTGGTCTACGTTTAACAGTAAGCAGCCTGCCGGGTCGTATTTGACCTCCGTAGCCGTAGCCTCGGCCAATGGATTTGCGGGTAGCTCAAGTGGTGGCACCACCCCCACTCTGACTCTTACGACCACCCTGACTGGGTTGCTCAAGGGCAACGGTACGGCCATGTCTGCGGCCACCGCTGGCACTGACTATTCGGCAGGCACTAGCGCACTATCTACCGGCATTCTGAAGTCCACCACGGGTACGGGCGCGTTGACGATTGCGGTTGCGGCTGACTTTCCGACCCTCAATCAGAACACGACTGGTACTGCTGCCAACGTGACTGGTGTGGTGGCAATCGCCAACGGCGGCACTGGGCAAACCACTCAAACGGCAGCGTTCGATGCGCTGGCTCCCACAACCACCAAAGGTGACCTGATCGTCAGCAACGGCACAGACAACGTGCGGTTAGGTGTGGGTACTGACACCTATGTGTTGACTGCCGACTCGACTGCGGCAACTGGTGTCAAGTGGGCAGCGGCTGCGGGTGGCGGCAGCAACATCACTTCCCAAGGGTTGTGGGAGAATAACGCCACCATCTCGGCCAACTATTCGATCACTTCGGGCAATAACGCCATGTCGGCAGGTCGCATCACGGTGGCCTCTGGCGTCACGGTCACTGTACCGTCCGGCTCGTCGTGGGCTATCGTTTAAGGAACTGACATGACCGTCACAGCACGAAATCTGGTACCTGCCAAACTGGTTGAGGACACTCAGACCACGCAGTACATCGTCCCGACAAACGCCTCGGCCACCATCATCGACAAATTTACCGCCACCAACATCAGCGGCAGTCCTGCCACGATCAGCGTGAATCTGGTCACAGGATCGGACACACCGGGCAACAACAACTTGATCACCAAGACCAAGAGTTTGGCGGCTTCTGAGGTGTACACGTTTCCCGAGTTGGTCGGACAAATTATGCCCACCGCATCATTCATTTCAACTATTGCCAGTGCTGCCAGCGCCATCAACATGCGCGTCAGCGGGCGGGAGATCACCTGATGCAAATAACTTACGGCAAAGGGTCTGATGTTGCACCGCCGCAGATGATGCGGCAAAAAGTGGAGACATTACAGCAGGAGTTGTCCAAGCTGCCGCAATACGAACCCCAGACAAAGCACTACTTTCACGGCGGGATGTATTGTCGTGAGGTGTTTCGTCACGCCGGAGTGCTGGTAGTTGGAGCAGTCCACAAGAAAGAACACTTCTATCTTATCGTGTCTGGAACCGTGGCAATCACGGACGGTGATGGGAATGTGCAAGAGGTCACCGGGCCTCACTTGTTTCAAAGTAAACCCGGGACAAAGCGGGCGGTATACGCAGTAACTGACGCGCTTTGCATGACATTTCACGCCATCGAGGCAAAATCTGTCGAGGAAGCCGAAGCCGAACTGGTTGAGGTAGAACCCGATTCGATGTACAGTCTCGGTAATCAGGTCAAACACAAAGAAATCGAGGTGCAGCCATGACTTTCTGGGTTGCTGGTGCCGTTGTCGGCAGTTCTCTTATTGGGGCGAGTGCCTCCAGAAGCGCGGCCAGTACGCAAGCTGAGGCTGCTGATCGCTCTGCCGAAGCGCAAGAGCGCATGTTTGAGCGCCAAGTTCAGCTTTCTGAACCGTGGCGTCAAGCTGGCGAGGTTGCCCTCAACAAGTTGGTGCCTCTGGCGACAGAGTACACCCCGTTCGGGATGCAGCAGTTCCAAGCTGACCCGGGGTATGGTTTCCGCATGTCTGAAGGCATGAAGGCGCTGGAGCGATCCGCTGCGGCCCGTGGTGGTCTGTTATCTGGCGGTATGCTCAAAGGTGTTCAGCGATTCGGGCAAGACCTAGCGTCGCAAGAGTATTCCAACGCATTCAACCGGTATCAAACTGAGCGGGCGGCGCGGTTGCAACCTTTGCAATCTCTGGCCGGGGTCGGTCAAACTACTGCCCAACAAATCGGTCAAGCTGGTATGCAGACCGCTCAAAACATAGGGGAAACCCTTACCAGCGGTGCTGCTGCTCGTGCATCGGGTTATGTGGGTGGTGCCAACGCACTGACCCAAGGTTTGGGTACCTATCTGAACTACTCGCAGGGTCAGAACATGCTGAACGCACTTCGTTCACCTGCGGCGGTGCCTGCAACGACATACCCTTCGTATCAAGTGCCGTACACGGCCAACATCGGGTAAGGAGCACACATGGCTGTCAATCCCGCAATCGCAATGGGAGTTCGAGGGATCGAACTTGCAGACCCACTGGCTCAGTACGGCAAAGTTGCCGCAATCCAAGGTGCGCAGCAGCAGAACGCGCTGGCCCAGTTGCAGATGCAACAGGCTCAGCGTGAGCAAGAAGCCACCAACGCCCTGAACGCAGCATACCGCGAAGCCTACAACCCGCAGACCGGGGACGTGGACATCAATCGCCTGCGTCAATCGTTGGCGACCGGTGGATATGGGTCCAAGTTACCCGCAATCGAAAAACAAATCGGTGAGGTCAAGACTCAACGCTTGACACAGGCCAAAACCGAAGGCGAAGTGCTGGACGCCGCGCTCAAGCGTTCCCGTGGATTTCTTGAAACGCTGGACCCCAACGCCCCCGGTGCTGCTGAAGCCTACCTTGCATGGCACGAGGCAAACCATAAAGACCCGATCATTGGGCCTGCGCTGGATGCTCGTGGTGTGACGGCCGAACAGTCGCGTGGTCGCATCGTGCAGTTGTTGAACACTCCCGGTGGCCTTGCCCGACTGATCAATGAGTCGAAACTGGGCACCGAAAAGTTCATGGAACTGAACAAGCCGCAACTGTCCACCACGGACATTGGTGGTCAGGTCGTGTCGCGCACCTTTGCGCCGATCACTGGGGAACTCACCACCGTCAGCACTCAGCAAAAGACAATGGCTCCGGGCGAGGAGAAGCGTCTGGAAAACGAGGCCACTCGTATCAAGCAAGAAGGCCAGCGGATTGGTTTGGAAGGTCGCCGTGTTGCCGTGTTGGAAGAAAACGCACGTCGGGATGCCGACCCTGCGTTCCAGCAGCGCATGGCTGGCGCAAAGGCTGTGGGTGAAGCAATCGCCAAGGGTGATGTCACAGCCCAGCAAGCGTTGCCCAAGGTCATCAGCCGCGCCGAAGAAGGTATTCGCCTGATTGATGAGTTGATTGGCAAACGCGATTCCAAAACCGGTCAACTACTCAAGGGTGAAAAGCCCCACCCCGGCTTCCAAAATGCCGTGGGTGCCACTTGGCTCCCGGGTGCTCGGTTCATTCCCGGCACCGACGCTGCGGGCTTCATGTCCCGCTTCGACCAGATCAAGGGTGCATCGTTCCTCGAAGCCTTTGAGTCACTCAAGGGTGGCGGTGCCATCACGGAAAAAGAAGGTCAAAAGGGCACCGATGCCATCAACCGGATGTCTGTCTCGACTGACGAGAAAGAGTTCATCCGCGCCGCGATGGACTTGCAAGACGTGATTCGCAAGGGTGTCGAGAACGCTCAGAAACGCGCCGCCCGCCCCGGTGGTGCTGCTCCCGCTGGCGGCGTTGACACAAACAACCCGCTGCTGAAGTAAGGAAAACACATGGCAAATCTGGCCTCGATCCTTACCGACCCGAACTACGTCAACGCCAACGAGGCAACCAAACGGGCCATCTTCGACAAGTTCTCGGCGCAAGACCCGAACTTCGTCAACGCCAACCCTGCAACGCAAGATGCGATTCGCATCAAGTTCGGCGTCCCGGCGCTGGGTCAACCCGCTGCGCCCGAACTGCCCGAGTCGCTGCGTCCGCGCACCGCTGCTCCTGCCCCCGAGGGCATCCCGGGTGCTCGTCAAGAGCCGAACTGGTGGCAAAAAGCCCGTCCGTTCGTTGCCCCGGTTGTGGAAGCACTGGGTGCAGGCGGTGGTGCTGTGATCGGCGGTGGCGCGGGTACGGTGCTTGGCCCCGTGGGTACAGCCACTGGTGCCGTGGGCGGCGCTGGTCTAGGGTACGGTATCGCCAAAGAAGCTCTTGAGTTGGGCGACGTGTATCTGGGCGGCAAGGCTCCGCGCCAAGGTGCTGCGCAGGTTGTTGAGCCGGTGCGCAACATTCTGGAAGGCTCGACCTTCGAGGCCGGTGGTCGTGTGCTGGGTCCGGTTGTCAGCACTGTCGCTGGCAAAGTGATGGACTTGCGCCAGATTCCCAAAAACAAGGCCGCAGACATCGCACGGAACGCACTCGGCCCTGATCTGCCGGAAGCCTTGAACATGCTTCGCGCCAGCCAAGGCAAGAACGTCAGCGCGGCGCAAGCAACCGCCGACATCAATAGCCCGACATGGCAGGCACTGATCGACCGCGCCACCAAGCGCGATCCGCGCTTCTTGGCTGCGCTGGAGAAGTCCCAAGGTGAAGTGTCGCTTAACGCTCTGTCTAAGTTGGCCGGTGGCACCACGGCAGCAGAGGTGCGCGGCACCACAGAAACTGCAAAAGAAGCCGCCCGCACCGTCACTACACCGATGCGCGAGGCTGCGCTTGACCGTGCCAACCTCGGCAAAGAAGTCGCCCGTCTGGAAGGTCTGTCTGCCGAACTCGGTGAGCAGGCTGCTGCCAAGGTTCAAGAGGTTCGCCGCCTTATGGAACTGGGCGACATTGCTACCGCCAACGCCCGACTCAGCCTGATCAAAAAAGGTCTGCCAGTTGGCTTGTCCAAGTACACCTATTCGGGTGAACTGGCTGAACGGGCGTTCAACGAGTGGTCCAATAAAGCCGCCAGCGCCTCCCTCGATCTGGGTGAAGGTGCCCGGTTTGCACAGGATGCTGCCAACGCTCTGCGCTCGGTGGGTATCAAGCCACTGGAAGGCGAACCGTTGGTGCGCAGCCTCAAGGCTGTGGCAAACAACCCCGAGTTCGCAGGTAACGATGTGCTCCTCGGTGCCCTGCGTAATGTGAGCGACGACATCGCCAAGTGGACCAGCAGCGGCGGGGTGATCGACGCCCGCGCCCTTGATGCCATTCGCAAGAACTCGGTCAATGCTGCGATTCAACAGCTTCGCCCGGGCATGGACGCCACCAGCCAGCGCAACCTTGCCGCTGGCGTTCTGAGCCGTGTCAAGCCGGTGATCGACGACGCCATCGAGGCAGCAGGTGGCGCAGGCTACCGCGATTACCTCAAGGAACACGCCAAACTGTCCCAGCAAATCGCCGAGAAGCAGTTGACCGGTGAGGCTCTGAAGCTGTGGAAGACCGACAAGAACGCATTCGTGCGCCTCGTGCAGAACGAGTCGCCGGAGGCCGTGGAGAAGATTCTCGGCCCGGGCAAATACAACATCGCTGTCGAGTTGGCCGAAGACACACTGGGCACCCTTCAGTCTGAGGCGACCAAGGTGCTGCGCAACGCCAACATCAAGTCCCAAGTCGAGGGTGGTCAGACGGCTCTGAAGGAACTGCTGATCCAGAACATGAGCAAGTTCCGTCTGCCGTCGTACCTGAGTGCCGTGGCTGCAACGACCAACAAGGCGCTGAACATCTTGGAGAACAAGATTGGTGCCAAGACGATGGCGACCCTGACCGAATCGCTCAAGACACCCGAAGGTGCTGCGAACCTGCTGGAGTCGCTGCCTGCTGCCGAGCGCAACCGGGTGCTGCAACTGATCGGCGACCCGTCAAAATGGACTGCGCCAGCCCGCGCCACGGTAACCGGTGGTGCGGCGGCTGGAGTTAACATGTTGGCACCAGAGCGCAATGTTGAAAACGAGTTTGCGCGTTGACAGCAATTAGTTAAAATCCTTCAAGGACCAAGACATGGCATCTCTATCTCCACCCCCAAAACTCCAGTTCTTCGGGACCGATGGGTTGCCTCTTGTCGGTGGAAAACTGTACACCTACGCTGCCGGTACCACCACACCGATTGCAACGTACACCGACAACACCGGCACCAACCAGAACACCAACCCAGTGATTCTGGACTCCAATGGTCAAGCCAGCGTGTGGTTGACTGACACGACTACGTACAAGTACGTTCTGACCGATGCCAACGACGTGCTGCTGTTTACGGTCGATTATGTGTCGGTGCCCGTCACCACCAACTCGTTTGCATCGCCCCCGGCTATCGGTAGCAGTGTGCCCAATGAAGGCACCTTTACCAATTTGAACGTCGTGGACCTGATGACCCTTGAGGGCACGGGTGCGGCGATTCTGAACGTGGGCACCACGGGTGAGCGTCCAGCATCTCCCGAAAACGGCATGGTTCGCTACAATAGCACCACGACCAAGTTTGAAGGTTACAACGGCGCTTGGGGTGCCTTGGGTGGCGGTGCTACCGGTGGCGGCTCAGACACGGTGTTCTTTGAGAACAGCCTGATCGTAATGACCGACTACACGATCCCTTCTGACAAGAATGCTGGCACGTTTGGCCCGATCACGATCAACAACAGCATCACTGTGACCGTGCCGTCCACCAGCGTCTGGTCCATCGTTTAAGGAGCCGTCATGGGCGTTAAATTAGTATCAGTAAGCGGTGGGTCGGTTGAGATCAACCCGCCAGCTACTGCAAGCAACTTCACGGCGACCATGCCTGCGGGCACGGGCAACGTGGTGGTCAACGGCGTCAACGGCGCTCTGGTTGCCGCTACCGCGCAGAACAGCACCTCTGGCACCTCGATTGACTTCACTGGCATCCCATCGTGGGTGAAGCGGATTACTGTGATGTTTAGTGGTGTGAGTACGAGTGGGAGTTCTGCGTTGCTTGTTCAGTTGGGCGCTGGCTCGGTGACAACATCTGGTTACCTTGGCGCTTCGGGCGGGGCATTGAATAGCACGACGCCTGCTGTGATTAACGCCACTACAGGATTCCCAATTTACGCAAACGGGCCAACCTCCATTCTTCATGGAAACATGACCATTGCATTAATAGGCTCAAATATTTGGTCATCGTCGCATTCTGTCGGTCGTTCTGATTCTGCAATTTTTCTTGCTGGTGGTGGCTCCATAACTCTTGGCGGCACCCTCGATCGCGTTCGCATCACCACCGTCAACGGCACCGACACCTTTGACGCCGGTTCCATCAACATTTTGTACGAGTAAGCCATGACAACAAAAATTGACGGAAACAATGGTGTCCTTCAGTCGTATGACTTCCAAGTCCTGACCACGGGCTTCTCGTACACCTTCGCATCGGGCATCACGACCCTGATTGCCGCTCCCGCTGGTACGCTGGCGACAGGCACGATCACGATGCCGGGGTCACCTGCTGACGGCATGGTGATCACCTTCATGACCACCCAAGAGATCACGGCTCTCACGATTGCCGGTAACACGGGTCAGAGCATCGGTGGCACTCAGGTGTCGTCTATGGCGGCTAACAGTTCGATCAGCTTCATCTACCGCCAGTCCACATTGACTTGGTATCGCAACAGCGCCCCGGCTTTGGGTAACGTGGGCACTGCGCCCGTGTACGCTGCTCGTGCTTGGGTCAACTTCAACGGTACAGGTACTGTCGCCATCCGGGCCAGTGGTAACGTGTCGAGTATTACGGATAACGGGACTGGTGACTACACGGTGAACTTTACGACTGCGATGCCGGATGCGAACTACAGTGCTGTGGTTGCGACTCAGTCATCGCCAGCTAATGGGCCTGATGCGCCAGCAATGTTTTACAACAGAACAGTTAACACACCACAAGACCCAACAACTGCAGCGGCAAGAGTCTCGACAATGGCGGTTAACGGCACTGCTTATGATAGGCCATATGTTCTTGTCGCCATCTTCCGCTAATCAGGAGCCATGAAACATGACAATCACTATTGACGGAAACGGGACAATCACAGGCGCATCGACGCTTGCGACAACGGTTGCCAGCCCCACGCTCACCACGCCCAACATCAACTCGGCGCAGTTCGCCACGGTCACGGGTACAGCCCCCATCTACCCCTGCCGCGCATGGGTGAACTTCAACGGTACGGGCACCGTGGCTATTCGTGCGTCTGGGAACGTGTCCAGCATCACGGATAACGGTAATGGCAACTATACGGTCAACTTCACGACTGCGATGCCAGATGCTAACTATGCTGTTGTTGCTGTTGCGGGCGATACGTCAAGCGGAACTTGCCTTTGTCAGTCTCCGTTCAACACATCACCGACAACAATAAGCGCACAAATTTTTGTCACCAATTCTGTATTTTCTGGAACTGATAGACCACTTGTGTATGCCGCCATCTTCCGTTAACCCAAAGGAACCCAAATGAACCAACGAATCATTTACCCTACTGACGATGGCGGCGTGGCCGTGATCGTGCCTGCCGCCGAGTGCGGCTTGAGCATCGAGGAGATCGCTGCCAAGGACGTTCCGGCAGGCAAGCCTTTCAAGATCGTGGATGTGTCTGACATCCCCGAAGACCGTACATTCCGCGCCGCATGGGAGTTCGTAGCATGATTACCATCAACATCGACAAAGCCAAAGCCATCGTGCATGACAAGCGCCGTGCTGTTCGCGCTGCCGAGTTCGCACCACTGGACATCAAGGCCACCATCCCCAGCGAAGCCGCTGCCGCTGAAGCTGCGCGTCAGGCTATCCGCGACAAGTACGCCGCGATTCAAGCTGACATCGACGCTGCACCCGGTGTGCCTGAACTCAAACTGATCGCTGACTCGTTGGTGTGACATGAATACTCCAGAGATCGACCCCGTAAAGTACGGCGTTCTTTGGGAACGTGTTCAGGCGATGGACAAGAAGATGGACAAGATGGAAACCCAGATTGACCAGCTTCTTGAACTCGCCAACAAGTCCAAAGGTGGGTTCTGGATGGGCATGACCATCGCATCCGGTGTAGGCGGCGCTATCGGATGGATCACGAGCCACTGGAGGGCTTGACATGTACACCCTCGGCGCTCGGTCCAAAGCACGACTCAAGGGTGTCCATCCTGATCTGGTGAAGGTGGTGGAACGCGCCATCCAGATCACCACGGTAGACTTCACCGTGCTCGAAGGGCTGCGCGATCCGCAGCGCCAAAAGAAGCTGGTGGAGTCGGGTGCCAGCCAAACCTTGAACAGTCGGCACATCACCGGTCACGCTGTCGATCTAGGTGCTTGGGTCGATGATCAAGTGGACTGGTCGTGGCCTCTGTACCGCCAGATTGCAGCAGCCATGAAGGAAGCAGCCAAGCAGGTCGGTGTACCGATTGTTTGCGGCGCTGATTGGAAAAAATTCCCCGATGGCCCACATTTCGAGCTACCTCGTAAGGAGTATCCATGATGGACCCGTTGACCATACTTGCAGCCCTCGGCCCACTGGCGGTTGACTTAGGGAAATCCCTGATTGGTCGGTTCATCCAGACCGACACCTACAAGCCGGTGAACGTGGACGAGTACGTCAAGATGCGCCAGCTTGATCTGGACATGTTCAAGGCGATGAACGATGCCGGGGGTACCAACCCCTCATACCCGTGGGTCGAGGCTGCTGTGCGCCTCATGCGCCCTGCTGTTGCAATGATTGTGCTGGGCACATGGGCGGGACTGAAGTTCAACGGGCAGTCCAGCGATTCGGTGGACAACTTCGCCGCTGCTGTCGGGTTCTATCTGTTCGGCGACCGCACCCTGTTCTACGCTCGCAAAGCCAAATAAATCAGCGGTACCCAGACCAGCCACCCCAGCAGTGCCAGCAGGAAAAACCTTGCCAGTGCTCTGAGGTGTCTGCGCCACAGGGACGGTGGTACTGGCTGCGGGTACCTCGGGTATCGCTGACCCACCTTGGCAACTCTCACGGGGCAATTCGGGCCTTGGTTGCAGTCGTAATCGCAGCAGTTCATGTGGGTGTCTCCTCGGGTACGGCTGGGAGCAGTGTTGCGCGTTTCTGGCGAAACTGCTCATTTGCATACGCCAGTGCCCGCTCCATGTCTTTGATGGTGATCACGTCCATCTGGGCGTCGTGTAGTTCCATGAGCATCTGAAGCGCCTTGATCTGCTCACCCGTGGGCACGAACCGTTTGGTGAACGCGGCACGATTGACGATGTTGAGAATCGCAATTCGCCCTTCAACCGCCACCTCTTTGTACTCGGCTCCAAACCCGAGGTGCCACAGCGACTCGACGATGTTGGACATGGCGATCAGCACGTCCATGTCTTTCTTGGTCGCGGTGCCCTGCATCAACGACACCATCGCTTCGCTGTTCTTGATCTTCAGGTCAATCAGATAGCTCTCATACTGCGTCACTGGGATCAGTGATTCCAACACGTACCCGACCGGGTTGACCAAGATTCGCTTTGGGCGGTACTTGCTGCGTTTTCTCATGCCTGCCCCCTTGCGCGGATGGCGGCGGCGCGATTGCGAACCCAAGCGATGGCTGTGCTTGGCTCCATGTCTGCCTCCATCTGATCTGCCATCTCGTCCAGCACCTTTGCACACGCCTCGCGCTCGGCTGCGAGCAATCGTCCAAGGTCGTCCGTGTTAACCATGAACACGCCTTCAACTTCAGTCTCTGGCAGTCCTTGTTCACGCGCCATGCGGATGATGTCATTGCGGTTCATACAGGATTCCCAAAATACAAAGGGATGCAGTTGGCCTTCTGCGCATCGTCCAAGTCCTTGTCCAACGCTACGCTCATCGGCTCGTCTGCGCTGCCGGGGAAGAACCACGCCACAGGCTCCTGCACAGGTGCTGGCTGCATCGCCTTGTAACGCTCGACCAATTCCTGAAATATATCGAATGCCGCATCGGTCGAGCCTTGGTAGGCGTGTTTAATCATCTGGTCAAGGCGCGATTCAATGGACAGGTGGCAGTCGCATGGGCCTGCTGGATAGGCTGGCTCGCTGTGCACGGCGCAGTCGGATGCGTGTTGCCCAGTCATGACTGCTCCTGCGTAGCGTTGTGCAAATAAGTCGTGAGGCGCTTGATCTTGGCCTCGTAATAGTTGCACATCGAACTGGCGTATTCCCGACTGCTCTGGGCTTCAAGGAGTCGGCGCTTGGCCTCCTCCAGTTCACGCAGGGCAATCTGTTCCGCACTGGGCATCGTGTACGCGCTCTTGAACCATTGCAAAATTTCATTAAACATTACAATTACTCCTTTGTTAATGTGCAACAAGTGTATCACACTTCTTTGACGAACACACCCTCTTTTGTGAGGTGCCCCTTGCGGTCCTTGATCTCCTCATAGGCACCCTTGAGGCACTGGGTCAGATCAAGGTCAAGCACCGCGCACACCATGATCAACGTGACCACGATGTCACCGATAGCGTCTTTGACCTCCTCGATGTTCTTCTTGTTGATCGCATCCAGTAGTTCCGTGGTTTCTTCGAGTGTCTTGATAGCCTGTGACATCGCGGTGGCGTTCTGCACGATGCCTCGGGCCTCGCCCCACTGGATAACTTTGATTTCAACGTCGCTGTAACTCATGTTCATACTCCTTTGGATTGACGGTATTGTTTGACTGCGTTGCGCAGCCCAGCTTGGGTTGTGGCTTTCTCGTCGAGTGCCAGTGCTTGTGCTTGGTCAAGGGTGCTCTGCATCAGGATGCGGTGGCACATGACCGGGGCACCTTGACCTTGGCGGCGCACCCGGGCGTTGAACTGCTCGTACAAGTCGAGTGACCAGTTGAGGCCATACCACACGAGAATGTGGCCGTTCTTCTGGAGGCCGTCGATCCCGTGACCCATCGAGGCAGGGTGACCGATCATCAGTTGGCAGTCGCCCGTTTTCCAACGGTGCATGGCGTTGGTCAGCGCAGCCTCGGTTTTACACTCGGTCAGGTTGATCGGGCGCAGGTCTTTGAACCGAGTCATGATGCGCTCGGCATCGCTGCGGTAGGCGTAGGCGCACAGGATCGGTGAGCCTTGGGCTTCGTCGATGATGTCCTCCAGCGCGTCCAGCTTCATGTCATGTACCGGCTCCCACAGCGGCATCCCGGCAATCGGGTACATGGCACCGTTGGAGAACTGGAGGCACTTGTTGGTCAGGGCCGCTTGGTTAAACGCTTCGACCTCCTTGCCGCTGTCGAGCACCATGAAGAACTCTTTCTCCAGCCGCTCGTACTTGGCTCTCAACTCGTCAGGCATCTCGATTTCGATGTTGTTGACGATCAGGTCTGGCAGCGGGTTGTAGTCCTCGGCTGACATCTCCAGCGTGATGTCACCGATCAGCTTCTTGATGGTGTCCTCAGTGTCCTCGTAAGGCAGTTCCTTGTACGGCCCCACTTTGCGGTAGAACCGGGTGCGGAATGCCGTCTTGCTGGTGCCCAAACGCTCACCCTTGTCCACCACGAGGAACTGACCATGCAGGTCTTTGTAGCCGTTGCTAGCTGGGGTACCCGTGAGGCCCGTGGTCCAGTCGAACTGGTCCGCAATCTTGCGAAACGCCTTGACCCGATTCGTGGCGCTGTTTTTCATCTTGCTGATCTCGTCCCAGACAATCCCGTTGAACGGCATCGGGCGATCCTTCTTGACGAAGTAAGTCTGTAAGGTTTCGGCAAGCCAACCGAGGTTTTCGTAATTCACCATGTAGACATCGGCAGGGCGCAAGAGAGCGCGGGTGCGCTGGTCCTTGGTGCCTGCGACCATGCTGAACTTGAGGTGCTTGGTGTGCTCCCACTTCGTAGCCTCCTGACGCCACACCAGACGGATGACCCGGATAGGGGCGACGATAATCACGCCGCGCAGGAAGCCGGTGCGAATCAGGTGCGCGAGGCTGGTCAGCGTGATGACGGTCTTGCCCAGACCCATGTCCAACCACAGCATCGAGTGGGGGTGGGTGCACTGGAAGTTGACCGCCTTCTTCTGGTAGTCGTGGAGTAAGTCAGGTGTCAGCATATATCGTCGGAATAGTTATGCGGATTTCTGTGCCATCGTGCTTAAAACACAACTGGTCCCCTGACACGCGAACAAGTATGAAATGCTTCTCACCCCAACTCAGGCCAAAAAAATTAACAGCTTCTTTAAACTTGTCATAGAAAAAATCAGCGTTCATGCAACCTCCATCACCATCATGTCAATGACCATCTTGCCGCTGTCCACGTTGTCCACCACGAACACGTTGACTTTGTGACCGCGCAGCCGGTTGTGTTCACGCTCCTGCGCATCGGTGGGCTTCTGACCCCCGCGCTTAAACTCGATGAAAAAGATCACACCATCGGGGCGCACGAACATGCGGTCCGGCACAGCGGCACGGGCGGGGCTGGTGAACTTGTAGACCAGCACGTTCTTGGTCTTGGCGTAGTCGCAGACCTTGGCTTCGATTTGTTTCTCAAGCACCTCGGCACCCCGCATCGAGTTCGTGTTTCAAGTCATCGTCACGCTCTTGCAGCACCTCGGCCAGCTTTTGCAGGTAGTGCGCACCCTTGCGAATCTCTTGGGCGTTCTCGTCCTTGGTGCCCATGCGCATGACGTACTTGAGCGCCCCGCCACGATAGAACCCGATGCGCTGCTCGATGGGCCATGTGTCCACCACGTCCCAAGGCTCCACGCCCATGTTCTTGTAATGGTCACCGCCAATTTGAATGTCTCTTGCTTTCATGCCAACCCCAAACAAAGTTTCTCGACTTCACGGATGTAGTAATCAAAGTCCACTGGCAACTTGCCAGCCTCCTGAATGTCGTTGCATGGCTGGACACCCCAGCCACTCTCGACGCCAATCTTGCGCCACTCGTTCTTACCCTTGAGAGGCGGCATCCACTTGAATAAGCGGCCACCGCCCTCGGCGATGTAGTAGCGCGTTGTGTTCTGCAACTGCTGGGGCGGTTGACCGTCCCACTCGATTGCCAGATAGCTGCTGCGCGGCACCTTGGTGCGAAGCATGAAGTCCATGATGTCGGGCCACTGCTGCACAGTCTCACGGATCGGCGCACCCTCGACCAGCACCTTCTCGGCGACCTTGGCAATCACAAGGCCCCCGGCGTTCTGGTGCCAGCCCATCTTCCACTCATAGGCACCCTTGCGCTTGACAGTCGGGTCACCGGGTTTCGCAAACGCTGGGTCGAACACACCAATGTAGTTGTTCACATCGCGGATCATCATGGCCTTGTAGATCGCTTCTTCAAGGTTCAGACCGGTGCGCTCCTGCCATGCAGCGCGGGCCAGATCGACCATGATCTTGTGGCTGCGCGGCACCCGTACAGTCAGGCCATCGGTGTTCACTTGGATCAGGCGCAGCCCGGGGATCGTCATCAGCCCCTCGGCCAGCAGGCACAGCAGCAGTTGACCATTGAGCGTGATGGTCATGGTGTACAGCGGGTCGTAGAACACTGAAAATTGGTTGTTGCTGTCACCGTAAACACCGTTGAGCGCCAGCTTCAGCATCGCTGATTCTGCGGACTTCTTGGGGTACTGCTTGCGCTGCTCGAACAGGTGCTTGTAGATGCTGACAAACTCTTTGCCGAGATGGGCCGGGTGGAACCCATTCGTGATTGCCAAGTTTGGGTAGTACGAAGTGACATCGAGGTCCACGATGACGTGTTCATCATCTGACTCGATGACCTCCGATTCGACAGAGCCGTGGATTCCTCCAAGGCCAAAGACAAAAGTGAATCCATTGACGGTTGCAGTGAGGTCCGTGAAGACCCCTTTGGTTTCGGTGATTGACTGAGCCTTGAGCCACTGGAGCACCCGGTTGAACTCGGGCTGCTCGAAGCTGATCCACGGCAGAATGGCATCCTTAAGGTGGATCACCGGGCGCTTGGTCTGCCGGGGTGTGCGACCACTCGGGCCAAAGTCGTAGCAAGACACACCGGCTTCTTCCAGCTTCATTACGAAGTAGTCTTTGCCGATCTTGGTGTCGTTGTGGTTCATGAAGTCGCGGGCGTACTTGCGCGTCAACTCCTCGCGGAAGTGGATCATGTCAAGGCTCTTGTGATAGAACGCCTTGGTCATGCTCACGTCGTGCTGGTTGTACCGCTTGAGCACTTCGACCTGCTCACGGTTGAGCGTGGTACCCACCTTGAACGGCAAGTCCTCGATGTTGTTGGCCCGCATGTTGAACTCCAGCACCTTCAAGCTGGTGGCCCGAGCCTTGTTGTCGAAGTGGTGAATCTTGAACAGGTCGATCTGCGTGACAAACTGGTCGCTGGGCTTGACGAGGTGCATCCACTTGCTGCCATCCTCATCCTGCGATCCGATGATCGCCATCGCCTTCTGGTACAGCGTGGCAGCATCGGCCTTGCCCATGCGGATCAGGGTGTGCAGGACTGGGTAGTCGAACCCGAGGTTGTTGAAGCCCACCATGCGGGCGTCGGTCTGCTTGAGGTAGGTCAGAAACTCGATGATCTCGCGGGAGTCGTTGCGCCAGTCGCTGATCTCAAACATCCAGTGCAGCGGGGCGTCGGCATGTTCCACCGCCAACGTGAAGACGTTGGGAAATGTTTCAATATCGAACACATAGTCGTTACTCATTACGGTTACTCAGGTAGGTGGAGGCTTCGATTTGGGTTTCGACAAGCCGCAGAAGAAAGCCAGAAAACTCTGCGGGTCACCATCCTCGAATGCTGGCTTAACAGCCCCCGAAACATTAACCCTGCATGAAGGGTGGCAGACCCATCGGCATAGCAGGAGCAGCGGGCGCAGCAGCCGGGGCAAACATGCCAGCGGGAGCACCAGCCACAGCACCGAACAGGTTCGACGCATCGACAGCGCCTTCACCGAACGGGGTGTCATCACCAGCAAACTGCACGGCAATCAGGTCGCAGCGGATGCCACGGCCGTGCTTGTTCTCTTGCAGCCAAGGCTTGACGGCAGCGTTGACACGGCAACCGCCGTACATCTTGCGGGCAAGCTGCTGGTAGGCCATCGTGTTGCTCGGGTCAATCGGCTGACCATCGGCTTGGATCATCTGGGGCTGCGAGTCGCGGCCAGCAGTGATGAACACGTGACCAGCGTAGCCATCGTAGGGCTGGAAGGTCTTCTTGTTGACCTTTTCCTCGCCACGACCGTAGCAGCGCAGCTTGCGATCCTGCTGGATCATGCCCATGACGGTCTGGGCGTGTTCCTTCCACTTCTCCAGTGCCATCGCACCGTACTTCTGCATGAACTGCTGGAACCCAGCATGGTCCAGCGGCATGATGAACTCGCAGTTGTACGAGATGCGCTCTTTACCGGTCTGCTCGTTGACCTGCTTCTGAGGTTCGGCGAGGTGGGGGAAGGACAGACGGACGTTGCTCAGGAAAATGATTTCAGACATTACGATTACTCCAGTTTAAGAAAGCCACGAGGGCAGGGATTCGGCAGCGGGTGCTGCTTCTACTGCACTGAACATCGGTGCAGCATTCGTGATGACAGCGGGGCGGCTGTCAGATTCAGGGGCGACGGTGAGCTTGCCAGCCAACTTGGCGACGTACTCTTGATCCAGACGCTTCAACTGGCGGTCGGTGAGAGACACCTTGGTGCCGTCGCGCTTTTCCCACGTCAGCTTCTCAGCCTTGGCAGGAGACACGAGTTTGGTTTCATAGATCGCGGTCTTGGGGATGCCCATCTTCACCAGCTTCTCGGCCATCTCCTCCTCGGGCAGCGCCCAAGCGCGGGAACCACGACCGTGGACCAGCTTCAAGCCGGGGATGGATTGACCGGACTCCAGACGGCGCAGGGCTTCTTTTTCCACTGCTTCGAGGAGTTGGCGCATCAGGGGTGCGGCTTCCATGATCTGACGAATCTGCTGATCGTCCATAGTTGCCGGGTCTTTGTCGGCTGATTGCTGCGCGACATCGAGCGTTTGAGTTACGACTGGTTGGAACATGATCCCGACCTCCTTCATTACGTTACCTGCCAGCGCGGCGCATGAGCCTTTCGCACGGCAGAATTTACATTGACTTTCGCCCGGTACAAGCGGCGCATCCGGTGCATCGGTTGCAGCAGCCTGAACCACGATTGTACCGAGGTTGGTGAGCATGTCACGCACTCCTCGCTCCCACGAGGTGATGGCCTTCATGCCCTTCAGCGCCAGCTTGGGCTGGATGATGGTCATGATGATCCGCTTGACCGGGTACTCGACGTTGATGGGCAGCTTGTAGCCTGCCAGCACCCCGTAGGCGTACTGCTCAAGCTGCATGTTGCCCTCGGCACTGACGATACCCATGCCGTCCTTGTAATCGATGATCTCGATCCAGTCATCGCCGATGATCTGGCAGTCCACGGTGCCCGACAAGTCGTCACGACCCAGCAGGTGCTTGGGGTCCACACGTTCCTCGGAGATGACCTTGAACATACCGTTCATGGACCGCTCACGGATGTAATCGATGGCGACCTTGACCCGGGCAGCACGGTCAGCGTCAACCACGAAGGTGCCATCGTCGTCAGCAAAGACATCACCGACTTCATCCATCGGGTCAGTCAGGCCACGGTCGATGCAGTGCTCCAGCAGCGTGTGGCTGTGGGTACCGTCGATGGCGGCAGCACCGCTGCGCTCATCGGGGTACTTGGCCTCCTCACGGATACTGCCCGGGCACAAGGCCCAGCGGTGCCGTTTGGAGGGCGACAGTTGGGCGTGGGCGCTCACTTGAGTGCTTCCACACCAGCGAACAGAGCGCCGTAGTGCTCGGGTTTGACATCGTTGATGTTCTGGTAGCCCAGACCCGTCAGGACGCCTTGGATCATGGCACCCTTCTGCGGACCGAGTGCCTTGTAAGCACCCATCACGTAGTCGATCAGACCTTTGCCATCAGTGAACGGTGCGCCACCAGCAGCCGGTGCAGCCGCAGGAGCGGGAGCCACGAACGCAGGGGGAGCAGGCATCGCAGGGGCAGCGGCCACGGGAGCCGGTGCGGCAACAGGTGCTGGTGCTGGAACTGGACCGCCACCGGGAGTTGCGTACTGCTCAACCACAGGTGCGGGTGCTTGTGCAACGGGTGCCGGGGCTGCTACATTGGCAGATTGCAGTTGCGCGGTGAGAGCCTGAACAGCTTGGGTCAGTGCTTCAATTTTCGCTTCGAGGGACATGATAAATACTCTTTCTTTCAGGGTTGGGGGTAACAGTTACGCGGTTCTCAACGAAAGCCGCAATGAGTTCCCTCAAGACTTCAGATACGCCGCCGTATTCCGTAGCCTTGCGGTGGAACGCTTTGTGGGCAGGAGGCTCAAGCCTCACTGTCAGAAATTTGGTTTTGGGTTTGGTCGCCATATTTATTTCCGTTAGGTTGACGCAAGTGTAGCACGACTCATGTACAATGTGCAACATGGCATCAAAAATAATTTTCAACCCCGACCAAGGAACAGCGGACCGCGCCTTCTTGACTGGTACGGTACGCAGGAACATAGGCACTCTGGACAGTGGCGGTTACATCCAGCTATGGTTAAGCGGTAAGCGCGTTATGCTGCACAGAGCCATCTGGGAGCACGTAAATGGTAGTGTCCCTGATGGACGAGAAGTTGACCACATCAACGGCAATCGTCAGGACAACCGAATTGTCAACTTGAGATTGGTGACGAGGAAGCAAAACCAAGAAAACATGCACCGAGCGCCTGTGACAAACGTCACCAGTGGCGTCAAAGGTGTCAGTTTCTACAAAAGTACCGGAAAATGGAGAGCGCAGATCAGACACTGGAACCGCAGCATTCATCTCGGTTACTTTGATTCCATGATCGCAGCCCAAGCCGCCTACAAACAAGCGGCTGCTCAACTGCACACGCACAACCCTTGCGCAAAAGAAAACCCCGAGGTCTTGCGAACCTCGGGGCAACCCTTGAAGGAGACTTCCGTGAAAGTGACAACTGCATTGTCAAGAGGCATTATATGAGCACAGCACCACAAACAGTGCAACCACATCCCGCATCCATTGACGCATACATCCGGCATGGCTGGAGCCTTGTACCCATCCCAGCCAACACCAAGGGTCCGCGCACCCCCGGCTGGAACCTGCGTGAGAACGCCCTGAAATCCCAAGCCGATCTGCCCCCGGGCTACGGTATCGGGCTGGCCCATGCGTACAGCGGCACGATGGCTCTGGACATCGACAACTGGACCGTGACCACCACGCTGCTGTCAGATCACGGGATCGACCTGCAAGCCCTCTATGACGCACCTGACGCCGTGGTGATCAACTCGGGCAAGCCCGGGCACGGCAAGCTGCTGTACTCGATGCCCTTCGGCGCTGCGCTGCCATCCAAGAAAATCCTGCACAGCGGTATCACCGCCTATGAGTTGCGCTGCGCCACGGCCAGCGGCCTCACGGTGCAGGACGTGCTGCCCCCGTCAATCCACCCCGAGACACGCCAGCCCTATCACTGGGCAGGCAGCGGCCACTGGACCCGCCTGCCGGTGATCCCGCAGGGTCTGCTGGACCTTTGGAACGGGATGCTGGCGCAGGACAAAGAGCGCACCATCGCCACGGACGGCACGATTGACGCCTCGTGGGAGGAGATTCGCCAAGCCCTCGATGCGGTGCCCGCTGACTGCTCCCGCGACGAGTGGGTGTCGATTGGCATGGCTCTGCACTGGGCCGGTACCCAGACCAACCAGCTTGAACAGGGGCTGCAACTGTGGAATGAGTGGTCCTCTACTGCCCAATTCAAGTACCCCGGAGAGCGGGAAATTCTGACGCAGTGGATGTCGTTCAAGCCGGACAAGGCTACCGCTGTCAAGTTGGGGACACTGTTTCACATTGCCAAGCAGCACGGCTGGAGCCGCCCGATCCCCGATGCGTCCGAGTTGTTCAGCAAGGTCAACATCCCGGTCATGGAGCCGCTGGACGTGATCGACGGGCTGCGCCCCAAGCCGCCCGAAATGAACATGGACCTGTGGCCCGACATCCTGCGCCAGCGGGCCAACGAGATTTCGGAAAGTGTGGGCTGCGACCCTTTGGTCCCTTTGTTCGCTGGGTTGGCCGCTGTCTGCGGGGTGATTGATGCCCGCATCCGGCTCGAACTCATGCCGGGGTTCAAGGTGCCACCGGTGCTGTGGCTTATGACCCTCGGTGACCCAGCGGACAAGAAGTCCCCCGGATCGCGCCCCATGCTGTCTCCGCTCAAGAACATCGAAGCCGAGGATCGGCCACGGTACGGCAAGGAACTGCTCGACTGGGAGGGCAAGGAAGCGGCCTACGCCAGCGCCAAGAAGGCGTTCCTCGAATGGTCAGCCAGCCCCGAGGCGATGCTCGGCGGTGACCAAGCCCCCACGGTGCCCGAGATGCCACCGCAGCCCGTGCCGCTCAAAATCACGGTGTCTGACATCACGAGTCAGAAGCTGGTGCGCCAAGCGGCAGATCGTCCCCGTGGCCTGCTGTGCCACCTCGACGAGATGAACTCGTGGGTGAGAAAGCTCACCGACAAGACCAGCGGCGAGGATCGTAGCGCGTGGGTTGTAAGCTACGAGTCAGAACACTACGAGATGGACCGGGTGGGGGCTGGCTCGATCTACTGCGAGAACTTGGCCGTGAGCATTTACGGCAACATCCAGCCCCAAGTTTTTAGGCAAAACCTCGCCTCTCTCGCAGCGGATGGCCTGTTGCAGCGATTTATACCTGCGATTCTTCGCGCCCGCAAGACCAAGCTGGGCCACCCGATTCCCGAGTACATGACCAGCGCGGCGGCGTGGGAGAACACCCTGCGCCTGACCTACGCGCTGCCCGCCCAGACCTACCACTTGTCCACAGAAGCATTCACAGCTTTCCGCGAGTTCCAAGCATGGTACGAGGAGGCCAAGCAGGACGAGCGAGTGCTGGACAGCGGCACCGAGTACATGACGGCCTTCGGCAAGCTGGAGGGTTTGGCGGGCCGTCTGATTCTGCTGTTCCACATCATCGAGTCGCCCTTCATGCCCACGGTGCAGGCCGAAGTTGTCCACAGGGTCGTGAGCCTGATCCGTGGCTACGTGATCCCGGCGTACCGCTACGCACTGGGCGAGGTGGGCGGGGCCATCACGAACGACTTCGATCAGTGGGTCATTGACCACATCATCCAGATCAGCGGGGATGCCCAGACCATCGACCTGCGCACCCTCAAGAAGTCAGCCCGCAGACCGCTGGACGGTAAGACCGACTGGCAGAAGGATCAGGCGGTCATGGACGCCATGCTGGTGCTGGAGCAGGCAGGCTGGGTGGTGCAGGTGGAAAACGAACTGCACAAGAAGCGGGTTCTGTGGGCAATCAACCCGAGTCTGCCTGCCATGTTCAAGGCGTACCGCGAGAAGGTCATCAAGGCCAAGCAGCGCCATGCCGATTACATCTACCGCCACGCCTACGAAAAGGGCTACGAGCGCAAGCTGGTCAAGGGGTACACCCCAGACATGGACGAATGAGAACGGGGCCGATGGCCCCGTTTTTCTATGTGTTCTTCTCCTTGAGCTTGGCTTCAATGGCTCGGGCAAATGTGATGTAACGATTTGGTGCGTCTTCATCCAAAGACCATCCAGTTTGCCAATCAAGGTCAGCCGCCTTTACTTCGTCCCATATCTCCTCATCCGTCAGCCCCTCCCACGGCTTGCTTGCTGGCTGTGGTGGGGTGGTGTCATGTCGCTGTTTCTGCATTTCATCGACACGTTCTTTTGATGTGTCGTTAGCGCGTACATCTGTTAGCCATTCTTGCCACGACAGAACGGCGGCGTCTGCCAAAGAAAGGCCGCGCAGTGCCGCCCAATCCTTCACCAAGTCCGCGACAGGGGATGCGTTTGCGGTAGAACCGACCTCGATCACGGTGTCGCGTGTGATCAGATAGCCAGCAAAATCAAAGATCGCTCCCGCAATTACACGCGGTAAGCCATTCGCCACCGGCTCCTGCTGCTGTGCTAGCTGTGGTGGCGTCCACCCCATTTCAATAAGAGCACTGCGAACGCCATTTTCCTGCGTGTCAAGCACATGAAGCATCACGTTACCAGCCAAGTCTGTGACCGTCTGGTGTATCTCTCCACCTTCTTCGATTGACGTTTCAATCTCGAATGGTTTAAACGCCGCAGGCTGCTGTGCTGGCTGCTCGGCCAGTGCTTTTGATGACGGATATTTATGCGCATTTGTGCATTTATCGTCACCATTAGGCCTTCGCTCACGCATAACACCTGCGCCTCCACACTCTGGGCAATAGCCGTACACAGCCACAGGAACAGCAGGAAAATGACCACCTCCGGGCAATACGGTATCCTGCTTCTCTGCTTGCTCGATGGCGGTTCGGAGGGTGGTGATGGCTTTGTTCCAGTATTTCTCTGCCATTGGCGTCATGTTGCCGGGGTGTATGCCTTCCAACGCCTCCAGCGCCTGCTTCATTGCTTCGATGCTCATGTTCAAATCTCCAATTGTTTGAGTGCCTGCTGCAACCCGGCGAGTCCACCGACCCGCTGACCGTCGATAAATATCTGCGGCATCTGCCGGATGTCGGGGTACTGCCGGGTGAACACGTCACGCCACTCCTGATCCTCGATGCTGCGCTCGATGAAGTCCAGCCCCTTGCTGTCGAGCAGCGCCTTGGCGGTGGTGCAGTTGGGGCAGTTGCTCTTGCTGTACACGATGATGTTCATTTCAACACTCGCATCAATTTGTTCAACACTTCGTGTTCTCGGGCAATCACCAAGTCATGAACGGGGTCAGCCAACTTGGCAGTGGTTTCGCAGTAGTCGGCCAGCAATAGGTGAAGGACTTCGTGCAGCGCAAGGCGCTTCGGATCAGTGAGCATCCCGTAGTCGCCTTCGGTGTTGTGGGTCAATCGGAAACTGACGTTTTTGGCCGATGTGTTGTACTGGGTTTGCGCATTGATGCCTCGACCGATTTGGTCATGAGTGATTGTGACGTGCCAATCCGTGATCCCGAAAGCGTCAAGCCAGTGGAGCACGGCTTTCTCATACTCTTGAAAATCCTCGGGTGTAAATGTGTGCGGGGTCATTGCATCTTCTCCTTCACGATCTCGTTGGGGTCAATGTGCATCATGGAGCCGAGGTACACGGCAAACGATGCCCGGGTGTCTGCGCCCAGTGGCATGGCGTTGATGCGCTCGATCATCTCCTCGATGGCGCAGTTCCAGCCGGAGGCAAAGACCCACTTGGCCGCATCCTGCGGGTGCAGGCCAAGGTCGCCGTACAGGCGCTCGTAGTGGTCGGGTGCTGTCTTCATGGTGGTTGACTCTTTCAAACCGGATTTTCCAACATGGCCGAATCATGAGTCGAATCGGTTGAGCCAGTGAAACCGGATTTTTTGACATGACGAGTTTCCGAGGTCAACTTTTTCACCCGTCCTCGGGTGCGCGGGCTGACCTGCGACACGGGCGGCAAAAAAGAATCATGAAGCGCGGGGGCCAGTGCTTCGACCATCCCCAACACTTCAACCAGTCGGGCCACGGCCGCACCGGGTTCACGCTGGCCCGTCAACCATTTGCGAACGGTGAACACGGGGACGCCGAAGTAAGCAGCGGCCCGGGGTTCGTCGAGGTTCAGGCGGTCCACGGTTTCACGGACCCGGGCGGCGAAGGTGCCCGGGGCGGGTTCGGTTCGGGGCTTACGGGCCGCACTGGGGGCCACTGGGGCGGGTTTTGTGGTGTCGTTCATGGTTCGGGTTCTCCGGGGTCAGAAAAACCCGCCACGGGGGCGGGTTTGGGGTTGAAAGGGTCAGGGATCACAAGTCGAGGAATTTACAAATAGCCGGGACCAATACGGCCCCGGCGGCGGCGATTAAAAGGGCGGTTGTCAATCGTCACCCCTTCGCACTTTGTCGAGTGCCGCGGCGCGGGAACTGGCCCGGACATAAACGCAGCATGGCCAGCCGTCAATCCAGCCCCAGACGCCCCAGACGTTCGACGGGGTGCCCCAGTACGCGCCCCCTTTGTCGTAACCGTCCCCGCCGCCCTGATGGCGGGCGTGAAGGCGGCGCAAGCCTTGAAGGTTCGCGGGGTTATCGCCGCGCCGCCCCATTGGGGAACCGTAGCGGCTGGACACTTCGGGAAAAGGGTTGAACTGTTTCATTCGGTGCACCCTTCGCCCTTTTCAATGGCCGCGAAAATCACGGACTTGTCATAGTCCGAGGAAACAGACG
>JACCDX011226331.1_pt1 | contig 38420 bp, 27 predicted proteins | sample 7449681 | NCBI WGS metagenome assembly JACCDX01 (sample SAMN15323450, study PRJNA562643) | freshwater metagenome | isolation source: river surface water | place: USA:Blue River Watershed | collected 2017-08-18
ACGGAGCGTTCGCGCAGCACCTGATCCATCACGCCGCGCAGCCGGTCGCGGGCGGCGGAGGCGGCGGGGTCGTCGATCAGGTTGCGGCGTTCGACGAAGGCGGTCCAACGCGGCTCGGCGCTGGCGGGCTGCGTGTAGTCGTAGAGTTCCTCGGCGATGGTTTCGCGCGCGGGCCAGTTCACCCAGCGGGTGTAGCGCTGCGTGGCGGTGCGGATCGAGTAGCCCATGGTCTCGGGCGCGCCGGCGTTGAACGGTCGGGAAAACTGGCTGAGGGCAAAGTCGCGGCCGGGGCGGGCGGGATCCTGCAGCAACGGCACGAGGCTGCGGCCGGCGAGGTAGGACGGCGCGGGCAGACCGGCGAGTTCGGCGAGCGTCGGGTAGACGTCGACGTATTCGACGATGCCGGCGGCGGGGCGGCCGGGTTGGGCGAGGCCGGGCGTGCGGATCATGAGCGGCACGCGGGTGTCGAGGTCCCAGTTGGTGCCCTTGCACCAGCGGCCGGCGTCGCCGAGCGCGTAGCCGTGGTCGCCCCACAGGACGACAATGGTGTTGCGGTCGAGTTCGAGGCGGCGGAGGGCGTCGAGCACCTGGCCGATCTGGGCGTCAACGTAGCTCACGCAGGCATAATAGCCGTGGCGCAGGATGCGCGTCTGCGCGGCGTCGAGGCGCTCGTCCTTGGGCATGCCGGTGTAGCCGCCGAGTTCGCGGTGGGTGTGATACGCGGGAGCGGGAGCGCCCTGCACGCGCTCGGGTTCGCCGGGCAGGTCGAATTTCTTCGGGTCGTGCAGATCCCAGTATTTCTTCGGGGCGTTGAACGGCAGGTGCGGCTTGAAGAAACCGACGGCGAGGAAGAAGGGCTGCGCCTGCTGCTTGAGGCGGCCGAGGGTGGCGACGGCGAGCTGCGCGAGTTTGCCGTCGGGGTAGCCGTCGTCGGGCACGTCGGCAGCCTCGTAGGGCGCCTGCTTGCCGGGCGCGTCGCCGCGGGGGAGGGCGTAGTTTTTCCAGTCCTCCTGCTTGAGGATCTCGGAGACGGACCAGGACGCGGGGTCGAGCTCGCGCTCGTCGCCGCTGAAGATCTTGCCCATCGCCTGCGTGTGGTAGCCGTGGTTTTTGAACAGCTGCGGCAGGGTGACGGTGTCGGGGTTGGTGGCGCGGAAGAGGTTCCGGTTGTGCCAGGAGCGGTTGTGGTCGGGCAGCCGGCCGGTGAGCATCGCGGTGCGCGCGGGGCCGCAGACGGCCTGCATGGTGTAGGCGCGCTCGAAGCGGCGCGATTCGGCGGCGAGCCGGTCGAGGTGGGGCGTGAGCGCGAGCGGATCGCCGTAGGCGCCGGTCGAGGTGCGGAGGTCGTCGACGGCGATGAAGAGGACGTTGGGCCGGGTGGCGGGGGCAGCGGCGCCGGCGAGCGGGGCGGCGAGGCAGGCGAGCGCGACGCACGCGAGGAGGAGGGCGGAGCGGCGGTCAGTTCTCATTGGCGGCGGCCTTCTTTTTCTTCGCGCCCTTTTCGCGACGCTGGACGGACGGATCGTAGTCGGGATTGGGCTCCATCATCTGTGCGCCGACGGCGGTGCGCCAGGCGGCGAGTTCGCGGCGGAGGTCGGCGGTGACGGTGGGCTGGGTGGTGGCGACGTTGGTTTTCTCCGAGAGATCGGCGGCGAGGTTGAAGAGTTCGACGCCCTCGGGATCGAAGGTCTCGATGAGTTTCCACGGGCCTTTGCGGATCACGGATGACGGCACGCTGGAGGGGTGCTCGTTGTAATGCGGGAAGTGCCAGAAGAGCGCGGAGCGGCCGAGCGCGCCGGAGCCGGCGAGGATGGGACGCAGGTCGAGGCCGTCGCGGTGCTGGTGCGGCCGCAGCGGCTGGCCGGCGGCGGCGAGCAGCGTGGGGTAGAGGTCCGGGCTGGTGACCGGCTCGGCGCTGACGAGTCCGGGCCGCGCGACGCCGGGCCATTTCACGATGAGCGGCACGCGGATGCCGCCCTCGTAGTAGGCGCCCTTGTTGGCGCGGAGCGGGGCGTTGCTGGTGGCGTTCCAGAAGCCGCCGTTGTCGCTGGTGAACACGATCACGGTGTTCTGCTCGAGGCCGAGTTCGCGGAGCGTGGCGACGACGCGGCCGACGCTGTCGTCGACGCTTTCGACCATGGCGGCGTAGACGGGTTTGCCCTGCTGCTGCGCCTCCGGGATTTTTTCGTATTTCGCGACGACCTCGGGTTTCGCCTGGAGCGGCGTGTGCACGCCGTAGTGCGGGAAGTAGAGGAAGAATGGCCGCTCGCGGTTGGCGCGGATGAACTTCACGGCCTCATCCGTGAGGCGATCGGTGAGATATTCGCCGGGTTGGCCTTCGGGCAGGACGTTCCATTTTGCACGCTGGCCGGTGGTCGGGATGGACCAGTCGCCGGCGTAGGGAAAGAAGAAGCTGCCGGGGGCGCCGTGGGCGTTGCCGCCGATGTTGACGTCGAAGCCGTGGTGTTCGGGCAGCGAGAACGGCTCGGAGCCGAGGTGCCATTTGCCGATGTTGGCGGTGCGGTAGCCGGCCTCGCGCAGCGCCTCGGCGAGCGTGAATTCCTCGAGCGGCAGGCTGCGGACGAAGCGGGCGCTGCGGAGCTTTGCCTTTGGCTCCCAGCGGCCGGACGGCAGCCAATCGGTGAGCATGAGACGCGCGGGATACTTGCCGGTGAGGATGGCGGCGCGGGTAGGCGAGCACACGGCGCACGCGGCATAGGCGTCGGTGAAACGCGCGCCGTCGCGGGCGAGGGCGTCGATGTGCGGCGTGCGGTAGTAGGTGCTGCCGTTGGCGCCGATGTCGCGCCAGCCGAGGTCGTCGATGAGGAAGAGGACGATGTTCATGCGGCCCGGGTTGGCGGCGGACAGGGCCGCGGGCAGCATGAAGAGCAGGGCGAAGAGGAGGGAGGCCGGCGGTCTCATGGCTTGAGTTGGAGTTTTCCGAAGAGGATGTGCGTGCGCGGCGTGGTGGCGTCGCCGCTGTCCCACACGGCGCGGAATTCGCCGGGCGCGACCTCGACGAGCGTGGGGTAGGAATTCTTCGTGCCGGCGTCGTAGAAGGTTTTCTCCGCGCTCCATGCGCCGCCGGGGGGCTTGGTTTTGTAGCGCAGGGACGTGCGGCCGCCGTTGGGGAAACCGGGCCAGCTGCGGTCGCGCTGGGCGGGGCCGTCGTTGTAGACGTAGAGGTGCGTGCCGTCGGCGGCGCGGTCGAAGAAGCCCTTCGACTTGGCGTTGTGCAGGTCGGGTTCGGGGGCGGCGGTGGACCACGTGCGGCCGCCGTCGCGGCTCACGCTGGAGTAGGCGCGCGGCGGGCTGGTGGTTTTCTCGGTGTCGTCGTAGTCGGCGGTGCGCATGACGATCTTGAGTTCGCCCGGGGCGTCGCCGGCGGCGAGGTTGCCCTCGTGGAGGAAGACGCGGGGCGCCGCCGGCTGCGGGATGAACGCCTCGAGTTTCCACTCGAGGAGCGTGGAGCTGCTCAGCACGAAGTGATCGCGCGAGCCGCGGGGATCGGCGGCGAGGGTGTTGCGATGGGCGGGCAGGAGGAAGCGTTTCCTGCCGTCGATGACGGTCTCGACGATACCGGCGTTGGTGATGAGCGGGCCGGTGTAGTGCATCGCCAGCTCGACGGGCGTCCAGGAGCGGCCGCCGTCGGCGGTGAACGCGGCGGCAAGCTGCGACTCCTCGCTGTTCTCCTGCGCGATGGGGCAGCGCATCGCGAAGCACCAGATGACATCGGTGCCGGGCACGCGGTGGAGCACGGGGTTGGCGTAGGCGAACTGAAGGGCGCCCTGCCGCAGCTGGTGATTGAAAATGTAGACCGGCGCGCCCCACGTCGCGCCGTCGTCGGTGGAGAGGGTGGCCACGATGTCGCCCATGTCCTTCTTGCCGTTGGCCATCGCGCCGTAGGCGACCAGCAGGTGGCGGGGGCGATCGCCGCGGATGAGGAAGGGCTGCCAGACGCGCCAGGCGGTCGGGTGTTGGGCGACGCGGCCGACGACGCTGACGGCGGTGACGTCGCCCTGGAATGAGGTGGGCGCCGGCGCGGTTGGCGCGGAGGCGTCGGCGGACTTGGCGGCTTTTTTCTTTTGCGCGAAGACCGGAGCGGCGGCGAGGACCAGCGCGGCGGCGAAGCGAACGAGCGGACGGAGGTTCATGGGGTTTTCTGGTCGCGCTTGCGGTTCTTCTTGGCGCCGGCGGGTGCGGCGTCGGCTTGGGGGAGCGAGCGGGCGAGGTCGGCTTTCACGGCGGCGAATTCCGCGCGGCCGGCGAGGTTGGTCCATTCGTGCGGGTCGCTGGCGTGATCGTAGAGCTCCTCGCCGCCGTCGGCGTAGCGGATGTAGCGCCAGCGTTCACTGCGGAGGGTGTGGTTGCCCTGGCCGTGGGTGGTGAGGGCCGGCCGGTCCCACGTGCGCTGCGGATCGCGCAGGAGCGGGACGAGCGACTGGCCGTCGAGCCCGGCGACGGGCGGGAGGCCGCAGAGTTCGGCGAGCGTGGGAAAGAGATCGACCAGCCCGACGGGGCGTGCGGTGCGGCTGCCGGCGCGGGTGACCCCCGGGGCGAGGATGAGGAAGGGCACGCGGGTGGAGCGCTCCCAGAGGGTGAACTTGTGCAGGTGGTTTTTCTCGCCGAGGTGCCAGCCGTGGTCGGACCAGAGGACGACGATGGTGTTGGCGGCGGCGGGACTGCGTTCGAGCGCGTCGAGCAGGCGGCCGACGAGTGCATCGCAGAACGTGACGCTGGCGAGGTAGGCCTGGAGGAGCGCGCGGTATTGGCCGGCGGCGCGGACGAGATCGAGGTCGCCGCGGCGATCGGCCGCCATCCGTTGACCGCCCGCGGGCAGGTCGTCGAGGTCGTCGGCCTTGATGGGTGGCAGCGTGATTTTTTCCGGCGGATACAGGTCGAAATATTTCCGCGGGGCGTAGAACGGCAGGTGCGGCCGGTAGATGCCGGCGGCGAGGAAGAACGGCTGCGCAGGCGGGGCGGCGAGGAACTTGGCAATCCACTCGACGAGCTGGCCGTCGCCCATCTGTTCGTCGCGGGCGTCCCAGGGGCCCCAGTCGAACTCGTTGGCGTTCTGCGGTGGGCGGGCGAGGGCCTTGACGGCGGGGAGGTTGTTGAGTGGGAACCCGGCGGGCCAGGTCCAGCGCGTGGTGTCGTCGCCGCGGGCGGTGGCGGCTTGGAAGTGGCTGTCGAAGATCTGGTCGAAGTAGAGGTGCCAGTCGCTGCGGCGGTTGAAGCCGGGCATGTGGTGGTTGACCTTGCCGCCGCCGGCGACGTGGTAGCCGTGGGCCTTGAAGTGGCCGGGCAGCGAGGCGACGCCGGGCATGATTTCGTGCCAGCGCGCGTCGTTGCCGTAGATGCCGGTGGTCGAGGGAAACTTGCCGGTGAGAATAGCGACGCGCGACGCATTGCAGACGGGGGCGGGGCAGTGGGCGTTGGTGAACGCGAGGGCGCGGGCCGCGAGGCGATCGAGGTGCGGCGTCTTCACGTCGGGGTGGCCGCCGAGGTAGCCGACCCAGTCGTTGAGATCGTCGACGGCGATCATGAGGACGTTGGGCCGGGCGGCCGGCGTGGCGGCGGACGCCGCGGGAGCGACGGCGGCGGTGAGCGCGACGACGGCGGTGCGGAGGAGGCGAGAGAGGGTGGAGCGGCTCACGGGTTCTTTCGTTTCTTGCGGCCCTGGGGTTCGGCGGTGCCGGCGGGCGGCGGTTCCTGGCCGAAGAAGTAGTAGGGGTAGTGCCACGAATTTTCGCGGGCATCGGCCTTGGAGGCGGCGGTGACCTCGGCTTTGAGGCGGGCGAGGTTTTCGGGTTTCAGCAACGGGTCGGCGGTGTCGCGGCGCCAGTCGGCGAGCGTGCGCTGGAGGTGCGCGAGCGTGGCGGCGTGGGCGGGATCGCCGGCGAGGTCGCGGAATTCGTAGGGATCGGCCGCGAGGTCGTAGAGTTCCCACTGCGGCGGCCGCTCCATGCGGGCGTAGGCGGCGCGGATCTCGGGCGGCGCGGCGCGGACGGCGGCGCGCACATCGGCCTCGATGTGGCCATCCATCGTGAAGGCGTAACCGGGGTTGGTCTCGCCGGGGAGGAGGTTCTCGATGAGTTTGAAGCGTTCGTCGCGCACGGTGCGCTGCGGCCAGAAGTTGGCGCGGGCGGCGTGGGTGTGGAATTCGGTGAAGAGGTGCGGGCGCCACGCGGGGCGCTCGCCGCGCAGCAGGGGCTCGAGCGAGCGGCCGGCGAGACCCGGCACCGGAGCGGCGCCGGCGAGGGCGAGTGCGGTGGGAAAGAGGTCGACGGTGGAGACGAGTTCGTCGCGCACCTGGCCGGGTTTGGCGCCGGCGGGCCAGCGCAGCAGCAGCGGGATGCGGACGCCGCCTTCGTAGCAGGTGCGTTTGCCGCGCAGCATGTCGGCGCCGTGGTCGCCGAGGTAGATCACGAGCGTGTCGCGGGCCTTGCCGGTGCGCTCGAGGGCGGCGAGCAGGTCGCCGACGAGCGTATCGAGCCGGCTGATGCAGTTGTAGTAGTCGGCGACCTGGGCGCGGAGGTCGGGGGCGTCGACGCCCATGTAGGCCATCGGAGGGACGGCGTCCGCGGCGAGGGGTTGGGCCGGCAAGCCGTCGACCTGGCGGGTCCAAGGCTGGTGGGCGTCGGGGAAGTTGACGCTGAGGAAGAAGGGTGTGTCGCCGGCGCGCATGAACGCCTCGGCGTGTTTCGTGTAGTCGGGGAGATTGCGGCGGGCGAAGTTGCCTTGGGGAATCTCGGCGAAATCGAAGGGAAACGCGGACTCGGGGTTGATATGGAGTTTGCCGATGATGCCGGTGCGGTAGCCGGCGGCCTTGAGGTTGCGCGGGAGGTTGGGCGTGTCGGCGCGGTAGAGGCGGAAGCCCCAGGTCGCGAGGCCGAGCTGTCCGTTCTGGTGCGGGTAGAGCCCGGTCATGATGCTGGAGCGCGACTGGCTGCAGCCGGCCTGCGTGACGTAGGCGCGGGTGAAGCGCAGGCCCTCGGCTGCGAGGCGGTCGAGGTGCGGCGTGCGGGCATGGCGGTCGCCGTAGGAGCCGAGTTCGGGGCCGTTGTCCTCGGAGACGATCAGGAGGATGTTGGGGCGCGGCGCGGCGGCGGCGGCGAGTGAGACGGCGCCGACGAGGGCGGCGCACCCGATCGCGGCACGGCGCAGCAGGTAACGGAGGATCATGGCGGAGGGAAAACAACGGCGACGGCCCGGGCGCACCTCGCCAACGCCGAGGTGGGGGCGATCAGCAAGCGACGAAACGAGGGAACAGAGGCGGCGGCGGAAGCCATCGGGGGCGGTCGGCCGGGCGCAGCCCGGCTGGGGTGTCGGCACCGTGGCGCAGTCGCCCAAGGCAACAATGGGGAACGGGTGGTTCCGGGGGGGAACCAATTCGTCACCGCGGCCGCCGCCGGCGGCCGCGAACTAGGCTCAGAAGCCGAGGGCCCGGGGGAGGGCGAGGGAGAGGGCGGGCCAGTAGGTGACGAGGAGCAGCACGACGAGGCCGGCGACGAGGAAGGGGATCATCGGGCGCCAGACGCGCGAGATCGTGGTCTGGGCCACGCCGCAGCCGACGAAGAGGCAGTTGCCCACGGGAGGAGTGCAGAGGCCGAGGCAGAGATTGAAGATGAGGATCAGGCCGAAGTGCAGCGGGGTGACGCCGAGTTTCATCACCGCGGGCAGCAGGATCGGGGTGAAGATCAGGACGGCGGGCGTCATGTCCATGAACATGCCGACGATGAGGAGCAGCACGTTGATGATGAGGAGCAGGACGATCTTGTTGTCGGTGATCGCGAGGAGCGTCTCGGTGATCGTCTGCGGGATGTTGGCGGACGACATGACCCACGACATGCCCATCGAGGTGCCGACGAGCAGGAGGACGATGGCGGTCGTGGCGGCGGAATCGGTGAGGAGCTTGGGCAGTTCGTTCCACCGGATCTCGCGGTAAACGAGGACCGAGAGCACGAAGGTGTAGGCGACGGCGATGGCGCTGGCCTCGGTCGGCGTGAACCAGCCGAGGATGATGCCGCCCATCACGATCGCGACGAGGGCGAGGCTGGGCAGCGAGGCGAGGAAGATGCGGACGCCTTCGCCGAGGCCGACCCTTTCGCCGACGGGGAGATTATGGCGTTTCGCGCCGAGGGCGACGACGACCATGAGCGCGAGTCCGAGGAGGATGCCCGGGACGTAGCCGGCGAGGAACAGGGCGGCGATCGACACGCCGCCGCTGGCGAGCGAGTAGACGACCATGATGTTGCTCGGCGGGATGAGCAGGCCGATGGGCGCGGCGGTGATGTTGACGGCGGCGCTGAACTCGCGGTTGTAGCCGTCCTTTTTCATGAGCGGCGTCATCACGCCGCCGATTGCGGCGGCGGCGGCGACGGCCGAGCCGGAGATGGAGCCGAAGAGCATGCTCCCGAGGATATTCACATAGGCGAGGCCGCCGGGGAAACGGCCGACGGCGACCTTGGCGAGATCGATGAGCCGGCGGGCGATGCCGCCGCGGTTCATGAGTTGGCCGGAGAGAATGAAGAACGGGATCGCGAGCAGCGCGAAGCTGTCGAGGCCGGTAGCCATGCGTTGCGCGATCACGGTCGTGGCGGCCGCGGGATCGAGCGAGAGCAGCAGCGCGCAGACGGCGGCGGTGCCGATGGTGAACGAGATCGGGACGCCGGCAAACAGCAGCGCGACGAAGACGAGGGCGAGGATGAGCGCTTCGTTCATGTCAGTTCAGCCCCGAGGATTGTTCGCCGCCGCGGGTTTCGCCGCGGAGGGTGTCGAGCAGTGCGTTGATGCTGTAGAAAACGATGAACGCGCCGGCGAGCGGCACGGCGAGATAGACGTAGCCGAGCTTCACCTGCAGCGCGGCCGACTGCTGGCCGAGGGAGAGCTGGATCCACACAAGCCGGCCGCCGCCGCCCACGAGGACGGCGAGGGCGAAGAGGAGCATCACGGCGTGGATGAAGAGCTCGGAGTTGCGCTTGCGGATGCCGGTGAGTTTCGCGGTGACGAGGTCGAGCGCGAGATGGGCCTTCTGGCCGGTGGCGTAGGCGGAGCCGAGCAGGCCGACCCAGATCATCATGTAGCGCGCGGCCTCCTCGGTGAAGCTGGAGGGGTTCTGCAGCACGAAGCGGGTGAAGACCTGCCAGAGGACGTTGAGCACCATCGCGGCCATGAGCACGCAGATGGCGGAGCCGAGCAGGCGGTCGATGAGGGGGCGGAGCGACTTCATGGTTTCACCTCCGCGATGCGGCGGTCGAGCGGGCCGATGATGGGATCCTGCTGCGCGGTCTTATGGAGGTCGGCGACGCGGGCGGCAAAGGCGGCTTTGTCGGGCCGGATGATCTCGACGCCGGCCTTGGCGACGGCGGCGAGCGATTCCTCGGTGGAGGAGGTCCAGAGGCTGCGCTGGTAGATCGCAGACTCGTCGGCGGCTTCCTGGAGCCACTTCTGCTCCTGGGCGGAGAGGCTGTTCCAGAGATGGGTGCCGACGATGACGACGTCGGGGACGCTCGTGTGTTCGTCGAGCGTGTAGAAACGGCAGACCTCGTAGTGGCGGGCGAGGTGAAAGCTGGGGGGATTATTCTCGGCGCCGTCGACGACGCCCTGCTGGAGCGCGGTGTAGAGTTCGCCGAAGGCAATCGGCGTGGCGGAGGCGCCGAAGGCGCGGATGAGCGCGAAGGCCATCGGGCTTTCCTGCACGCGGATCTTGAGGCCCTTGAGGTCATCGGGCGTGCGGATCGGTTTCTTCGTGTAGAAGCTGCGGCTGCCGGAATCGTAGTAGCAGAGGCCGCGCATGAATTTGGCCACCGGGGCGGCGAGAATCTCTTTGCCGATCGGGCCATCGAGGACGGCGGTCTTGTGGGCGTCGTCGCGGAAAAGGTAGGGGAGGCCGAAGACCTTGAATTCGGGGGCGAAGCCTTCGAGCACGCTGGCGGAGACCTTGGTCATGGCGAGGCCGCCGAGTTGGACGAGCTCGAGGCACTCGCGTTCGCTGCCGAGCTGGCCGCTGGGGTAGACCTCGACCTTGAGTTTGCCGCCGGACTTCTCGGCGAGGCGCTGGCCGAGGTGGACCATGCCCTTGTGCACGCTGTGCTGCTGGTCGAGGCCGTGGGCGAGCTTGATGACGCGGACGTGACCTTGGCGGGCGCAGCCGGCGAGAAGGCCGACGCCGGCGGCGACGGAGGAGCGGAGAAAGTGACGGCGGCGGATCATGCGTCGGGGTTGGTTCGCCGGGAGCGAGGGGGGCGGAGACGTTGGTGGGCGGGGCGGAGGTTTGTCGAGCGTGGGGCGGACGTCAGCGGGTCGGCGCCTTCAAGGTGGCGACGAGGAAGGCCTGGACGTTGGCGTGGCGGACGTCGGGGGCGCCGGGGTAGACGAGTTCGCACGGCACGCCGGCGGTGCGGCAGCGTTCCTGGAGTTTCACGCCGAAGTTCGAGGTGTGGGTCGGGTCCTTCTGTTCCTGGCCGAGCGCGGGTGGGGCGGAGTAGTAGAGGTAGATCGGCGGGTCGTCGGCGGTGACGAGGGCGTAGGGCGAGTAGGTGGCGATCCACGGCAGGATCTCGGCGCGGCGGGCGAGGAAGGCGTCGAAGTCCTGCTGATCGCGGCCGTCGACCTTTTTGAAGATGCCGAAGGCGTGGCTGCCGTAGCGGCTGTTGGGGGTCCACTCCTTCATCTGCTGCGGGTCGAGGGTGGTCTGGGCGCCGCTGACGGCGGCGCACCAGAGGCGCGTGGACTCGCGGGCGATGGGATCGGCGCTGGCGGGATCGGCGCGGTCGGGCGTGAAGGCGAGCCAGAGTGAGGAGCAGGCCCCGGCGGAGCCGCCGCTGGCGCCGATGCGCGGTTTGTCGATGTTCCACTCGGCGGCCTTGCTGCGGACGAACTGGAGGGCGCGGGCGGCGTCCTCGAGCGGAGCCTGGACGGGGGGCGTGATGCCGGCGGCGTGCGCCTGGGAGACGTAGCGGTAATTGATCGAGACGGCGGAGATGCCGGCGGCGAGGAGTTCCTCGACCTTGACCATGGCGGCGATGCGCGACTTGTCGCCGCCCTGCCAGCCGCCGCCGTGGATGAAGAAGAGCAGCGGCGTGGGGCGGTCGGACGGTGCGCGCCAGAAATCGAGGACGTGGCGTTCGTGGGTGCCGTAGCGGACGTCGGCGAGCGTGGGGGTGGGCGGCTTGGGCTCGGCTTTTTTCGCGGGCGTCGATTTGGCGTTGGCCTTTTTCGGTGCGGATTCGGCGGCGGCGAGCAGTGCGGGCGAGACAACGGCGAGGGTGGCGGCCGTGAGCAGCGCGGAGCGGAGGAGGAGCGGGGAGCGGAGACGCATGCGGCGGAAGGGGCGGGGTGACGAAGCGCGGCGGAGCGTGGGAAACTTGGCGCGCGGTGGACAGCGGAAAGCTGGGGTAGCGGCGGCACGGCGGCGTCGGACGGTTGGAGGTCGCGCGGCGGCGGCGCTGGCCGGCATCGCGCTTGCATCGCGCGGTGGCGGCGTGCGTTTATCGGCGGATGCTTTCCGCGATCACGGTGTCGCTGGTGCCCGAGACGAAAGGTGGGCCGTTTGTGTTCACGAACGGACTGGGCGACGCCTTTGCGCAGGCGGCGGCGCTGGGCTTCGACGCGGTGGAGATTTTTCCGCGCGGGCCGGATATGCCGGAGCTCGCCGAGGTGCCGGCGCTGGTGGCGCGGCATGGGCTGAAGGTGGCGGCGGTGGGCACGGGTGCGGGCTGGGTGGTGCACCGGCTGGCGCTGACGAGTCCGGACCCGGCGGTGCGGGCCCGAGCGCGGGAGTTTGTGCGCGGGATCGTGGATTTCGCGGGGAAACACGGGGCGCCGGCGATCATCGGTTCGATGCAGGGGCGCTGGGAGGGCGCGGTGACGCGGGAGCAGGGGCTGGCGTGGCTGGCGGAGGCGCTCGAGGAGCTCGGCGAGCACGCGGGCCGGCACGGCGTGCCGCTGCTCTACGAGCCGCTCAACCGCTACGAGACCAACCTGCTCAACCGGCTCGGCGACACGGCGGCTTGGCTGCGCACGCTGCGCACGCGCCACGTGCGGATCCTCGCGGATCTGTTTCACATGAACATCGACGAGGCCGACTCGGCCGCGGCGGTGCGCGAGGCGGGGGCGGCGATCGGGCACGTGCATTTCGCGGATTCGAACCGGCGCGCGATCGGACTCGGGCAGACACAGATCGGCCCGATCGTGGCGGCCCTGCGGGCGATCGGCTATCGCGGTTATCTCTCGGCGGAGGTGCTGCCGCTGCCGGATGCGGCGACGGCGGCGCAGCGGACGATCGCGGCGTTTCGCGCGCAGGTGCCGCGCGGGGCGGGCGGCGCGTGAGTTTTCTTTTCCCATGCTGAAGACGACCCTGATTCATCCCGACATCCTGCGCGTCGTGGCGCGCGCGGGGCACCATGCGAAGATCCTGATCGCGGACGGCAATTATCCGGCCTCGTCGAAACGCGGGCCGCAGGCGGAGGTGATCTCGCTCAATCTCTCGCCCGGGGTGGTGACGGTCGCGCAGGTGCTGCGGGCGCTGTTGAGCGCGGTGCCGGTCGATCATGTGAACACGATGGGCATTCCGGCGGACGATCCGTATGCGCAACATGGCGAGCCGCCGGTGTGGGCCGAGTATCGCGCGGTGCTGCAGGAGGCCGGGCTGCCGCTGACGCTCGAGCCGATCCTGAAGTGGGATTTCTACAAGCAGGTCGAGAGCGCGGACCACGTGTTGACGATCCAAACGGCCGACCAGTCGCTCTGGGCCAACGTGCTGCTCACGGTGGGCTGCCGGGTGGGCTGAGATATTTTTCCCTCTTCATGCAAACCCGACGTCTCGGCCAGACCGGCCTGCACCTTCCGATCCTGAGTTTCGGCGCGAGCTCGCTCGGCGCCGAGTTCCGCAGCGTGACGCTGAATGAGGCGCTGGACAGCGTGCGCGTGGCGCTCGACTGCGGGCTGAACTTCATCGACACGTCGCCGTTCTACGGCCGCGGGATGAGCGAAGTGCTGCTCGGCATCGCGCTGCGCGGCGTGCCGCGCGAGAGCTACACGCTCTGCACGAAGCTCGGGCGCTACGACCTGAAGCATTTCGATTTCTCGGCGAAACGCGTGGCGGAGAGCGTGGATGTGTCGCTGCACCGGCTCGGCACCGACCACCTCGACATCATCCTGTGCCACGACATCGAGTTCGTGCCGATGCAGCAGATCGTGGACGAGACGCTCCCGGCGCTGCGGCGGATCCAGCAGGCGGGGAAGGTGAAGCACATCGGCTTCAGCGGCTACCCGATGAAGATCTTCAAGTTCATCCTCGAGCAGACGACGGTGGACTGCGTGCTGAGCTACAACCAATACACGCTGCAGAACACGCGTTTCGCGGACGAGATGGTGCCCTACCTGAAGGCGAAGGGCGTGGGGGTGATGAACGCGGGGCCGTTCAGCGCGCGGCTGCTGACGAACGCGCCGCTGCCGGCGTGGCTGAAGGAGCCGGAGGCGGTGAAGGCGGCGGCGCGGGCCGCGGCGGCGCACTGCGAGCGGAAGGGCGTGGATATCGCGAAGCTCGCGCTGCAGTTCTCCATCGAGCATCCGGACATCGCGACGACCGTCGCGGGCAGCGCCAACCCGGCCAACATCCGCAAGTGGGCCCAGTGGGCCGCCGAGCCGCTCGACCGCCAGCTGCTCGCCGAAGTGCAGGCGATCTTCGCGCCGGTGAAAAACCTCGGCCACCTGGAGGGGCTGCCGGAGAACAACTGAGGCGCGCATGCGCGCGCGCCGTTGAAAGTTGAAAGGGCAAAGTTGAAAGACGAGCCCCTCGCTTCTGCCTTCTGCCCGGCTTTCAACTTTCCACCTTCAACTTTCAACTTCGCCTTTCATGAAAGCCATCCTCCTCGAGAAGCCGCAGGCGTTCCGCCCGATCGAATTGCCGGAGCCGCCGGCGCCGGGTCCCGGTGACGCGCTGCTGAAGATCCACCGCATCGGCATCTGCGGCACCGACTACGGCGGGTTTCTCGGCAAGATGCCGTTCTACTCGTATCCGCGCATCCCGGGCCACGAACTGGGCGTCGAGGTGCTCGCGGTCGGCGAAGGCGTGACGAACGTGAAGCCGGGCGACCGGTGCTCGGTCGAGCCCTACATCAACTGCCAGAAATGCTACTCGTGCCGGCGCGGCCTGACCAACTGCTGCGAGGCGCACAAGACGCTCGGCGTGATGTGCGACGGCGGCATGTGCGAGCGCATGATCCTGCCCGCGCGGAAGCTGCACCCGTCGACGCAGCTCAGCTTCGAACAGCTCGCGCTGGTGGAGACGCTCGCGATCGGCTGCCACGCGGTCGACCGCGGCGGCGTGAAGGCCGGCGACAACGTGCTCGTGATCGGCGCCGGGCCGATCGGACTCTCGGCGATCGAGTTCGTGAAGGTCGCGGGCGCCACGTGCATCGTGATGGACATCAGCGAGGCACGGCTCGCGTTCTGCCGCGAAAAGATGGGCGTGCCGCACACCATCGTGGCGAAGGGCGACGGCGCGGAACTCCCGGCGTTGACCGCGATCACGAACGGCCAGCTGGCCGACGTGGTGATCGACGCCACCGGGCACAACAAATCGATGAGCAACGCGCTCAACTACTGCGCCTACGGGGCGAAGTTGGTCTACGTGGGTATCACGCAGCAGGAGATCTCGTTCTTCCAGGCGCCGGTGCTGCACCGGCGCGAGGTCACGATCATGGGCTCGCGCAACGCGCCCACGCGCGATTTCCCGCGCATCATCCGGCTGATCGAGGACGGCACGATCGACACGCGTCCGTGGGTCACGCACCGCACGAATTTCGACGCCATGATCGGCGAGTTTCCGAATTGGCTGAAACCCGAGAGCGGCGTGATCAAGGCCGTGGTGGCGCTGACGTGAGCGTGGGCGCCGGGGGGGCCGAAACGAATTTCACCTAATACGTGAAATTCGCGAGGGGCGCGCCGCGGAGGGACGTCCGGCGGTTGATTTCACGTAATACGTGAAATCAACGCGCGCCGCGCAGGGCGATTTCAGCGGCCGCGGAGGTCGTAGCAGAGGAGGCGGCGCGGGGTGTTGGCGCGAGGATCGCGTTCGTTCTGCGCGACGTAGAGCAGGCCGCGGTGCAGGACGGGCAGCGTCCAGGCCGATTGCGCGGCGAAGAGGCGCGTGCGCTGGCGGACGACGAGGCGCTCGGGCGAGAGTTCGAACTCGGCGAAGAGTCCGTCCTCGCCGAGGCAGAAGGTGCGGCCGCCGGCGTGGAGGAGCGTGCCGCGGAAGAAACTCTGCGTGCGGCCTTCGGCGGTGAAGCGGGTGTCGTCGGTCCACACGATGCGCCCCGTGGCGAGGTCGAGGCACTTGAGCTCGGTGTCGGGTGGGTTGCGGCCGGCGAAGCCGTAGAGGTGGCCGCCGAGGCGCACGGGCGTCATCCAATGCAGGCCGAAGGCACGCTGCGTCCACTCGGGCGCGAGCTTGTGCTGGGCGTCGAAGGCAAGGAGCGCGGCGCCCTTTTCGTAGCACTCCGAGATGAGCACGCGCCGGTCGTCGAGGACGAGCGGCGTGCTGGCGATGGCGGACTCGTAGGTGCGCGCGCGCCAGGCGAAGCGGTCGAGCACGGCACCGGTGGCGGGATCGAGCGCGAGCAGGCCGCCGGCGCTCGGGCGGCTCTCGCCGCCGGCGAAGACGAGGGCGACGTCGCGGTCGCGGAGCCGCGCGACCACCGGCGACGCGTAGTCGGCGCCCCAGGTGTCCTCGACCTCCCAGAGGGTTTTGCCGGAGCGGGTGTCGAAGGCGGCGACGCAGGTGCCGCGTTTCCCGTCGGCGCCCTTGCCGCCGACGTTGACGATCAGCCGGTCGCGCCAGACGACGGGCGAGGGGCCGTAGCCGAAGAAATACTGCGGGACCGCAAACTCCGCCGTGAGGTCGCGGTGCCAGAGCACGCGGCCGGTGGCGAGGTCGAGGCAGTGCAGCTGGGCGGTGATACCCACGGTGAAGACGCGCTCGCCGTCGATCACCGCGCCGGCGCGCGGGCCGGGGCTGAAGCCGTAGCGGTCCTCGTAGGCGACGGGGTAGGCGAAGCGCCAGAAGCGGCGGCCGGTCTCGGGCTCGAGGCAGTCGACGGTTTCGCGGCCGTCGACGCGGTGGAAGTGCACGAGCCGTCCGCGGGCGAGCGCGGGGTTCGCGTAGCCTTCGCCGGTGCGCAGCTCCCAGACGAGCCGCGGGCCGGTGGCGGGCCAGCGGTCGAGCAGCGGCGCCTCGGGTGTGGTGGCGTTGTCGTGCGGGCCGAGGAAGCGCGGCCAGTCGGCCGTGACCGCGGTGGCGGCGAGCGGGGCGGGCGGGGCGTGGTAGGTGAGCTCCGGATACGGCGCGGCTTCGGCGCCGCGCGGAGCGGCGGTGGCGCCGACCACGACAACGGCAAAGGCGAGGGCCAGAGCGAAAACATGGCCGGAGCGCCGGAACGCGGGGAGGGCGGGGAAGGGCATCGGAGGCGGCCGCGACGGGCGACCGGAGCACGAAAGCCGTCCTGCCGGCACAACTCAATAGGGCACGAAGGTCATGCGCACGGGAAACGCGGAGCCGGCCGTGGGCATGAACTGGGCCCAGAGCGTGGTGGCGGCGCCGACGTTGTATTTGCCCGCGACGACGGCTTTGGTGTTGTCGTTGAGGTTGGTGGTGCCCGGCGGGAGGAGGAACTTGCCACCGGCCAGAAGGCCGGGCGGGAGCCAGATGGCGCCGCCCCAGCCGCCGGCGCGCGGGTTGACGAGCCAGCCGAGGTTGCGGCCGTCGCCGGAGGCGGTGTTGACGTGGATGCGGTAGAGCACGCCGTAGTTGCCGGTGTTGGTCTCGGGCGTCGGCGTGGCGACGGCGTAGTCGTGGCCGGTGACGAAGACATCCGAGTTTCCGCCGAGTGGAAACTGCTGGATGCCGTCGCTGGTGTTCACCGTCACGCCGGCGGCCGAGTCGTGGATCTTCTCGGTGTAGATGAACGTGCCGCGTTTGTGGGTGTCGCGGGCGGCGACGGCGAGCGTGGGGCCGACGGTGATCGGGTTGTCGCCGGAGTTGAGGGCACAGACGATGACGGTGTGGTCCTGGGTGAACGTGTAGTCCCAGATGCCGTGCAGCACGTAGCCCTTGGCGACGTCGATGCTGTCGAAGGTCGTGTCGAGCCGCACGGTCTGGCCGGCGGCGAAGGTGATTCCGCTGCCGGCGGTGGAGTCGAGCCAGCGCTTGAACGCGAGTTTGCCCGCGTAGGCGTAGGCGGTGGTCGGGCCTGCGGTGCCGGATTTCTGCACGGTGAGCGTGCCGGCGGTGGCGGCATTGTTTTTCAGGAGGACCGAGAAGCGCAGGTAACCGGAGGGTTTGTCGTTCACGTGGTAAACGAAGATCCGGTTCGGCGTGGCGCCGGTGGCCTCGAGACCGGGATCGCGATACAGGATCGCGCGGGCGGTGGGGCTCTCGGGCGAATCGGAGAGGATGAGCGAGCCGCCGCCCCAGGTGGAGGTCATGGGGATCTCGGGTGCGGTGGCGGGGTTGACGCCGGCGAGGCTGAGGATGGCGGCCTGGCCCGCGGCGGTGAGATCGGCATCGAGGGCGGGCGGCGTGGCGACGGCGGCGGAGAGCGACGGGACGAGGCCGAGCGCGAGGAGCAGGCGGAGAACGGGACGGAGCAGGTGGGACATGGGCGACGATGGGTTGGGAGGTGGTGGGCACGGGGCGGTGTCCCACGCGGCGTGGCCGCGTCGCCTACATCGGCACACGAAGTCCGAGATTTACGGTTGGGAATCGGCGCTGTTGTGCTATGACGCGCCGCGCTGCCCATGAAGATCACCCCGCTGCTTTCCACTCTCGTGCTCCTGTCGGTCGTGCCGTTGCGGGGGGCGGACGGGTGGCCGGAGTTTCGCGGGCCGACGGGGCAGGGGCACTCCGAGGCGAAGGGCCTGCCGCTGCGCTGGAGCGAGACGCAGAATGTCGTCTGGAAGACGGAGCTGCCGGGGAAGGGCTGGTCGACGCCCGCGATCCTCGGATCGCAGATCTGGATGACGACGGCGACGGAGGAGGGAAATGAACTCTCCGTGCTCATGGTCGACCGCGAGACGGGCAAGCTGGTGCGCAACCAGAAGCTCTTCACGGTCGAGAAGCCGCAGTATGCGGACAAATCCAACAGCTACGCGTCGCCCTCGGCGGCGATCGAGCCCGGGCGCGTGTATGTGACCTTCGGCTCGCCGGGGACGGCGTGTCTCGACACGGCGACCGGCAAGGTGCTGTGGGAGCGGCGCGATCTCGAGTGCAACCACTGGCGCGGCGCGGGTTCTTCGCCGATCCTCTGGCGCGATCTGCTGATCATGCATTTCGACGGCGCGGACCAGCAGTATGTCGTGGCGCTGGACAAGCAGACGGGCCGCACGGTGTGGAAGACGGCGCGGTCGATCGAATTCAAGGACCTCACGCCCGACGGGAAGCCGACGCGTGACGGCGATTTCCGGAAGGCGTTTTCGACGCCGCTGGTGATCGAGCACGAAGGGCAGCCGCAGCTGATCAGTGTGGGCTCGATGGCGACCTATGCGTATGAGCCGGCGACCGGGAAAGAGATCTGGCGTGTGGAGGAGCGGAAGCACCACTCGGGCACGGTCCGGCCGGTGGTCGGGCACGGCATGGTGTTCACGGCGACCGGGCTGGCGAAGGGCGATCTCTGGGCGGTGAAACTCGGTGGCAGCGGCGTGATCACGGACACGCACATCGCGTGGAAGGCGAGCACGAGCATCCCGAACCGGCCGTCGCCCATCCTGGTGGGAGATCTTTTGTTCATGATCCACCAGGACACGGGGGTGGCCTCGTGCCTCGATGCGAAGACGGGCGAGACGATCTGGCGCGAGCGGCTGCCGGGGCCGGGGCATGTGTCGTCGTCGCCGGTGCACGCGGACGGAAAACTCTATTTCTTCAACGAAAACGGCTACGGCGTCGTCGTGGCGGCGACGCGCGACTACAAGGTCCTCGCGGAAAACAAACTCGACGGCAGCTTCAAGGCCTCGGTCGCGATCGCGGGCAAGGCGATCTACGCCCGGACGAAGACGCACCTGTATCGGCTCGAGGAGAAGTGAGGGGCGGGGCGCTGGTCCGAAGCGAGGGGGTTCTTTTGTGGGCGGGGTGCCCACACCCCGCGCGGCGCAGCGTCGATTGCAACCCGCGGGGTGAGGGCACCCCGCCTACATGGGGGGCGGCCCGCAATTCGGGCGGCGACTGGACATGCGGCGTGGGGTGCGTAATCAGACCCGGATGAAAACCGGCATCTGGACGCGGGCACTTTTAGTGACAACGGGACTGACGGCGGGCGTTTCCGCGGCGGACTGGAACCAGTGGCGCGGGCCGCAGCGCGATGGGATCGCGAGCGGGTTCAAGGCGCCGGCGACGTGGAGTCCGGAAGCGCTGGCGAAAAAATGGACCGTCACGGTGGGCGAGGGCCATGCCTCGCCGGTGATCGACGGCGACCGGGTGTTGATCTTCGCGCGCGACGGCGAGGACGAGGTCATGCGCTGCCTCGCGCTGGCGGACGGGAAAGAGATTTGGAAACAGAGCCACCCGGTGCCGTATGAGATGCATCCGGCGGCGCGCGGTCACGGCAAGGGACCGAAGGCGACGCCGACGCTCGCGGGCGGGCGCGTGTTCACGCTCGGGATCAACGGCCATGTTTCAGCCTACGACGCGAAAACCGGCGCGGTGCTGTGGCGGAAGGATTTTGCGCCGGACTACAAGGATCCGTCGCCGGCGTTCGGCGCGTCGGCCTCACCGCTCGTCGAGGGTGATACGGTGATCGTGCACGTGGGCGGCAAAGCAGGCGGGGCGCTGACGGCCTTCGACGTCGCGACGGGCGCGGTGAAATGGAAATGGGACGGCGACGGCCCCGGATACGCGTCGCCGATCGTCGGGACGTTCGGTGGCGTGCGGCAGGTGATCACGCAGTCGCAGAAGCACTGTTTCGCGGTCTCGCCCGCCGACGGGAAGCTGCTCTGGAAGATCCCGTTCATAACCCCCCACGAACAGAACAGCGTGACGCCCCTCGTGGTGGGAGACCTGGTGATTTTTGCCGGCCTGCAGAAGGCGACCTTTGCGGTGAAGGTGAGCGGTGCGTCGGCGGAGCAGGTGTGGGAGTCGCAGGAGATGACGATGTATATGAGTTCGCCGGTGGTGAACGGCGCCACCGTCTACGGCATGTCGAACAAGCAGCGCGGCTCGCTCTTTGCGTTGAACGCGAAGTCGGGCGAAGTGCTGTGGAAAAGTGAAGGCCGGCTCGGCGAGAATGCGTCGCTGACCGACATCGGCTCCGCGCTGCTCGTCATGTCGACTTCGGGTGAACTGACCGTGCAGCAGAAGGCGGGCAACGAGTTGAAGGAAGTCGCGAAATACAAGGTCGCGAGCACGCCGGTGTGGGCCTCGCCCGCGGTGACCGGCGACAAGGTGCTGATCAAGGACAAGACCACGCTGGTGCTGTTTGCCGTCGGCGGCAGCTGAGCGGACCGGAGCGGAGAAGAGTGGAGCCGCCGGCGTAGTTCGCGCTTGGCGGCGGGAAGAATTCGGACAGCACAACAGGCGTGCGCTTCCCCGGCGCACCCGAGGCGCTTACCCCGTGCGTCGGAGGTCAGCGAATCATTCCCCACCCCATGAAGCGCCGAGTGTTGCGGACGTGTCTTGTCGTGTCGTTGGCCTGCGCCGCGCTGCCGTGGCGCGGGTCGGCGCAGAGTGTGCCGGCGCCGGGGCCGGCCGCGGCGGAGCCGGAGAAGAAGGAGCAGCCGATCGTGTTGTCGCCCTTCGAAGTCGGTCCGGAATCGGAGCGTGGCTACCAATCGACGGCGATGCTCCAGGGCGGCCGTGGCCGGATCGACCTGGCCGACGTCGCGGGGCAAGTCCAGGTCTTCACCAAGGATTTCCTCGACGACATCGGCGCGACCACGACCGAGGAGGCGTTCCTTTTTTCCGCCACGACCCAGACCTACTACGACAACGTGAACGGCAGCGGCGATTCGCGGCCCGGCTCGCGCAACACCGCCGACGACGGCAGCAGCTCGCGCGGCCTCGGCAACCTCGATCGCACGCGCAATTATTTCCGCACCACGATCGAGCCCGACTCCTACAATACGGAACGTTTCTCCCTCGTGAGCGGCGCCAACGCCGTGCAGTTCGGGCTCGGCGGCGCCGCCGGCACCGCGGAAAGCGGTTCCGCCCGCGCCAATCTGGTCCGCAACCGCCAGAAGATCTCCGTCCGCGCCGACAGCTACGGCAGTCAGCGTGGCGTGTTCGATCTCTCGCAGGTCATTCTCCCGCGCCGCCTCGGCGTGCGCTTCATCGGCCTGCGCGAAAAGAAGGAGTATTTCATCACGCCGGGTTACGACGACAACTACCGCGGCTTCGTCACCACCACGTGGCAGCCGTTCAAGCACACCACCGTCCGCGTCGAGGGCGAATACCACAACCGCCGCGACGGCCGCCCCGCCACCACGATGGCGCGCGACAACGGCTACATGCACTGGCTCGCCCTGCAGCGTGCGGGCACCCCGCAGGAGTATGTCAACCGCGCCGCCGCCGCCGCCACCGCCGGCCGCCCGCCTGCACCCACCTTCACCCTCGGCGACGGCAGCACCCGCGCCTACGGCTTCAACGCCAAAGCCGCCCTCTTCGTCCTGCCGCAAAACACCGTCCCCGCGTTCGTGAATTTCCAGGACGTCCGCAACACCGTCACCGTGAACATCGCCGACGGCGCCGGTTCCGCCGGTATCACGCAGACGCTCCTCGACCCCGGTTTCCCGTGGGACACCAACCCCGCCGGCTGGTCCCGCTATAATTTCCGCCGCAGCCGCAACGTCACCGCCACCATCGAGCAGCGCCTCGCCCGCGCCACCTTCGCCGAACTCGGCTACTCCTACGAGTTCTACCGTAACCAGACCGCCCAGCTCTTCGCCAACAACGCCTACGACATCCACGTCGATATCAACCGCTACCTGCCCGACGGCACGACGCCCAATCCGCTCTACGGCCGCCCGTTCATCGAGTCGAACAACTCGACCGGCCAGGGCAACTGGGCCGACTTCACCGTGCATCAGGCCCGCGCCGTCGTCACCCACGAGCAGGATTTCACGCGCCACACCGGCTGGACCCGCCACCTCGGCCTGCACCGCCTCGCCGCCTTCGCCAGCTACGAGGACTCGGTCACCTACACGCTCGCGCAGCTCCGCAATCTCATCATCGGCAAGCCCAGCTTCCTCTCGCCCGCCGCGCGCGACAACCCGCTCCACGTCGAGCGCGCCATCCACCTCCGGCAGTATCTCCCCGCTTTCGGCGCCTCCGGCAATCCGCACGACTACGCCCTCGCCGCCCCCTCCGCCTACGGCGACCTCATGGAGACCCTCTGGTTGACCACCGCCGCCGGCGAGCGCTTCGGCGTGACCTCGTTCGAGAATCCCGTCGGCGGCGTCGGCACCGCCCCGTCCGCCAACCATCTCCAGCGCGGCTCCCTCGCGGCCAGCACCTCGAGCGTGTTCTTCAAGAACCGCCTCGTGGCGAATGTCGGCGTGCGCTACGACCGCGTGCGCAATTCCAACTTCGGCGCGTTCCAGCCCATCCTCACCGAGGGCCCCATTACGCCGCAGAATCCGCTCGGCACCGGCTTCCGCGCCTACGCCGATTTCCGCGAGAAGGAGCCCGCCTCCGTCTGGACGCCCTACCGCTCCGCCACGCGCGCCAACTACGGCTTCGTCGTCCGCCCGCCCCGGCTCGAGCGCTGGCTCTCCTTCGGCTACGACTACTCCCGCAACTCCTCGCTCAACGAGGTCGCCGTCGTGCGCAACGTCGTCGGCGACGTCGTCGAGCCGCCCTACGGCGAATCCCGCGAGTATTCCATGCGCCTCCGCCTCTTCGGCGACCGCCTCAACTTCAAGGTCAACTACTTCGAGACCCTCAACCGCAACATCACCCTCGCCGACTCCGGCCTCCGCCAGAACCTGATCAACTTCGAGCAGCGCCTCGCCGAAATCGACCCGCGTTATCCGATCAACCCGCTCTTCGCCGTCACCCGCAACCCGCTCGTCGGCGAATTCCGCCTGCCCGGCGACCGCGCCAGCAAGGGCATCGAGGCCGACGTCACCTGGAATCCCACCCGCGAGTGGCGCATCTTCTGGAACCTCGGCCGCACCGACACCGAGATCGACGACCTCTCCACCCAGCCGTGGTGGGATTATCTCGATGCGAAACTCGCCACGTGGCGCACCTTCGGCGGCAACTGGTCCACGACTCCCTACGACACCACGCGCAACGTGGAGGAGGCCTGGACTGCGCTCCTCCTGAACCCGATCGAAGACGTGCGCGCCAGCCTCGGCAACGCCAGCAACAACTCGCAGACCTGGCGTTCCAATCTGGTCGCCACGCGCAGCTTCACCGTAGGCCGGCTCAAGGGCATCACGACGAGCGTCAACTTCCGCTACCGCGCGCCGAGCATCGTCGGTTTCCCCAACAAGGTGGATGCCCGCGGCCGCACCCGCGTGGACCGCGACAACCCCTACTACTCCGAGCGCTACCTCATCACCGGCCTGATGGCCGGCTACCGCTTCCGCGCCCTCGCCGGCTCGTTCTGCCGTGTGCAGCTCAACGTCAACAACGTCTTCAACACTGCCCGCGTCTTCGTCACCCGCACCTTCACCGACGGCTCGCCGCGCAACTACGGGCGGCAGGCCGGGCGCGAGTTTGTGCTCACGTTCGACCTCGAGCGTTGAGCCGCGGGCTCCCGGACTTACGGTAGGGCCGACGGCCCTACAGGCCAAGACCAGGCCGAGACCTGCGGGGCGTCGGAGTTATCCGAGGTCGAAGAAGGGCGTGCTTTCGCCCTGCTCGACGATCGAGAATTCACAGGAGGCGAAGCGGCTCCGGATCGGTGCGACGGCGGTCTCGACGGCGGCGCGGGAATTGCACTCGCGGGAGAGGTGCGTGAGGTAGACGCGGCGCCAGCGCGGGCTGCCGACGGCGGCGAGCAATTCGCAGGTGGCGTGGTTCGAGAGGTGGCCGTGGCGGCCGGAGATGCGCTGCTTGAGCGACCACGGCCGGCGGGTGTCGGCCTTGAGCAGCTCCGGGCAGTGGTTGGACTCGACGACGACGACATCGCAGTCGCGGAGGCACTCGTGGACGTTCTGCGGCGCGTGGCCGAGGTCGGTGAAGAGCGCGAGCGAGCGGCGCGGGGAGAAGAGGTCGCCGTCCTGACCGGTGGTGAAGCGGAAGCCGACCGGTTCCTGGGCGTCGTGCGGCACCGCAAAGCTCTCGACCTGGATATCGCGGAAAACGAAACGCGCGCCGGTCTCGAAGATCTGCCAGTCGGGCCGATGCGAGAGGCCGGCCTGCACGGCCCGCGCGGTGGCGGCGTTGGCGAAGAAGCGCAGGTGCGGAAACTTCTTCAGGCCCTCGACGCCGGCGCAGTGATCGCCGTGCTCGTGGGTGAGGAAGACCGCGTCGACCCGCTCGATCGATTCGCCGCAGGCGGCGAGGAGCTGGGTGAGTTTGCGGCAGGAGAAGCCGGCATCGATCAGGATGCGCGCGTTCTCGGTGACGAGCAGGGCGGCGTTGCCGCTGCTGCCGGTGCCGAGGATGGTGAAGCGCGTCATGGCGGGAGGATGCGGCACCGAGACGCCAAAGAAACCGCGGGCTGGAAAGCCCAAAACCGCGGCGGGGCGAGTTGGCCGGAAGAAAACGCCGGGTGGGGCGGGACCGGATGTGCCCCGGTGCCCGCGGCTACGGCGTGATGCGGCGGAGGTTTACCAATCGCAGAGGCTGGCGACGTGGGCCGCGGAGCCGTCGCGGGCCCAGCCGTCGAGCTGCGCCTGATCCTTGAGCTGCTGGCCGCGGGCGCGGTCGACGACGGCAAAGGCCTGCGGGCAGTCGGCGAGGGCGGTCATGTCGCCCCAGAGTTTCTCAAACTGGGCGACGGGATAGACGTCCTCCTGGCCGTGGCCCCAGCGCTTCTTCACATCCTTGAGCGTGATGTAGGTGGGCACGCGCGCGGCCATGGTGCGGACGGCGGCGGCGGTGCGGACCGGGTCGGCGAGTTCGGCGCGGGTGAGGCCGAAGAGGGCGAGGAGGGCGTCGATGCGGATCCAGCAGGAGTTGGTGCTGTAGTAGGTGAGGTGGAACTCGTCCTCCTCGCGCGGGAGGGCGAGGCCCTCGACCATGCGGAGGCGGCCGTCGACGCGGGCGAGGCCGCCGCCGTGATCCTCGATGCGCCGGGGAATGACCTCCCAGCCGAGCGTGGCGCCGGAGGCGGCGAACCAGCCGAGGAGCGCGGGATCGAGCGTGGCGCCGAGGGTGTCGATGTTGTGCGCAAGGATGAACTCGAGCTGCGGGCGCGCGGCGAGGAGGCGGGCGAGGGTGCCGTTCTTGAGCAGGTTGGGGAGCTCGAACCAGTGGCCGACCGGATGGAGGCACTGGGCGGGCAGGTTGTCGGTGTAGTCGCTGGCTTCGCCGATGCCGCGGGCCCAGTTGACGAGGGCGGCGCGGACGCTCTCGCGGAGTTTCTGCTTCTGCTCGTCGAGTTTCTGCTGCGCGGTCTCTTCCCAGGCGAAGTGGAGGTCGCGGGCGGTGGGGACGAGGCGGAGGCCGATGGAGCGGCCGGGCGAGAGCTGGATCGTGGTGCCGAGCTGTTCCGGGTAGTGCCGTTCCAGATACGCGGCGATGGCGTCGTGCGTGAGATTGCTCGTGGTGAAGACGTGCGGCACGGGGGCGCCGGATTCGCGCGCGGTGCGGCGCGACTTGGCGAGATGCACGTCGATGAAGCTGCGGTGGCGGCCGGCGAACTTGGCGAAGGGGTGGAGGCCTTTGACCACGCCGGCGCCCTGCGTCCAGCGGCTGCCGACGCCCGCGGCGTAGGTGACCACGGCGACGCGGCCGGCGCGGAGCAGGTCGGCGCCGCGGCGGCCGAGCGCGGCATCGCGGCGCGCGGGCGAGGCATCGAAGAGCTCGCCGGCGGCGACGTCCTCGAGGCGGGTGTTGGCCGGGAGGCGGTTCATCGCGAGGCCGATGCGGCCGGTGCGGAGATCGGCGCGGATCTGCTCGTGTTGCGCGCGATCGAAACCGTTGCGGGTGAGCAGGGCGTCGAGCTGCTGGGTGTTGCGCGCGCCGGGATCGGAGGACGGCAGCAGCCGGTCGAGCAGCGACGGGAGAGCGGTGGCGTAGTCGGGCGCGTGGCGGGCGGCGCGGGTGAACTGCTGGAGATCGGAGCGCTCGCGGGCGGAGAGATCCCGGGCCTCGCGGCGGAGCAGCGCGGGCACCGCGTGCTGGTAGAACGCCGCGGGGAGCAGGGCCTCGGCGCCGGTGAGCAGGGTGGCGACGGAGCCGTGTTCGTTGATGGCGAAGTCGTAGACGACAGGGTCCATCGCGAACGGCAGGGAGGCCTCGAGCTCGCGTTTGGTGGCGAGCATGATGGCGAGGAGTTTCTCCTGCGCCTCGGTGCGGCGGTGCGGGGCGAAGATGAAGCCCATGCCGCCGCCGGCCATGCCGCCGAGCATCCAGAAGCCCCAGAAGTCGTCGCCGAAGGCCTCGCGCGTGCGCTCGATGAGGGCCTCGGTGTAGCGGTTGGAAACCCAGGGGATGATCGACTGCAGCGGGCCGAAGAAATTGGCGGTGAGCGCGCGGCCGAGGCCGCGGATGTCGCCGGCGGTGAGCAGGGCGAGGATCTCGTCGAGCGTGGCGATGGCGGCGCGGCGCGAGGCCCACTCGGGCTCGGTGCGCAGGAGATATTTCTCCGTGGCCATCTCGAGGATGGGGCCGACGTTCTGCGCCATGCCGCCGTGCACGAGCACGAGGGAATCCTGCAGGGCGCGGCGGGCGGAGTCGGGGATGCGCGAGCGGTCGAGCAGCGTGTGGCGCGGGAGCAGCCGGCCGCGGCTGACGCCGTGCTCGGGGTCGCCGGGGCGCGCGGGGGCGCCCTCGATGAGCTTGATGCCGGGCCAGAGGCCGCCGGAGTCCTGCCAGCCGCCGCCGGAGCCGCCGAGCCATTCGCCGAGGATCGCGCGGGCGGCCACGATGCGGCGCTCGTCCTCCTGCATCGGGCCGGTGAGCGACGCGATCTGGCCGGTGGCGCGCATGCAGACGCCGATGAGGGCGCCGAGGAGATTGGTGGAGACGGCGAGGCGCGAGCCCTTGGGGATGCGGTTGACGTTGCTGACGAGCTCGAAGCCGCGGCCGGGGCCGAAGAGCGTGGCGAGCAGTTCCGCGAGGCTGGCGCCGGAGCGCTCGATGCCGGGCGGGACGAGGCCGGCGGCGATGATCGCGGCCTTGAGCAGGCCGAGGTAGTCGCGGCCGAAATCGAAGACATCGTCGAGCGTCGCCAAGGTGGCGGAGGCCTCGAGGTCGACGCTGGTGAGCCGGATCACCGGTTCGTCGATGACGCGGAGAAACGCTTCGACGGGCGGGCGCGTGGCGGCGTCGCGGCCGTGGACGCCGAGATCGATCGAGACATTCAGGACGCGGGCGCCCTCGGGAAAATCCATCCCGAGGAAGAAGATGTCGCTCCAGCCGCAGTGGGTGAGGTCCATGCGGACGGGGGTGCGCTCGCGGAGGATCGGAGCGGGCTCGCCGGCGGCGGGGAGGAGTTCGCGGCGCACGCGCAGCGACTGGTCGAGCGGGTGGCCGAGGCGGAACATCCAGGCGTTGCCGCGGGTGGAGCGGACGGTGCGGCGGACCTGATCGGCGAGTGTCTGGAACGCGAGGGCCTGGTGTGCGGCGGCGAGGGCGCTGCAGAGCGTCTCGCTCGGCCCGTGTTCATTTTGCGCCTGCTGGAAGACGGCGATGGCCTCCTCGAAGCGGCGTTCGAGGAGGTGGCGGAAGCCGGCGTAGGGCACGCGGCCGGTGCGCGGCAGATCGGCGCGGGCGGGCAGGTGGTAGCGCTGGATCGCGGCGATGAAGAGCAGGGCGCGGACGCGGCGGTAGAGATTGGCCTCGCGGCGGCGGTAGCGGTCGAGCGCGGCGGTATCGGCGAGGAGTTCGGCGACGGAGCGGCCGCGGCAGGCGTCGTCGATCGAGGCGTCGCGGAGCACGGGATCCTCGGACTCGAGGATCGCGAGCAGGCGGGAGTCGGCGTCGGGCGCGGCCGGCGAGGGCGAGGCGGGGCGGCTCATTCGGGGCGGACGGCGAGGAGTTCGACGAGCTGCGTGAGCACCCGGTCGCGATCGCGGCCGGCGAGCGACAGGGCGAGCTGCGCGAAGAGGAGCCCGTAGGGTGCGCCGATATCGAAGCGTCGGCCGGCGACGTTGAAGGCGAGGTAGCGGCGACGCTGGGCGAGCGCGTGAAGCGCGGGCGAGAGGCCGAGCGGGCGGTCGGGGGCGGCGCGTTGTTGTTCCTCGAGGATTCCGAAGAGGTCGGGCTCGAGGACGTGCATGCCGAAGAAGCAGAGATAGAAACCGGCGCGCAGGCCGGGGACGATCAGTTGCTGTTCCGCGACGGTGGGCGTGGGTTTCTCGAGGACCGACTCGACCTGATAGAGCGGCCGGGCGCCGCCGACGAGCCGGCCGCCGACGGCGCCGAAGGACGTGAGCTGGCTCTCGCGCGTGGGCTGCACGGCGGAGACGGAGGCGTTTTCGCTGCGGGCGAGATCGAGCAGCTGGCGCGCGCAGCTCTGCTCGGCGTGCGAGACGTGGAGGTGGTCGCCGACGAGGTGGAGAAACGGCTCGTCGCCCACGAAGTCGCGGCCGCACAGGACGGCGTGGCCGTAGCCGCGCGGCGTTTCCTGCACGAGGAAGCGGATGCGGTCGCGGAGGGCGCCGCACGCCTCGGCATAGGGCCGCTCGTCGCCGGGGCACACGACGACGCCGAATTCCTCGATGCCGGCGCCGGCGGCCTCCTCGAGGACGACCTGGAGGGCGGACTTGGCTTCGCCGTTGCGGTCGATGAGCGTCTGGAGCGGCAGAGTGCGCTGGCGGGGATTGGCGGCGGTGACGAGGACCTTGCGGATTCTCATGGGCAGGGAGCGCGAAAAGAGCTGACACCGTGAGCGGCGGTCCGCGCGGGGTCGAACCGCAATTGGCGGTGCGGGCGGCGCAGTTGACCGTCGGGTTTTTTTCGCTTCCTCTGACCCTCCATGCCGAAAAAGACCGCCGCTCCGAAACCCGCCGCGCCCCGCGTGCTGCGCGGGACGGTTTATATCACCCGGCAGGTGCACTTCAATTCGGCCCACCGGCTGCACAACCCGACGAAGAGCCAGCGTTGGAATGAGGAGAAATACGGGCTGTGCACCAACCCGCACTGGCATGGTCATAACTACGTGCTGGAGGTGACGCTGCGCGGGGAGCCCGATCCGGAGACCGGCTACGTGATGGATCTGGGCGACCTGAAAGGCATCCTGCAGCGCGCGATCGTGGACCCGTGCGACCACCGGAATCTGAACGAGGAGGTCGAGTTTCTCCGCGGCATCAATCCCTCGACCGAGAATCTCGTGATCGCCTTCTGGCGGGAGATCGAGCCGCACATCACGGCGGGGCAACTGTATCGCGTGCGGCTTTACGAGACGCCGCGCAATTTTGCGGAATACTTCGGGCCCGATGGGCCGTAACACTCTGCGACGGCCCGCTCGAAGGCCAGGCCCCGCCTGACCCGGTGGTTATCGTCACCCACCGCGCCCGTCGCACAAAAACGAACATGAAAACCAACAAGCAGATGTATCTGCACCGCTCCGCGAGCGGCGCGGAGCCGCGGATCAAGCGCGGCTACGACCGGCGTTTCGCCGTCGATGCGGCGTATCGCGCGTCGCTGCCGGACATGATGGAGGCGGCGCACGATGCGATCCAGGGCGTCCATGTGCCGATCCAGCAGGTCGGCGTGCACAACTTCCGGCTGCCGCTGAAATTCCGGACGAAGGCGAAGGACGTGCTCACGCTCGAGGCGAGTGTGACGGGCACGGTGTCGCTCGAGGCCGACCTCAAGGGCATCAACATGAGCCGGATCGTGCGCTCGTTCTACGAGCACAAGGACGAGGTCTTCACCGGCGAGTGGATGGGGCGCGTGCTGAAGGCGTATCTGCGCAACGTGAAGAGCAAGGACGCGCGGCTGAAGGTGAGCTTCTCGTATCCGATGCTCCACCGCAGCCTCCGGAGCGGGCTGGAGGGCTACCAATATTACAGCGTGGCCTTCGAGGGCGTGCTGACGCGCGCGGGCGAATACCGGCGCTTCATCCATTTCGATTTCGTCTATTCGTCGGCCTGCCCGTGTTCGGCGGAGCTGTCGGAGCACGCGCGCGAGCAGCGCGGCGTCTACACCGTGCCGCATTCGCAGCGGAGCAAGGCGCGGATCGTGCTCGAGGAGATGCCCGGCAAACGCATCTGGATCGAGGACATCCAGGCGCTGTGCCTCGCCGCGCTGCAGACCGAGACGCAGGTGATGGTGAAGCGCGAGGACGAGCAGGCGTTTGCCGAGCTCAACGGGGCGCACCTGAAGTTCGTCGAGGACGCGGCCCGGTTGCTTTACCGCGAGTTCGATGCGGACAAACGCATCCGCGATTTCCGGATCGCGTGCTCGCATCTCGAGTCGCTGCACTCGCACGACGCGGTGAGCGTGATCTGCAAGGGTGTGAACGGCGGCTTCAAGGCCGACTTCATGGACTTCGGCACGCTGGTGTGCTGAGGGGGCGGAAGGAGTTGAACGTTGAGAGTTGAAGGTTGAGAGACCGGAGGGGGCGGCGCGTCGGGTGGGTTGACGGCGCGTCGGGTGGGACGGAGCGGACGAATACCATGACGAAAAAAACAACGACGACGAAACGCGGGCCGGTGGTGTTGATCACGGGCGCCTCGCAGGGCATCGGCGAGGCGCTGGCCACGGTGTTTGCACGCGAAGTGCCCGGCGTGCGGCTGGCACTGGTGGCGCGGCAGGAGCGGAAGCTCGCGGCGGTGGCGCGGGCGTGCCGGACGGCCGGCGCGGCGAGCGCGGAGGTGTTTGTGGGCGACGTGAGCGACGAGGCGGCGGTGGCGGCGATGGCGGGGGCGGTGCGCGGGCGTTTTGGTGCGGTGGACGTGCTGATCAACAACGCGGGCGTGTTCACGGCCGCGCCGTTCGGGCGGGAGACGGTGGCGCAGTTCGACCGGATCGTGGCGGCGAATCTGCGCAGCGCGTTTCTGGTCACGCGGGAGTTTCTGCCGGCGATGCTGGAGCGGAAGCGCGGGGACGTTTTTTTCATGAGCTCGATCGCGGGGCTGGGCGCGTATCCGAACGCGGCGGCGTATTGCGCGGCGAAGTTCGGCGTGACCGGGCTGGCGCAGGTGCTGCGGGCGGAGACGAAAGGCACGGGCGTGCGCGTGTGCTGCGTGCATCCGGGGGCGACGTGGTCGCCGTCGTGGAGCGGGAGCGGCGTGCAGCCGGAGCGGATCATGCCGGCGGAGGATGTGGCGCGGGCGTTTCTCGATGTTTACCGGCTCTCGCGGCGGACCGTGGTGGAGGAGATCGTGCTGCGGCCGGAGCAGGGGGATTTGTGAGGCGGGCGGTGATGAGGAATTGCCGGAGGTGAACCACGGATGGATTTCGGCAAGGGCCGAAATCTTGGCGTGCGGCTGCGGCTGATCGCCTCCGCGGTTGATCGGAGGGCCCGCTGATCGCGGGCGGGATGGCGGGCGGCTACTGCGGGCGGAAGCGGATGCGCTTGGGGCCGTGGCTGGGGAGGAAGACGAGGGTGGTGCGGCGGTCGGCGTCGCGGAACTGGACGGTGTTGAGTTGATCCGAGAAACGCTCGGCGAGGACGGCGTGATGGACGGTGGCGTCGTCGAGGCCGGCAGGGAGCGTGAACTCGAAGAAGAGCCAGATCTCGTTGGCGGCGTCCTTCAGGCTGTGGCCGATCCACTCGTGCGGCACGGCGCGCCCATCGGCGGCGCGGATGACAAAGCGCTCGCCGAGGTAGGCGCGGAGGAGCGGGACGAACTCGGCGGGCGGCGTCTTGAGGAAATTGACGCGGGTCTGCGCCCGCTCGCCGAGCGCGGCCTCGAGGTCGTCGGCGAAGACGCGGAGCGCGATCTCGAGCTTGCGCGAGGTGCGATTGTAGTCGGCCTCGGCGAGGGAGGTGTGGATGGGATGCGCGTGTGCGGCGGAGAGGAGCACGCCGAGCGAACAAGCGAGTGCGGCGGCGAACTTGGGCGGGATGGCGCAGAAGAAGAACCACCGATGGACACGGATGAACACGGGTAGGGTGCGGAGCCGCGACGACCTGAGTGGAGCCGAAAGGCCGGGGAGGCATGAAGACCTCGAAGTCACGGACCGGATTTCTGGATCCGATAGTAATCCGTGTCCATCGGTGTTTGTCCGTGGCTCAGCCGGGCTGTTTCGGACGAGAGACGCCTTCTGCCGCGCAGCGGCTTTGCGGACTCGCCTACGGCGTAGCGTCCTTGGCTTCGGGTTTTTTGGCGTCGGACTTCGGCTTCAGTTCGCGCATGGGGTTCTTGCCGGATTCCTCGCGGAAGAGCTGGAACTTGGTCTTCACGGGGCGGCGGGGCCAGAAGTTGTTCTCGATCTCGACGTCGCAGAGCTCGTCGCGCGGGTCGAGGGTGACGGACTTCAGCTCCTTGGGGGTGACGATGATCTTGGCGCACTTGTTCGTGTGGTAGCGCCAGATCTCGGCGGCGAGAATCATCTCCTCGGTCGTGCCGTCGGTGAATTCGAGGCGGAGCGGGAGGGGCATGACGATGCCGCCGACATTGCTGAAATCGATGAGGTAGAAATTGCGCGCGGTCTTGAGGAGCGCGGGGTCGATCTTCGCTTCCTGCAGGCCCTTGATCAGCGTCTCGTAGCTGCGTTTCTCGCTCGGGAGCACGGTGGCGTCGTCGTAGCTGTCGTAGAAGTCCTTCAGTTCGGGGAAGCGGTCGACGCGTTTGGGGAGCGTGGCGTTGAGCTGGCGCGTGGTGGTGACGGGCAGCTGTTTTTTCTCCTGCTCGGCCTTGGGTTTCTCGAGCGCGGGATCCTTGGAATCGAGTTGGAGCCAGCGGACCTGGTCGATCGCGAGGTCGACGTGGTCGGTGCTGTAAAACCAGCCGCGCCAGAACCAGTCGAGGTCGACGCCGGTGGCGTCCTCCATCGTGCGGAAGAAATCGGCGGGCGTGGGGCGCTTGAACATCCAGCGTTGCGAGTAGGTGCGGAAGGCGTGGTCGAAGAGGTCGCGGCCGAGGACGACGTCGCGGAGGATGTTGAGTGCGACGGTGGGCTGGGCGTAGGCGTTGTTGCCGAGGTCGGCGATGGACTCGGAGTTGGTCATGATCGGCACGCGGTCGGTGCGGCGCATGTAGGCCTTGAGGCCGCGGGAGTCGCGGCCCTGCGGCCAGTCGGCCTCCCATTCCTCGTGGGCGATGCTCTGGATGAAGGTGTTGAGGCCCTCGTCCATCCACGTCCACTGCCGCTCGTCGGAGTTGACGATCATGGGGTAGTAGTTGTGGCCGACCTCGTGGATGACGACGCCGATGAGGCCGTATTTGGTGCGCTCGGGGTAGGTGCCGTCGGCTTCGGGGCGCGGGCCGTTGAAGCAGATCATCGGATACTCCATGCCGCCGCCGAGGGGGCCGTTGACGGAGATGGCGACCGGGTAGGGGTAGGGGAAGGAGAAGCGCGAGTAGACGTCGAGGGTGTGGGCGATGGCGTGGGTGGAATACTTGTCCCAGAGCGGCATGCCTTCCTTGGGGTAGAACGACATGGCGAGGACGGGCTTGCCCTGGTGCGTGTGGCCGGCGGCGCCCATGGCGTCCCAGATGAAGCGGCGGGAGGAGCCGAAGGCGAAGTCGCGGACGTTATCGGCGCGGAAGTGCCAGGTCTTGGTGGCGGTGGCCTTGGTCTGCTCGGCGGCCTTGGCTTCGTCGGGGGTGACGATGAAGACGGGGGACTTGGCGGTCTCGGCCTGGGTGAGGCGCTGGCGTTGTGCGGGGGAGAGAACGGCGGTGGCGTTCTGCAGCGTGCCGGTGGCGGCGACGATGTGGTCGGCGGGGACGGTGAGCTTCACGTCGTAGTCGCCGAACTCGAGGGTGAACTCGCCGGTGCCGAGATACTGTTTGTGCTGCCAGCCGGTGTAGTCGGTGTAGGCGGCGAGGCGCGGGAACCACTGGGCGACCATGTAGAGAGCGTTGCCGTCGGGTTCGAAGATCTCGTAGGCGGTGCGGCCGGAGGCTTCCTTGCGGTGGTTGAGCTTGTAGGTCCAGGCGAGGGAGAAGGTGGCCTTGCCGCCGGGCGCGAGCGGGGCGGGGAGATCGAGGCGCATCATCGTCTTCACGATGGTGTGCGCGAGTGGACGGCCGGAGCCGTCCTTAACGTCGGAGACGACGAGATCGCTGGAGTAGGTCTCGTTGCCGAGCAGTTCGCGGAGGGTGGTGTAGGGGAAACGGCTGAGGTCGGATGGCGGGCGGTCGAGGGTGCGGGAGTCGGCGTTGTGCGCGAAGTAGTTGGGGTCGAGCTGGAGCCAGAGGTAGCTCAGCGGATCGGGGGAGGCGTTGGTGTAGACGATGGTAGCGCGGCCGGTGAGGCGGTGTTCCTTTTCGTCGAGGGAGGCCTCGATGCGGTAATCGGCACGATTCTGCCAGTAGGCGTGGCCCGGGGCGCCGGCGGCGTTGCGCTGGGCGTTCGGCGTGGGGAGGAGCTGCTCGAGTTGCTGGAATTTCTCGACGGGAGCGGCGGATCTGGCGACGGGGCTGAGGGTCAACGCGGACGCGGCGAACAGGCAGGCGCGGAGCGCCCGGGTGGGTATGGGCTGGGCCATGCGGGAAGTGATGCGGCGGACCGCGGGTGCAGGCCAGAATTTACTGGGACGAGCCCGGAGCGGACCGCGGGTGCTTCCGGGCGGGTGACTGCGAGGCCGCAGCGTTCGGCGTGGCGGCGGGCGATTCCGCGGGGCTGCTACAGCAGGGAGCCCTGGTCGCTGGTGGCGGGTTTCAGGCCGACGGCGTGGTAGCCCCGGGGCGTCAGCACGCGGCCTTGGGGTGTGCGCTGCAGGTAGCCTTCCTGGATGAGAAACGGTTCGTGCACTTCTTCCAGCGTCTCCGCTTCCTCGCCCACCGCCACCGCGATGGTGCTCATGCCGACCGGGCCGCCGCGGTAGTTCTCGGCCATCACGCGGAGCATGCGTTTGTCCATTTCATCGAGACCGGCCGCATCGATCTCGAGCAGCTCAAGCGCGGCGGCGGCGACCGGCTGCGTGATTTTGCCCCGGGCGCGTTCCTGCGCGAAGTCGCGCACGAAATTGATCAGGTTGTTGGCGATGCGCGGCGTGCCGCGTGACCGGGCGGCGATCTCCTGCGCGCCGCCGGTGTCGATCTCGACCTTGAGCAGCGCGCAGCTGCGGCGGACGATGCTCTCGAGCGTGGTGCGGTCGTAGTAATCGAGCCGGGTCTGCAGCGTGAAACGCGAGCGGAGCGGCGCGGTGAGCAGGCCGGCGCGCGTGGTGGCGCCGATCAGCGTGAAACGCGGGATGGTGAGGCGGACGCTCCGGGCGTTGGGCCCCTGGTCGATCATGATATCGAGCCGGAAGTCCTCCATCGCCGAGTAGAGATACTCCTCGACGGTCTTCGGGATGCGGTGGATTTCGTCGATGAAGAGCAGGTCGCCCTCCTCGAGGTTTGTGAGAAGGCCCGCGAGGTCGCCGGCTTTTTCCACGACGGGGCCGGAGGTGACGCGGACGTTTTTCCCGAGTTCGTGGCCGAGGATGAAGGCGAGCGTGGTCTTGCCGAGGCCCGGCGGACCGGAGAGCAGCACGTGGTTGAGCGGTTCGCCGCGGCGCCGGGCGGCCCCGACCATGACCTGGAGGCGCTCGACGGTCTTGGGCTGGCCGGTGAAGTCGCCGAAATTGAGCGGGCGGAGTGCGACCTCGGTGGGCGCCGCGGGGGCGGAGAGCGCGGAGGCGATGAAGCCGACGCCCTTGGGGCCGCCGAGGTCGGGTTTGGGAGAGCGGTTGTCGGGAAGACTCACGAGCGGGGAAAGGGGCGAAGCTTCAACGCCACTCGACGTCGGCGCCGAGGGAGCGGAGGTTTTCGACGAAGCGGGGGTGGGCGCGCTTGATGGTGTCGGCGTTTTTCACGACCGAGCGGCCGGGAATGCTGGCGGCGACCATGTAGAGGCCGACGGCGGCGCGGATGATGTAGGGGGCATCGACCGTGGTGGGGCGGAGCGGACGGTCGCCGAAGACGATGATGCGGTGCGGATCGCTGACGACGACGTGGGCGCCGAATTTCGAGAGCTCGGGCATCCAGGTGAAGCCGCCCTCGTAGACCTTGTTCCAGAACTGCATCGCGCCCTTCGCCCGGGCGGCGAGGGCGATCATGCACGGCAGGAGATCGACGGGGAAATACGGCCACGGTGCGGCCTCGATCTTGGGCAGGAGATTGGTCGTGAAGGGCGTCTCGACCGTGAGCGGCTGGTGGGCGCGCACGAGGGCGGTATCGCCCTCGTGTTCGATCGCGACGCCGAGCTTGGCGAAGGCGCGGGCCATGAGGTCGAAATGGTGTGGCAGGGAATGGCGCACGCGCACTTCGCCGCCGGTGATCGCGCCGACGGCGAGAAACGTGACGACCTCGTGGTAGTCGGTGTTGATCGTGAAGGTGCCGCCGCGCAGCCGGTCGACGCCCTCGACGGTGAGCTTGCTGGTGCCGAGGCCCTCGATCTGCGCGCCCATCTGCACGAGCACGGCGCAGAGGTCCTGCACGTGGGGCTCGCTGGCGGCGTTGATGATGGTGGAGCTGCCCTCGGCGAGGGCGGCGGCCATGACGAAATTCTCCGTCGCGGTGACCGACATGTAGTCCGGCCAGTGGCGGGCGCCGCGGAAACGGCCGGGGAGCTTGAGCCGGAGTTCGCCGTGGGTGACGACCTCGGCACCGAGTTTCGCGAGGATCTCGAGGTGCGGGTCGAGCTCGCGGATGCCGAGCGAGCAGCCGCTGGCGTTGCCCGGCAGCGCGAGTTGTTTCATCCGCTGGAGCAACGGGGCGAAGAGCAGCACGGACGAGCGCATGCCGGCGGGCAGTTCGCCTTCGAGGCGGGAGGCATCGAACGTCGAGTGGTCGATCGTCATTGTGCCGGCGGCGCGGTCCCAGCCGATGCGCGAGCCCTGCTCCTGGAAGAAGGTGACGAGCTTGGCGACGTCGGTGATGTCGGGGACGTTGCGCAGCGTCACGGGCTCGTCGGTGAGCAGCGAGGCGCAGAGGATGGGGAGGACGGAGTTCTTGTTGCCCGACGGCGTGATGGTGCCGGAGAGCGGTTTACCGCCGGTGACGAGGAGATCGGGCACGGAGGGACGCGGTGGAAAGTTGAAGGTTGAGCAGGAGGGACCGGACGCGGGCGTGGCTGCGCCGGCCGGAAAGAAAAAAGGCGCCCGGAAATCGGGCGCCTTCGTGAATGCGCGCGCGTGGGCGCGCGGGGCAAGGTTTAACGCGAGGTGCGCGTCATTCTCCGGTGCGAATCAGATCGCGCCGCCGCCCTGCTGGCCTTCGGGGCGCGGACCGCGATCATCGCCCGGACCGCCACGGCCCCGGCCACGACCGCCGCGCCGACGGCGGCGACGGCCATCGCCGTAATCACCGCGGCCTTCGCCGCCCTGACCTTCGGGACGCGGGCCCCGGTCATCGCCGCGGTAGCCGCCACCGTGGCCGCCGCGGCGGCCGCGATCGTCGCGGTAGCCGCGCTCGCCCCGGTCGCCGCCCTCGCGGCGGGATTCGCCGGAGGAGGAGCCGGAGGCGGGAGCCTCGGGTTGTTTCTTCTTGCCGAAGAGGCCCTTGAACCAGCCGACGATGCCGCCGGACTTCTTGGGTGCCTCGGCGGGAGCGGACGACGAAGACGCGGACGAGGATCCGTGGCTGGAGCGGCGATCGTCACGCCGGTCATCGCGACGGTCGTCGCGGCGATCGCGCGGATCGTAGGTGCGGCCTTCGCGGCCCTCGCGGGGTTCGCGGCCGCCTTCACGCGGTTCGCGACGTTCGCCGCGGCCCTCGTAGGAGCGGCCGCCTTCGCGGGACTCGCGGCGGTCGCGTGGTTGGAAGGTGGCGCGCTCGTCGCGGCGTTCGCCGGTGGCCTCGGGGGTGCCGGACGAGGATTCCCAGCGGACGGCGCCGCGGGCGGCGGGCTCGGGAGGGAGAATTTTGAGTTCCGCTTTCGCTTCGGGAGCCGAGGCGGGCGTGCTGGCCGGAGCGGGTGTCTGGCCGCTGGGGGCGGCGGACGGCTCGGATTTCGCGACGGCGTCGACCGAAGCCGAGGACTCGGGCACGGGCGACACGGTCGGAGCCGGCGCGGCGGCGGGCGCCTCCGCAGCGGGAGCGACGGGGGCGGCGGGAGCGGCCTGCGGGGCAGGCTCGTTGGCGGGGGCGGCCGGAGCGGGCTCCGGAGCCGGGGAGGCCACCGACGTCTCGCCGGTGAACGGGTTGCGGTATTCGCTCTGCGGCTTGATGACCTCGACGGCGCTGGGCTTGTAACCGGC
>JACCDX010838769.1_pt1 | contig 38411 bp, 43 predicted proteins | sample 7449681 | NCBI WGS metagenome assembly JACCDX01 (sample SAMN15323450, study PRJNA562643) | freshwater metagenome | isolation source: river surface water | place: USA:Blue River Watershed | collected 2017-08-18
ACGCGACCCTCATCTGTGATGGTGAGTGGGGTTGCCTTGTCGAGCTTTGGGTTTTCAAACCACTCTGCTGGTGGCTCTACAGGGATAGCACCAGCTACCATGCCGCAAGCAACAAGTGCTGAAGCATCTAGCGGGTTCACCCCATCTACATAAATACCATCTGGAACTGCCACGACGTCCTCCTCTAACTCGTTGCCATCATCAACGATTTGGATATAACACTCTTGGAATGCTGGTTTAGGAACAATGGTGACAGCCATAATTCGAGCATTCTTGATTACTATTCTACCCGCCTCTAGTTTTTCTGAGTCCCCAGAAGCTTCTTCTTCATCGGCCTCAAACATATCCATGTCAGCGGAAACTCCACGGATAAACCCATTACGGACAAGCCTTTCAGCTTCTTTTCCGTACTCACCTGTATCAAAGACGCCCACGGCGTTTCCAATACCACCATCAATGCGCTCCATGTGGGTGATTTGACCAACCACAACGGAACCATCGTGTCCTTGACCTGTTTTAATCTGCCAAAGTAGAGGCAGTGGCAGGTCTCGCATAACTATTACACCTTTGTTAAAGATGCGACCATCTCCAGATTCCTTACCTTCAGGAATTACCAAAGGAATTACAAACTTTGCTCCGTGCTCCACTGGCTTAGCACCTTCACGGCCTGAGAATTTAGCCTTTGCAGCGTCAGCTCTCGCCTTGAGAGTGAAGGAATCGATAATTTGTTCCTCGGTACGAAGTGCTTCGATACTGGAGACTACAGACTTCTTTTTCATACCTGGATTGCGCTTATCTCCAGGCCACATACCAGTCATCTCCTTGTGGCGGAGTGCGCAGTAGCCCTTTGAGCGAGGTCCAAGATACTTTGAAAGGTAGCGGTGGCAACGGGTCCAGTCTCCTGGAGTGTTCCAACGAATTTTTAATCCACCCTTGCCAACTGTCCAGTAGCGACGAAGTTTTTCGGCATTACCGCGGTTTTGGTCAAGTCCACCAGCAGCAGTGATTGGATTTAAAGTCAATGCCATACCAACATTGATGCTTAGAGAAGCAACAATTCCGCCATCAATTTGTGAAACAACGTCTGCAAGCTGCTCGTTGCTCAAAACAATAGTTGGAGGAGGTGTTGGGCTCTTCAAGTCAGCAAGAATTCCCTCATCGCGCTCCCACTTGCGGTTGCGACGCTTAAAAGTTGCAGGTTGGTTAGTGTCAAGACCTGCTGGAACAACAGCAACCAAGTCCATTACTGCCGCTGGGTCATCTTCAGCGACAATTGCGATGTACATAGGAGCAATGTCAGACTTCTCAGGAGTAATTTCATAATTTGGTTTCTTACCCTCTGCTGCAGAGATGATAGACATCTCTAAGTCAGGGTCAAACCTCTTCATGTACTCTTCTGCGCTAACTTTTTTTACATCTTTGGCAGATTTTTTAGCTTCTACATTTGGACCATACTGACCATAAGTACGGCTTGGTCTGTACCAGCCGTCTCTGTGATAAGCATTTTCTGGACTAGCAGTCTTCTTGTTCTTTTTATCTAGCCAATCACGAAGAAGAGGGTTGTTGTAAACATTCTCTGTAGTTGCAGGGTTCCAACCTGGCTTTGGTGTGCCATCTGGATTAAACGAACCTGTGTAGTACTGACCAAGAACACTATTGATGTCAATGTTTGTATTAACTGGAGTTGTTCCAGACGAACTTGGACTTGGGTTTGTTGCAGAAACAGGCTGACCTGTGTACTCAGGTGTAAGTCTTTGGTCTGAAACCCATGTAGACCAGTCAGTAAGCATTACTTGCAAGCTGTCAGGGCTTAGTGGAGGAAGTCGACCAGGCAAGTTTGCAATTGGGCTATCGATTGGAGCTCTAGGCTCACCTAGAATTCCTGAAGTGTCTAGTTCAAAGTCTGGGAAGCCTTGATTTGAAATTGGCTTGTAATCTTCAGCCAACTGAGTTTGGTTTGCTGGAACTGCTACAACGTTTCCGTTAGGGAACTCAACGTTTGCTTCCTGAGTTTCAGCATTAATTGAAAGAATTTTTCCTGTGTACTTAGGGTCATTACCTACAACAACAGTGCTTCCAGCTTTGGCGAACTTGCCCATCTGGTCACGAACTTGACCCTTTGCCTTTTCTGAACGCTCTTCTGGAGTGTATTTTCCGTCCTGATTTGTCTGTGGAGCAGTTGCGGCAACAAGGCCGTCATCCCACTCATCAATTTCGTAGACTTCATCTTCTGAGAGCTGGTCTAAGAACTTCCAGTCAATTTCTGGGATTGCCTTCTCAATCAAATCTGATTCATCAAAATCAATCATTTGAACTGAGACAGGAGCAAATGGATTGTTATCCAACATTGCTGAAATTTTTACGGCTGACTCACGGTCAACAGGTGTGTGAATCTTTTCTACCATGTCGTATGGGTCGTCAAGACTCTTGTCATAAGTAATAAAGTCGTGGTCAATGTGACCAAGGTCTTCCCAGCAGCCGTCATCCCAAACGGTGCAGTAACCTTCCATATCTACTTTGTATAGACGGTCTATACCTGAGCCGTCTAGACGAATGCGAATGTAAAAATCTGGTTCGTAATCTGATGGAGTAAATGCTGTGTAGTCGATACGCTCTACAGCCATAAACTCATCAATAGAAGCAACTACAGAATTGTTTGCACGCTTCTTGTTATCACGCTCAACAATTGCAGAAGCCCAACGCTTTGCAGCGTCACCACCCCAGAGAGCCCAAGCGATACGACCATTACTTGGATAGTTTGGTTGTCCTGGCTTGTAGCCTTTGCCCTTCTTGTCTACTTCGTGACGAGGGAAGTATTTCGCGATGTGACGAATCTTTTGGATACCAATCTGCCCACCCTGCGCCAGAGTGCGTGCAGTATTCAGGCCAACAGGTGTGCCACCTCGTTTTTCTTCTTTTCTCCAAGCAAGACCTCTCTTAGCCTCAGCAACTACAGCATCAGGAATTGTGTACATGTTGCTGCTGTCGCCATTACCAAAAACTTTAATATCTAAGTCAGTTACAGCTGCGCTAGCTAGCTCTACAGAAGTTTCGGAAGGAGAACCTGCCGATGTGCTCCACTCTGCGGATGCAAGCAAAACAGCGCTCTTGTCTACTCGAACGACTGTGTTAGTCGACTCGTCAACAATTGCTGCCAAGTCCTCGTTCGAGAAAAGAACGTAGCTGTCAGTTCTGCCTAGATATTTCATGACTATTCCTCTACTGCATACTCTGTTAGGTCAGCTGTAGTGAATTTATCACCAGCATCCCAACGGGCTACGAGTTCTTTTGCCTTCTCAACATCAATGTCTGTGATTTCTGCGCCGTCGTATTCTTCTGACATTTCAGGAGTGGCTGGAACCCACTTACCCTCTTTGCGGAAGAAGACACCAAGCCCAGCAACCGAAAACACAATAGCTGAGACGTTGCCAGAGTCGTCAGACAAAGCCTCTACAGCTTGGTCCAAACCAACTTCCTCGTCGATTGCCATCATTTCCTCCATCATTTGCGGGGTTAAAGTGATTCCATAATCAGTCATGAGCGCAGAATCTTCTTCTGTGAACCTTCTGATTCGATAGGTACCATCAAACGCAGCAAACTCAATTGTACCCTCGGTTTCAGTTACTAACTCTGGGTCAGTTGGGTAAAACATGCCGCGTCCTGCGTCGATAAAGATGCCGCTATCGGCTTCATCATCGTCTCCCTCATAAACAAACTGGATTGCTCGGTTTATGAGAAATTTGCCTTGATTTTCACCAGAAATCTTTTCAAAAACTCCAGGTGTAGGGAAAATCTTCTTTTCAGATATAAGAGCCATTATTTTTTAGCTCCTTTCTTTTTGTTTTTCCCTGCTACAAAGTCTGCCAAGTCGGTCAAACCTTCGGTCATAAGACGTTCAATAAGCTTTTTTCGTATCTCAGGGGGTAGAGAGATAGAGCTGGCATCTGCCCAAGTGAGATTCTTTTTAAACATAATCTCTCCAGTGCTTTGAGCCAGATTATCTATCAAATTGCCATTTAGTTGGCCCCAGCCGTCGTAATTGTTCTTGTAGTAGTCAAGACGACGTAGAACCTTTCGACTGTCAAAGTAAACGTTTAGGTGAGTTTCTGTACTGCTGCCTTTGGTAGATGGAGAAGTGAACACATAGTTTCCACCATTTGCTTTAACGTCAGAGTCGGAAGATTGACCACTCTTGTTTACGCCATTCATCCATCTAAGAGTTGTTGACATAATTTGACCCGATGTGATGATGTCGTAGTACCAATCAACATCGTTTTTAGCTTCTCCGTTTTTCCACCAATGTTTTACATACGGTGTGAATCCAGTTTTTTGGATAAGAATGTCGACAGCAGATTCTGGCATGTAGTAGTTGATACGTCCTCTAGCACGCTCATCTACAACAATTTCTACGTCGTCAGCAGTGAATCCATAGTCTGCTTTAATTTTGTCAAGAGACTTTTGACGAAGTTCGCCAGCAAGATTCTTTTTGCCGTCTACTTCTTCACCAAGAAGCCAAATCATTTTGTTCTCAATAACGCCCTTCATATCTGAAGGGGTAGCTGGTCTAACTTGAGAAACTCCACCCATGGCATTGATAGCTTCTGCTACATCGTCTGATGTTGCATCCGCTGGTAGGTAAATCTCTGCCTTGTTGTGGAAAGCAACTGAATATGGGCTACTGCTGTAATACTTCAAGAAGTCAACATCAGAGTCATCAATAGACTTTGTTGCTCTATGTAGAAGAAACTCTCCCTTACCAGCTTTTCCTCTGTAAGTAGTACCGTTTTTATTCTTATCTACATAACTAGAGTCCCAAGTGTCAATCCATACAAGTGAGCCGTCTGCTTTTTTCTCCCACTTATCAATTTTTAAGCTGGAGCTTTTTTCTGTTTTATTGGCTTCAGCTTGACCAGCAGCTTGTTTTGCTGCCCAGTCGGTGAGTGTGAACTGAAGACGAATCTTCTTCTCGCCATTTTTATCAGTAACCATTCCAACGTGGACTTCAAGGTCTTCAATTGAGTCAGCGTCAATCAAAGTAGAAGAACCATTTGCAGCCTGAGCTGGGTTATCATTTTTTGCCATCTTCAGTGCATCATCTAGCGATGGAACATCTGGGTGTGGAGATTTTGAGTAGTCAGGAGCAGTGTCCAAGGTTTGAACAGCAAAACCTGGACCATTAACCTCAAACTTCGCCTTTAGAGCTTGGGCTTCAGCTTTTTCTTGTTCTTTCTTTAGCTTTTCTGCTTGTTGCTTTGCATAGAGCTCACCCTTAGCTTTTCCTGCAGCCTTTGACTTGTCAAAGAGAGTCTGGTCTAAATCAATGTCTAATTCTTTAGCCTGCTCAGTTGTAATGAACTTTTCACGAGACCAAATCTTGTCAGCCTTAAGAGTTTTAGTTTGTCCAGCGAGTGGCCCATCAAAGTATGAAACCTCAATGTCACCAGACTTTGCATCCTGCTTAGAGATAACTCCGTAGCTAGTTAGGTCTTGATCTGACTCAGATGGGTTTACATTCTGAACCAAAATTCCTGGAACCATATTCTTAGAGTTCGGGTCTTTAATGAACTCGCCTTTCAAGAACTGCTTGTAATCGTTGTAATCATTGGCTCCATAGGCAGCCAAGTGACCAACAGAGTTTTTCTCTACTGCTTTGGATTCAACATCTTTAATTGCAGTAGCACCAGCAAGGTCAGCTCCTTCAAATGTTGGAAGTTCTGGAGTTGGCTCTGGACTGTTTACAGGTGCAGGGCTTGTAGGCTCCTTAGGAGGAGTTGGTGTTCCACCACTTCCGCCACCATCAGCAGGACCCTCTTCTTCTGGCTTGTCAGGCTTTACTCCTGACGCATCTTGAATCTCTAGGTATGTAGAAACCTTCCAGTTCTTTGGAGTTCCGTCATCCCATTTAACTCTTGCCACGTCGGTGTAGGTGTAAGTCTTTCCACCAGACTTTACAATCAGTTCATCCTTTAGTGATGTAACTTTTCCAGTCTTACCAGTCTTGGTATCTTTAACAATCATTCCAACTTTAATTGGAGTCTTGCCATCGGCAGAGACGTATGAACCCTTCTGAGTAGGAATTGCAGAAGGAGTAATAGTTGAAATAGTTTCTGGCTTTGAACCCTTAAGAACCTTGCTCGGGGTCATTGAAGCCTTCATCTTCTCTTTTTCAATACGACTTGAAAGAGCTGTGTATGAGTGCCAAGTTCCTGAAAGAGTCTTAACTCGGGTAGTTCCGTCTTCTTTCTTGATTCTGTGGTAGATACTAAATGTGTTATTAGCGTTGCGCTTCACAATTGTGTAAATAGCAGCACCAGATGGTGTTGTGTTTTCTGCTACAACAATGTCACCATTCTCAAGAATGTAGATTCCATCCTCATCCTTAACTTTTGCCCAAATTAAATCTGGAGTTAAAGGATTTTTAAGCTCTTCAGCAAGAGCTAGAGGGTCAATAGGTGCTATTTCATCTTCTGGAGAATCTTCTGGGTCTGGAGTAAGAGCCTGATTTAGGTCAGACTGAATCTTTTCTTCAGGAGTTGCATCTGCAGGAAGAGATGGAGTGTTGATATCCTCGAGAATAGAATCGATGAGCTCTACATTGGAGCCGTCTTCGCTCTTTAGTTGCTCAAGAAGGTCTTTTGTCTTCTCTTTGCTTCCAAAAATCTTTTCTGCAAGAGTAGAAACTTCATCTAGAACCTTCTGCTTCTCTACAGGGTCAACCTGAGCAGCTTCTGGGGCTTGTGGAAGTTCTTTCCCAGTTGTTGGAGCCGCCTCTGGTGTCTCTCCAGCAACAGAATCGCTCTGCTCGAAGTTAGAGAGTGTGTACTGCTTCTCTACGCCATCCTCATCAGTTGCCTTGAGGTTAATGTTTCCATTCTTTGGATTGGTGTAGACAAACTTTGGAGTTACAAGACGCTCTTTGCCCTTGTACTTGAATGCAATTTTCTTTCCAGCAGCTTTAGCATCAGCAATTTGAGCTTGAAGGTCTCCTGCAACATCTAAAACGACTGTGTTTGCATCAACTGTTGGCTTCTTTGGTTCTTCAGCAGGAGTTTCCTCTGCCTGTCCACCCAAGAAGCGGTCGATTAGGTACTTGCGACGTGCCTTGAGAGTCTCTTTGACAGACTCAGCGGTCTCTGGGTCAGAGAAAGCAGCTTCAACTAGCTCATCAATCTTCTCTTCGCTTACTGCTTGAACCTTCTTGACAGATTCAGCGATTTCTTCATCGCTCATGTCTCCAAAGATGTCTGCAGCTTGTGGGTTCTGCTTTGAGTCACGCATCGAGTCAACTTGTGATGCTTCTGGACCGAAGTCTTTGTCAGTTCCACCTTGTGCACGGAATAGTAGAGAACCGCCAGCATCAATACGAGCGATGTTTCCATCCTTGTCAACAAGCATGTTGTCGTACTCAAGGCCAACTACATCATAGTTACCAAGCCATGCGTCAACTGCGAAGTCGGCTTGAGCCTTCTTCTTTAGGTCAGCATTGTTCTTGTCAGATGCAAGGGTGTTACCTTCGAGCACTGGAGAAACAAGAACAGTCTTACCCTTCTTGTCAATACCCTTGTATGCGCGACCAAACTTAACGCCAGCTTCTTCATACAACGCACCGCCCAAGATTTCATTCTCTGCGTGCTTGTCTGACTTTGGAGTCTTAACGTAATACTGGTTTCCAGTGTCTGGGTCTACATAGAAAGCACCTTGGTTTGAGCCAGCCTGTCCTGCGACCTTCTTCCACTTAGAAGTGTCAAATACTGAAGAAACATCTTCAGGTGAAACTTCTTCAGCAGGAATTGGCTTGTCAGTCTTTGCTGGTTCGTCTTCAAGGTTGCTAATGATGTTAGGGAATGAAGCTGCAAAATCTGGGTGAAGCATATTTGCTCCAGCCATCTTCTTGATTTGGTCTCCAGTGAACCAACCAGTTGCTGTGTTCTCGCCATCCTTGGTGGATAGGTCATTGAACTGGTCTGGTCCTACTTCAAATACAGAAGTTTCGTAAGCCCACTCTGCACCAACTTTGTTTACGTCAACATAAATTGGTTCGAGTGCGGAGATATCTCCTCCGACCTCTTCCATAAATTCTTCTTTTGCTGTGGCGTTAGGTGCCTTAGCAATTGTCTGGTCCTTGTGAGCTCCGCCTGGAATGCCCCACTTACCGCCACCTTGTGACAGAGAACTAGAACGCTTCGCTAGGAAGTACTCGTATTCGCCATCTGCATTCTTGCGACGAAGCATTGCACCAGCAGCACCATACTTACCCCAGAAGCGCTTGCCATCTGTGGTGAAGAAGTAGCCTTCGCCAGTTTCCTGATTGCTTCCGCCACCAAGTGGTGCAAAGAATGGAAGCTTTGGAGGTGTAAGAGTTCCGTTGCGTAGTGCTTGAACATCTGCAGCAGAAATGTTCTCTGCGTAGAAGACACCATCAGTACCTTCTGCAATGTTGTAGTCAGCCCACTTACCTGCGTTTGCTTCCTTCTCAGGAGCTTCATCAATCTCAAGTTGTGGCTGCTCTAGCTCTGGAGCCTCTTCTGGAACAGTGTCAGGCTCGCTGTTACGACGCCATACTTCGTAAGGATGGTATTTAACCCACTCAGACTCATAAATTTTTCCATTAGTGAGAAGTTTGCGCTTAACTATGACAGTTGCATCATCAGTTTCACTAGGGGTAACTGAAATAATCTCGTGGAATCCGTTATATTTTGCTTTGATGAAATCGCCTGGTTGCCATTCTGCAACAGCAATTCCTCCAACGTTTGTTGTGTTCTCTGGGTCTAGAACCCAGTTGTTGGATACGAGTCCACCAAGAACAGATTCGACTTGGAAGTCTCCATCGGAAACTTCTGTAGCCTTTGGAGTAGTTGCAGGAGAGAGCTCGTCTGAAGTTGGCTTGTCCTTTGGCATTGCCTTGACAAGGTCTGTAACTTCTGGAACTTCTTTTCCAGCCAAACCATCGGCAATAGTCTTTGCCATAACAAGTTCGGAATCTGCTTTGCTCTTTCCAGACTTGAATGCGTCGTACTCTGCTTTTGCCTTGTCGTAGTCTGACTGACTCTTCTCAATATCAAGAGCATCAATGCCAGACTTTGTGACAGCCATTTCGTTAAGCAGGTTGTCAAGAATTCCAGGCAACACAGCAACGTCAACAGAAGCATCGTGCCAATCTGTGTTTGGCTCTGCTAGTCCATAACGGTTTGCTACAGCCTCGAGCTTGTGGTCTCCAGAACTTCCATTAATTACCTTGCGAGCAAGTGAGAGTGTGTCAATCTCACCTGCTGGGCTGTAGGTAAGTCCGTACTCAGCCATCTTGCGCTTGAGGATTTCTCCATCAAAAGGCATGTTGTGTGCAGAGACGATTGGGTTTGGACCAAGGAAGTCAGCAATCTCTTTAAATGCATCCTGCTGAGACATTTGCTTTGAGAGGAACTCATCAGAAATTGGGTTGCCGTCTGAATCCTTCAGGATGTCCTTTGGATCTTTATCTGTGTAGAAAGAATCCAATGGTTGCTCTGGATTCATGAATAGTGTCTTCTGCTCGACGATTTCGCCGTTCTTCATCTTGGTCATTGAGACCTGAATTGGGCTTGGAGCTGTGAAGCCACCAGTTGATTCGAAGTCGAGGTGAACTACTTCTTCGTTAGCAAGAAGTTCTTTAAATTTAATTGGGTCGCCATTTGCTTCAGCAGCGATTGCCTTGAGCTTGTCTCCCATAAATGAAGGAGGAGTTGGGCGAGAAGGCTTTGGCTTGTCAGCAGGAAGCGCATCTACATCAAGTGGAGGAGTAAATGTTGCAGCAGATTCTTTCTTTGCTGCATTGAACTCTGCATACTTCTGCTTGTAATCAGGGTCGTCTTTCTTTGGACGCTCAAGTGCTGGCTTCTTTCCAGGCTCTGGAAGATTAGAAGCACCACGAATTACCTTGATAGGAGTTGTACCCTTCCAGCTCTTCGATTGAGACTGGTGGTCTGGGTAGAAACCTGTGATTACAGCGTTGCCGTTTTCATCGATTGTAACATCTTGAACAATAAAGTATTCGTAGAAGTCATTCTTTCCTTCTTTCTTGAAGGCAATGTCTCCTGCTTTAACTTCAGTAGCAGCAACCTCAACAACACCAACAGGGTTGCTTGGTGTGTAGATAGGAGCTTCAGACTCAGTTACCCACTCTTCAACATCTTCAGGTGCAGACCACATCTCTTTTGCAGCAGCGAGGTCTTTGTTGTACTGGTCAACAGCATCTAGATACTTGCTACGAGCCTCTGCATCTTTTGGAACCCAGAGGTCGAGTTCTTTATCTTTGTAAACTTTTCCTTCAGGGTCATACTCTTTAGCCTTTGGCTTTGAAAGAACTGGCAAGTCACCCTTTGTAGGACCATCAACATTCCTAAATACAGAAATATCGGTGTCGTTGTTCCACAACTTGGTCTTCTGAGAAACGTGACCAGGATAGAAACCAGTTACCCAAGACTTGCCTGGAATATCAGATGGTTCTACAGACTCAATAGTGAAGAAGTCGTTAGTTGTAACGTCTCCTGCTTTAAGTTCTGTGGTCTTAGCCTTTAGTTTTGCTGGTCCTGTTGGTTCTCCAACATTGGCAGCGGCTTCGGGTCCCGCTTCATCCGACGGAGCTTGTTCCGTGGTTTCGGCAGGCGCTTCTTCTTGAGGTGCTGGGGTTCCTTGTGGTGCTTCAGTATCTTCTCCTTCTAGAGCGTCACTGATTTCTCCTGCGGATGGCTGTTCTGCGCCTTCCTTGTAGATTTCATCAAGGAGTGCGTTTGTATCTTCACCTTGCAATTGAAGAGCATCACGAATTGCTTCGCCAGGAACATAGCCCTGATAATCCTCACCAGTCTCAGTCTCTTGAGACAAAATTCCATAACCATCGCCACCTGGCTCTACTGCACGACGCAACTCATTCTTGAGTGCTTCGGTGTCGTAGTTGTTTGCAATGTCGATAGGGTCAAAACTAAATCCTTGTGGAGCATCTTCTGGAAGTGGGTAGAGGTCCTTGTTGAAAGGCTCTGCATCTAAGAAGTTGTAGCCTTCTGGTACATCAAACTCATTGTTCTTTGGTAGATGCTTGGCGTAGTCACCACTCTTGGTGTACTCGTCTTTTTCAGCATCTGAGAGTCCGTCAAGTAGCGCAGGAAGTTTTGCTGGGTCTGCTTCTGCAGAAGGCATTGGAGCTTCTGGAATCTCCTCACCGAGAGCATCCTTAACTTCATCGCTTACCTCTGGAGTTTTTTCTTCCTTCTTTCCAGCAAGCTTCGCTTTAATCTTTGAGTATGCCTTCTTTACAGCGGCACCAATGTCTCTACCAAGTTCACCAAGAGTGTCACGTAGTGACTCTGCTGGGACAGTTTCGTCTCCAGCTTCGAATGGCAACTGAGCAGTTCCATCTCCTGCAAGAGATTCCTCTAGTGCAGAAGTAATTTCTTCTTCATCAAACTTCTGAGCAAGTTCTGCAGGGTCGTCGGTGTAATCCTTAGAAACAACATCAGGACCTGCACCTTGAGGAACGTATGGAGCTGGGTCCATTTCGTAAGCGCCCTCTGGAACTTCAAATTCTTCAGGCTCTTCTGCAATAGGAGTTGCAGGAGTAGTTGGTGGCTCTTTGTCCCCAGAGCCGCTTGAATCAGCCTGCGCTTTCTTTCCTGAAGCATCACGAACTACTTCGCCAGTTTCAGCATCAACAACTGTGCCATCTGGAAGAAGCATGTGGTCTTTAGAAGGGTCTAGTGGATAAGTTCCACCCTTCTTCTCGTAATCCTTAAGGGCCTTCTGATATTTCTTCTGGTCCTTCTTCAAATCTTTCTTAGGAGACTTAGGAATAAGTTCTCCCTCAAGTCCTTCAGCAGGAGTTGCTTGTGGAGCTTGTGGTTCGGCTGCTTCCTGAGTTTCATCAAGCATCTTTGATGGGTCAGAGAGTTCGCCCTTTTCAAACTTAGGCTCGTCTTGTGCGATGTAGTCCTGAACATCAGACCAACGCTGCACAACTGCAAATGGGCGCTTGTCATCTTCACCGCGGCGAGATACAAAGTAGACAGGAAGATTAGGGTCTAGAGAGCCATTCTTTCCAAGACCTTCTGTAACAACATTCTGTCCTTCACCTTCACGCTGTTGTGCTGCCTCGAATTGGTCCTTGGCAAAAGCGTTAGGAGAAGAAACCTTAATGACATCGTATGCATCATCTGTGTACTTAGTACCAAGGTCAATCTTGGTTCCGTAATACTTCAGGTCTTCTTCATCAGGAGCGTAAGTTTCATCCTTACTAAATCCTGCAGGAGCATCAATCTTTACAAGCTCTGCTTCATCAATAACAGGGTCGCCTGTTTTTACCTTTGCAGGTGTCTTGCTAAATCCGTCTGGACCTTGCGCAGACTTAAGAATTGCCTTAACACCTTCAGCAGCGTTAGCTGAGACGCGAACTAGGTCGCCATTTGGCAATTCCATGTCAAAGGTGTCGCTGTTTTCATCAGTTGCAACAGCACGACCAGTTAGAGATTGAATAACACCACTTGCACGACGAATAAGTGCACGAAGACCGCCACCCATCTCAGCAAAACGACCCTTACGGTCACGACGTTGACGCATTGCACGAGCACGACGAGCTGCAGATGAGTTTCCATCACCCAAAGCTGCTAGAAGTGCGTATGAAGGCACAGAGCCCTGAGGCATAGATTGCAAACGAGCGATTGAGTATTCGTACTCAGCGGATGCTGGGTGAGCAGTTAGAGCAGATGCAAGAACTGTTCTGATGGTGTCATCTTGAATGCTTGGGTCATCACAAATCCAGCGAGCGCGATAGCGCATTACCTCAGCTGTGCTGAGCTCGTGCTTGCGAGTAGAACGTGGGTGTGCAATTGGAAGCAGGTCAGTGTTTTCAACTGCAGTAGAGAAAACCTTATTGTGTTGTGCAAGTTGGATGTAGTTGTTTAGCTCTTTAAGTGAGCGGACACGACGTAGTGAGTAAGACTCGCCCTCGTACTTAGTTAGTGAGCGATTAAGAACAGCAAGAGCAGCACGACGAGTGATTAGTCGAGAACCTGAGAACTTGGAGTTAGAGTTCTTAACTAGCTCAAGACCAGCATCGATGATTCGTTGGTTCTGTTCTTCATAAGAAAGAACAGGTACTTTTACTTTGCTCTTGGCAATTTCGTTCTTAGCCATCGCTAGTTCTTCCTTTTCGGCAGAAGGTCTGAATCCATGCTGTCGTATGTCATTACTGCAAGAACAGATGCTCGCTTGAATGGGTTTTCATTGTTGCGAACTGCACGAAGCCAAGCAGCACGGAAAGCTGGCTCTGCTTCGTAACCTAGACCTGCAAATTCTGTCATAGCAAGAATTGCTTGCTCTGGAGTTTCATAATCTTCTTCTTTTTTAAGTTCGACAGAAAGCTCTGCTTCGGCTTCTGCAGATGCAAGAAGAAGTTCTAAATCTTCTTCGTCACGAACTGGAACGTCATAACCAGATACCGCGCCTTCTGGGAGAACAGCAAAACGGCACTTGCCATCTGCTTCAACCTCTAGGCTAATGATTTGGCAACCATTTGGTCCTTGGAAGAATACGCAGTTAGAGCACTTAACTCCAATATCTTTTACTTCGTTCTCATAAGCAGGTGTGTAACCAGCCCAAACGCCATCGCCGTCTTGGTCGAACTTTCCATACTTTTCGGTAATAGAAATCAAAGCATCTGCAAGTGCCTGCTCTTCAGGAATTAGTGCAGAAGCTGTAATGGCTCTAGAAGATGCATTCTTCTTTGAAGACTTAGGGTGTGATGCTGGTAGAAGGTCGTTGTCTGCTTTGTATGCAGAGTTTGCTGGCTTACCAGACTTAAGTAGACGAAGAAACGCATTAACGCGAGCCATTGCCCACCCGTTGCGTGTCATCCCAGGTCGATGAGATACGGAATAGGCTCCTGCGCCCCTGCGGTAGACCGCCTTGAGCGTTGATACGGAAGTCTTACGACCCTTTGGTGCCTTCTCGTTGTGCTCTTGTGCTTTCTTTCGAAGAGAAGCTTCAATCGCAGGAGTAAAAGTGATTTTCTTACCGCCTGCAGCTGAGCCTTTTGAATTTTTTGATGAACCTTTAATACGGTCTTTCTTAGGGGCAGGAGTTTGAGAAATCTTTCTCTTACCAGCAGCAGTAACTGCATCTTCCTCTTTTTCTTCTAAAACAGGTCCGCCAGCGACCCAAGCACGACAGGTACGAGCAGATGCGCACTTGAAATCAAATGCTTCGCAGTAGCCAAGTTCGCCAGCTTCGTTGATTGAATCAAACTCATCTGCGTTATCTGTCAAACCACTCTCGATGCAAGAAAGCATCTCTGGAGTTTGAATAAAGACAGCACAGTTGCCACAGCGTTGCTTCTTTGCAGTTTCTACATCAACGCCCCACTCAGCGCCTAGTGCAGTCCAATACTCTTCGTTTGGCTCTGCAGGGTTAAGTGGTCCGTACATTGCAGTGTCAATTGCATTTTTACGGTTCTTAAGATTTAGTGCAATGTCTTGCGTTGCTGGAGGGCAGGTTTCTTCAGCCATTTACTGCTGAGCCTCCTCTGCTGGTGGTGTGGCCTCTTCTGTAGGGGCTGCTGGTGCTTCACCAATTGCACCGTCAAGCAAGTTCTGCAACTCTGGTGACATTGGGGCAACAGAAGTTTCTTGGCTAACCTGCTGAACTGCTTGCATCACATCTGGTGCAACAGCCTTAAGCATTGCTTCTGTAAGTTCTGGAGTAATAGCACCACGCTCTTGTAGAAGTCGTAGTGCAACTTCTGTAGGTGTTGGTGCATCTTGGTCTGAGAATCCGTGAGCACGACGCCATGTGTCAGCAGAAACAGCCATACGGTCATAACCTGCGTCAGCATCTGCTGCACGGTCATTACGAGTTGAAACTGCTGATGGGTCGTACCAAACAACAATGCGGTTTACTTCAGACTCGGTGAATCCGTTTGCCATGAGGTATGGACGCAAGTAGACAACTGTTAGCGCATCAGAGATAAGCAACATCAATGGTTCGATGTGTGCCTTGTAAAGGCTCTCATCAATCTGCATTGCGTTTGAGTACTTGACATTTGCAAGACCAGTAACGATGTCCTTTGGAACATCTAGACCCTGCAAGATGCGCTCTAGTACACGGTCTGAACGCTCAGCAAGTGCTGGGTCGAATGAACGCTCGAACTTGAACTGCTTGATGCGGTCACCAAGTTCTGCAGGTCCACGAATGATGAGAGGAACAACCGCGCTCGCGGATTCTTCATCGCGAATCGGAGTTGTCATCGCATCGATAAGTTGCTCTTCGAATTCGTCTTCAGCTTCTTCCGCCGTGAAGCCCGCTCCCATTCCGTCTTCAGAATCGTATGGATAGTTAGGGTCTGCTTGTGCAGCAACTGACAAACCATCTGGAAGATAAAGTGCTCCTGCATTGAGGCGAGAGCGTGCAGTTGCACGGAATGTGCGGTTAAGTAGAAGTAGTTCTGCGCAAAGGTCTAGTAGACCGCGTAGTGATGAATCTGCTTCATCAGAGAAGCGTGGGTGTGAACGCCAGATGCGTCCTACGAATGCGTTCTTTGTAAGTTTGCTAACTCCAAATGCTGCACCGCCACCTTGACCTGCACCTTGCTCACGGCGACCAATGACATTGAAACCGCCACGTGCATCTGTAACAACTTCATCAACAGAACGAATGTCCCAAGACTCTGGAGTTCCAGAACCTGGGCGTGCTGGCATTTGTACTAGATAGCATTCACCTGCAACAGAAAGATTGAGTGCAGCATCTTTAAGAAGACCTGCTTGTCCTCCATATGCAGAGTTCAAACGGTCTAGAGCACGCTCTGCTGCTGCAGCAAGACGTTGGTCAATTACACGAGACTCGTGTACTGAAACTGGAGCTTGTGATGGGTCATCAACAGATGCTGCGTAAATACGAATGCGTGAAACAACAGATGCAACTAGGTTGAATGCATATTTGATTTCACCGATTGCGTCGTAATACTCCCAAGCCTCTGCTTGCCATGCAGATGAAGAAGCGTGACGACGAGTTTTGAACTGTTCGAACTCTTGCTTGTCATTTACCTTTACTTGAACTGCTGCTGCAGTTAGTGAGCGAGGTGTGTTGTAAGACAGCGGAGCTGGAGAGTTAGGAGCTGTAAAAACTGAAAGAAGCCCTGAAGGCTGAGGAGCTGTTGATTTCCCAATAACTTGAGTCGAACGGTTGGTACGTGGACGACGAGGCGAGCGGGGTTTCTTAACTTCAGAAACTACTGGCTCTTGTGCTGGTTCTTCTTTTTTGAATACCGCCACGTTTTAACCCTTCACTTTGTTACGGAGCATGAGCTATTTGTCCTCATACGCAGTCAACAGTCCTGCTACGGCTGATAGTGCGAATGGCACTAAAAGAATAACAGTTACTGATGTAATGATAAAGCATCCATAGATAAGTGATGCTGTCCAAATCGACATACACCACTCACATGTGAACAGGTACCCGAATTTTGAGGACTCAGGTGGGTACTTCTTCCAGACTCTGGTTCGAATAGGTTCGGTAATAACGTCTCGCGTTATTAGTCTGGTAATCCGAAAGGTCGCTAGGGCAAGGATTACAAACTCAAACAATTCCACTTGGGTCCTCCGTTGGGCTGACAATCCCACCAAATGGGTTCCACGAGCGTAGACGGGAGCCACAGCCGCAGTTGGTGTCCTTAGCAAAGGCCAACATCTTGCCTGATTCGGTTTTTACCCTGTCTAGGCCCTTCTCATTGAGCATCTCCACAACCTTCTCACGAAATACCAGTTGCGGACCCTCAGGAGAATCCACAGCAATCACAATCGTGTCGTTTAGCACTACAACCCTGCAACGGTCTAACTTCCTAGTCCCTTGGGGCATATCGCCTTTGACGTTAGCGAGGCTTAGGTCGGAAAGGGAGCCCGGAGAAATGACTTTTACAATGGCTGGAAATACGTCTAGTTGCTTTCTCATTATTCCTCTACATATTCGGTTGGGACATAAAAGTTCTCCCAGCCCAAGGCTGATTTGGCAATCGGCATTGGGATTATTAGAGGACTTCTTCTTGTGCTTTTTGGTAAAAGGTCAAACACCTCTTGAGTAGAGGAGACAAAAGTGGCATTAGCCCACTCTCGCTTTTTCTTGAGATAGGCGGTTGGGAAGACAATCGGAATTGTCGAATCGTCAGTGGTCATAGTCTCAAGAGCTCTGCCTCTGCCTTTTGGGTTAGTCCACACAACGATGGCTAACTCGGTGGGGGCATACGAGCCAGTCTTGTTCTTAAATGTCGTATTCATTTGGTAATTCTTCTAATCATGGCTCTGTATGAAACCCCAGCGGCGTCTGCCAACGCTTGAGCAGGTACGCCCATTGTGTAGAGGGTCTTAACTATTACAGTCAACTGGTCATTAGCAAGAGCTACAGGGTGTCCTACAGGAGTCTTAGCTCGATAGAGTCTTGCCTGCTGGGAGAGTTCTTTAATCTCACTCTTAAGGTGCTCTGGCACCCCAGGAGAGATAGTCCTGACGCGAGGGGCAGTCTTTGTGGGAACGCTTGTAGTCAGGGAGCGTGGAGGTGGGGGTGGAACCTGCCTGTGTTGCTGCTCAGGGGTAGCACGCTTTACCCAGAAGTGAACGGTGGTCTTAGGGCGAGGCGGATTTAACGATGACCCAATGGATTGCAGTGACCAACCAATCTCCCAGAGAGCACGCATACGAGCCTCAGCTTGTTGTCTAGACAAGGAGGCTATGAAGGTAACTTCATCTGCAGGGAGCTTTGGGATTTCCACTTGTCTATCGTACAGCATTTTGAGGTAGGCGTACGGAGCCACTTCATTGTACGGCAGCAGCGTTTTTATGAACCTTAACGATTTTAGCTTTTGGCCTGTGAGACGGCTTCGCTATCCAGGAACCCTCCGCCAAATCGTTCCGGGCTTTTTTTGATGCTGCTGCAACTTTCTGTCGCTTGGCAAATGTGCTGCTGCTGCTGTGCAAGGCAACAACTTTTTATTTTTTGTAGAGGGAGGGGGGTGCTTATGTAAATGTTTTTTATTTTTTTATTAGATGTTTGGTCAAGAAGTTATGTGCTTGTGTCAAAGATGTCTAGTCAATGACTACTACTTGTCAAGGTTGTCTAGTCAATGACTTGTCAAGGGGGGCTTGATGTCTATTGTCTAGTGCTTGTGTCAATGTGCTTGTGCTTGAGGTCAATGACTAGGTGGGTGGAGGTGGTGGGTCAGGTGGTGGGTCAGGTGGTGGTTACTGACGAGTAGCAAATGTTTTGGCTAGAGATACAAACAACTTGTGTAAGTCTGACCTGGTGCACCTGGTGCCAGGCTGCCTAGCTATGTCTGGCTGGCTGGGGGAGTTATTGTGATGTTGGGCTAGCAGTCTAAGGCTAGAGTGCTAAAAACTTGTTACCAAACTGTGATGTAATAAACAGGAATTGGACTTGACAAATGTCAGGAAGATAGTAGATTACTACTTGTGGTGAGGGGCTCACCGCAAAGACAAAAGACAGAAAGAGGCAAAAATGAAATCCTATGGAGTTTCAATCACCGCAGGTGGCGTGCAGTACAACTTCCATGTAGACCGTATCAAGCAGGTTCGTGAATTGTTCACAGGCTCTCGCTACATTACAGAGTTCACCGTAGTAGAGCAGACACACAATCACACCGCAGTTGATTACCGCACTATGTCAGATGAAGAAGTGCAGGACATTATCTGGGGGAGGGCGGCATAATGCAGGCGCTAGTAATCACCGCAGAGGGAGAGGTCAAGGAACTTGACCGCATTAGCCTAAACGACTTACAGTCCGCAGTAGGTGGCTGGGTGCAGGCTATCGACCTAGAAGAGAATCTAACAATGTGGCTCAATGAGGAGGGCAAACTCATGGGGCTACCGCACAACACAACCGCACAGAAACTATGGGACAAAGCTTTCTGGACAGGCTCAGACTTTATCGTTGGCGATGTAGTCCTAACAGGTGGGACAGATGAGGAGGGTCTAACCTTGCCTATCCCACTTGACACCGCACAACGAGTCCGCGAGTTACTAGTTGCCTCCTAGATAACTCACCCTCGAGAACCCCCCTCCTCCGCTTTCGGGAGGGGGGTTTTTCGTTATCAAAATGTGATAATAAAATGCTTGCAAAAATGCAGGAAGATGTTAGAGTAAATACCAAGAGGCAACCGCATAACTGAAAGGACACAGAGATGAGTAACTACCCAGAGGGCGTAACAGGTAACGAGCCACAGATAGCAGGCTACGCACACGACACAGAAATTGAAGATGACAGAGAAGTATGTTGCAACAATGATGAGTGCAAGGCTTTCGAGCAATACTCAGAGCAGACAGTCTATGTGAGTCAGTATGGCTCACGATACGAAATGAATGAAGAGTGGGAATGGACTTGCCCTTATTGCGAGAGCCACAACAGTTTCAGCAGGTCATGGGACCCAGCAGATGATGTTGAGTACGAACCAGACTTCGACTAACCGCAAAAAAGAAAGCCCCGCTTCGGCGGGGTTTTTCTTTTTCTAAAAAGCAGAGGGCCTGGGAGGGGTAAAAATTCCGATCACCAGGCCCTCCAACATCTGAATTACTTTGACTTCTTTGAAGTTTTTGCTTCAGCCTCAGTGAAGATGTCGTTGATTTCATCTTCAGAGAGTTTGCCATCGGTAAGGTATGCGCGACTCAGGGCTTCCACCACTGTTGCTACACCACCAATACCAGCCATCAAAGCGGCTTGCCATAGTTCAACGCCAGCGATAGCACCAGCACCAACAACAGACAAACCAGATGCAGAGAACACCGCAAGAATCCTCTTTAGAATCCCTGTTGTCTTCTTACTCATTTTCAATGCTGACATAAGTACCGTCCTTCCATGTCGTACCTATGCGTTGGCGTCAAAAACACCAACGCCCAGCCCTCCAATTTTCTCAGAGGAACTGGGCGTTGATACTTGTAAAACTATGGAAGAACTTGTACTGATGTGCCTACAAACAAGGACTTGATGACATCTTCAGCGTAAATGCTATCTGCTTCAATTGCATTATCTTTCTTGAAGTCTTCAAGGGCTTCAGCAGTTCCTGCACTTACCCAACCTTGCTTATCATCACCAGCAGTGATGTAACCAAGTTCCATCAAACGAGTTTGAACCGCACGAACAGAGTTGCTGTTCTGCTCAAGCTTCGACTCGAATACAAGTTTTGAAAGAAGAACAACAGTTCCTCCCTCAAGCTGTGTTGGGATTGCAGCTGATGCTGTGGATTTTTTACCCTTGTTTCTCTTCAGAGCTGCTGCTGTTGATGCAGCTTCAGAAACAGACGCAGTTGTAACAGTTGGAGTTGATGCTGCTACTGGAGTAGCAGTTGGTGCTGCCATTACAACAGGCAGCGTTACTGGCTCAACCGCAACAGGTTCAGGCTTCTTGACTTCCGCAGCAGGTCTTTCCCATGCGCTTCCATCTTGAACAAGACCATCTCCATCACCATCTGTTGCCTCCGCATCAAATGCTTGATGGAGGTTTATCCCAGCCTGCGCCAAGATGTCAGGGTGATGTGTGTTCTCGTTCAGGCTCTTCTCATCGCTCATGGTTATCCTTTGCTTGGGTATTCAGCGAGAAAGGTTTCAAACCTCTCACTACCCTGATTATACCCTCGGACTTTCCATGCTGAGAAGTCAGTTCCACCCGCACTCATCTTGAAAGCGATGGTCGCATTGACTACTGGGTCGAATAGGTCCTCGTTCTTTTCCAGCCCGTACTTGGCTAAACGGTCTGGTCCTAGAGAACCAATCATGTTGATTTGGAATAACCCGTATGAGTTATCTCCAGTATTACTGTTTCTGTTATGTGCTTTTGGACGAGCATTGGACTCAGTCATCGCAATAGCCCAAGCTGTCTTGAGTCCTTGACCTTCAAACCCAACCAGCTTTAGAAGATTTACCAGCTCTACTTCACCAAGTGGATAGCTTCGGTCTTCAAACAGCTCGAGCTGCATCTGAGTTTTCAGAATTTTTACCTCTTTGAGCTTCTTGTCATGAGAGGCTTCTTCAATCTTGGCGGCTGCCAGTTGGATTAGCCGCACTTCTTCAGGTACTTCTTTCTTGACATCAACAACTGGAGACTCTTTCAAAGCCTCCTCAGCACTTGCTGCCGCGCTCCACACGACTGCTCCTGCTAGCACTGCTGCTATCACACCAAACACAGTTGTTTCGGCATGGCGAAAAACGGGTCTTCGCATTTGCTTCTCCTTTGTTAGGGGACATGGGCAGGTTGCTAGTTACACGCAACCAAATGGGCACGAGCGCCCTTCGTTTTGTCTAATGTGTCTTTTCATCTCTAAAACCATAGCACATGTGCAGGAAGGTCTGTCAAACCACAACACGCAGGCTATGCGTAAGGAAGGCTGTGTTCTTCTTCATACCAGCGAGAACCCAAACTGCTTCCTTTTTTGGTCTTTTTACGCTTATCAGACACCTCGAGCATCTCATACCAGACTCCGTGCAGAGGTTCCGCGAATTCATACCCGCGGGTCTTCGTCACCTGAGTCTTGAAATTGTCGTAGTTCATCTCCTCAATGCGAGTTGAAATCCATTGAGTCAGTTGTTCCTTTGTCAGATAGACGCGATACTCGTAGTCACGATGCTGTAATTCCACAATTTTTACCTTGAACATCTTCACAAAACCTTCAAGGGACTTCTTGTCGCGAGCGCGAACAGAAATCTTGCTTCGGTCTTCCTTTGAAACAACCGCACTAACAAACCCTGTATCAGTAAATAGCCACATCTAATAGTTACTCTCTTCCACTCAAGATGGCGAACGAAATTGCTACCGCACCAAATGCCATCACGAAATCTGATGCTCCTACAAATGCAGAGATAACCGCACCTGTTCCTGCGAGCGCCGAAATCAGCGCTGTCCAAACAATGTTCTTAGGCATTGGTCAAACTCCTGTCTGGGCGAGTCCGCCCTACTAAACGCTGTGACGGGTCTCGGAATTCGACTCCTCCAGCCCTGATGGCTTTGCGTGCTGTTCTATAGGCAACACCAAGCTTCAGAGCAACTGCCTCGACGGCAAGTCCCTCCACATAAAGCTTCGCTGCTTCTTCAGCGATGCGCTGGCTCTTCAATTTTTACTCCTGTTCCATTGGTCGTTGTTGTGAGTTCTTTGGGTCAAAACCCATGTCGCGCATTTTTTTCTCTAACTCTTGCCCACCTTCTTCTCCTGAAACCGCACGACCTGACTTCCAAGTGAAGGGGGTTGTATCTCCCATCGGCAAAACCCAGAGGTGATACTGGTTCGCAGCATCTACCAACAAGTTTTCTGGAGGGAAAATCTCTATTGCCTCTCGTTGTCTTCCAACAAGTTCGTTCTTGATGCGCTGGAAATGACGCCAGTCCCTGATGGCTTTGCGCTGTTGATGTCTGATGCTCAGATGGATAGGTCCATCTTCTCCTTGATGAGGTATCAGATGAGTCTTGAAGACGACATAAAACCTGTTCTGCCACATGGTCTCGCCTTCTTCAAGCAAATCAGGTCTAGGCTTCCCATCAACTATCGGCGTGCATTGAACGAACTCGTCCCATGTCGGCGCAGTTGTCCCTGATTTTTTACCCTTGCCCACATCACTTCCCTTCTTCTGGGAAGAAGCACTCTGTCATTTCACCCCAGCAGTAGCCATCTCCGACCCACCACAAGTTACCTGCTACCTGCCATACCGCAAACAAGATAACCGCGAGCGCGACAGAGAACACCACATTACGGCGAACTACATACTTACGCTCTTGCTTCCACTTAGAAGTGTCTGCTAGTCCAATGAACTCAATCGCTTTGTCAAACATTTCGTTTCCTTTCGTCATTTTGTCCTACAAGAAGACTTTACATCATCTTCCTGCACTTTGTCAAGTCTTAGTAGCCTCTAATTTTTCTGCGCTTTGCTTCTTTTTCTTGCTTCTCTATGAACTCATCTAGCCACTCATTTAGAAAGTCCAAGAAAGAAGTCTGTGCCTTTACGCGACGCTTTCTAGTTAGGCGTCTGTATGAGCCATACACCGCACTATCAGGTAGTCCTCGCATTGTCTTTCCTTTCGTCGTTTTGCCTTACATAGATAACAATACTCAGAAATGCAGGAAAGTCAAGTCGAAAATGCAGAAAAATGTAACAATGTGATAAACATTACAAACCTCCCCAAAACAGCAAATGTCACCAAATGGGAGGCTGAACTTCTAAATAACTTTATCTTCCAGGCTGACGGCACTCGTCGTGCTGAACGAGAATTAGATTTGACCCACCTGTGTTGGGGTCGAGGCGTGCTGAAACCTCCAGAGCAGAACGAACCGCAGCGCGAGCGGCGTTGAGTGTCAATTTTTTACCCTCTAACAGCGAGTGCAGCGCACCAAGAGCGTATTGACCTCCAGAACCAAATGCGTAGATGCCACTCTGGTCACGGCACCAATCGTAGCCAGAACCAATCTCATAGATGCGTCCATGTATAACAACCAAGATGGTTGAGTCCTGACTTCCTTTTTCTCCGTATTGAACCTCATCAAACATTGACTTCAACTCAGGAAGGAACTTGCTGGAGATGTATTTATCTAACCGCGTCCCAGAACAGTTCGTAGGAATAATTGGCGGCTTGAACTGATAAGCAAGAAGATTTATTGCCCGCATGTCCCCCGCGGCACCAAACAAGAAGTCACCATTACGAACTATCTTTGGATTATCTTTGGGGAGGATAAAAATTCTGTTATCTTCAGTAACCTGGCTGTCGCAACCCACGATAGACCAAGATGGTCCTTGCACAGCCACCATCGTTGTCATGTGTTACTCCCACAGCAGGTCGCGCAGTAGAGCGTCGTATCTGCCACCCAGATGTGTGTGCTTTTTAGCAGAGATGTCTTCTTCTTCAATAAGAGCATCAAGGTCAAGAACAGCCGTATAGCCTTCTTCCTCGAACATAATTACTAACTTGACGCGTCCATCATTAGCATCATCAATCAATGCCGCAACGAACCTCTCCCCTTCAGGGTTCGGATGTACGGAGGAGTCAAGGATTTCTATCTCAGCCATGTATCAATACTAAGCCGCATGACGGGAGATGATGGGAAAAACGCGACACCTCTCCCCCGCTAGGGGTGCAGAGGAGGGGTGCGGCAGGGGGTAGCAGTCCCACCTCATCAGCGGCGTGCGAGCTCAGCTCCAGCTACGCGTCGCTGGAACTCTAGAATAAAACAAATTTTTACCCCTGATTCCTGCGAGCGCCGCAGCTCTACTCCTCCACGACCCCGATTTCATGTGAAACTGATTCCAAGTCCCACCCGTAGTGTCCCTGCATAAACTGCTTAGCCAACCTAATGGCAAACTCATCGTCATCTTCGTCTTCGCCGCGCAGACTCTCCTCCAGCACAACTGTGGTCATCAAACTGAAGTAGTCGCCAACAAACAAAACTGTCCGCGAAAGATTTATCTTATCTATTGCCTCTGACATTTTTACTCCACCTCACAATCGTGACCTGCGTGCCACTCTGCTGCTTGCTCTTCATCAAACATGTCAAACTTTCTTCCGCACTCAATACAGATTTGATTTGACTGTTCTAAAACAATCCGCAAGATGTCTTGACTCATTACGCCACTTCCTTTCTCGGTGCAAACTCTGAAACTCCAACAATCGCTTCTCTTCCTATCGAACCTCTATGCACCCAAGAAGTTGCATCACCAAAGAAAGCGGGACTGTGGTCTGTGCCAACCTCCCACTTCTTTTTACCTGTAATTGTTGTATCAATCTTGAAAACAATAATCCTGTCGTGTTTTACAAACTCAGGTTGCTCTCCCTTTCCCTTGAAGTGAAAGTGAGATAACAATCTAAAGCCCATAAAGCCCAAGCAATCTGCTTCACTTGAACTTGCATACACTTCACCAAAGTTTGCCCGCAAACCTTCCTGCTCTATGCTCTCTTGATTACATACCGCAGTTGCGTGATAAACATAGCGTGGCAGTTTCATTTAGTTCTCCTGCTCTTGTAGATACTCGGCAATCTCTTCTCTTGTTAGTCCAGTAAGCATTTGATACCGCACCCACATGTCACCAACTGTTGCATACATTTCCATCAACGCAAACAACTTATCCATTGAATAGTCTTTGTGGTTCTTGTGCTTGTTGATTTGTTCTTGCATGAAGGTAAGCAGTAGTGCCATACCCATCGCAGAAAGTTCTGCCTCTTTCTCTGTCATTTCAATCTGAGCCATTGGGTGTCCTTTCGTCGTTTGGCTTGAAGTAATCATGTCACCTTTCTGCATTTCTGTCAAGTTTATTTTTTGGGCGTGTCACCGCAGGGACTACAGGGACTACAGGGACTACAGGGACTACAGGGTGAAGACGCAAAGTTATTTGCATCTTGAATCTGATCCGCGCTGCCAGGCTGTCCTGGCGATCCAAATTTTTACCCCCGCATCTGATCGACGATCCGCTGCCGCAGCTTCCTCAACAAAAGAAAAACTCCCGCATCTTGCGACACGGGAGTCTTCTTCAGGTTCTTGGTTAGTCTTCGATTTGCGTCATCGCAGACAACCTGAACGATGCACCTGTTGGCTCATCGTGTGAATACCTAATGCAGGTTAGTTCCGCACCATCAAGTGTGAATACCAATCGGAAGTCACCATTGATAGTCAAGGCATCTAATACTTTATCCGCATCAACGATGGCGTAGCCATCTCGGCGTAGCCATGTCATAGCCCTTCCATCAATACGGACTACTTGCTCATCGCTGAACGCTACTGCCTTCTTCCAGTCCTCCAGCATCTCCGCATAGAGTTCCTTTGAGTCGTCCCAGCAACCGAAACAATAATCGGCATAACTGCCATCTTCTTCGGTGCAAGTGCAACTGTTATCTAGTTCTACTGTTTGCTTGTCGAGAGTTTGCATTTGTTTGTCCTTTCGTCCTTCCGACAAAAACTAATCTACTACTTTCCTGCATCTTTGTCAAGCATTGTTCGTTCATGTCTTTGCATAATTCCGTGCATCATTGAAAAGTTATTTGCACCTAGTGCAGGTTTTTCCTTCAGCTCCTGCACTACTCCTGGAATTTTTACCCCGCGTCTTCCTCCTCCCGCGCAAAAAGAAACCCCCGCATTTCTGCGGGGGCTTCCTCCTAATGGGGGATTAGGTTTATTTAGCGACTAGCACCACATACTTGCTAAGGGTCTGTGTTGCTTCGTATGCCTCTGGGAAGGCGGTCTTTAGGGCTTCGGTGTCAATACCGCGACGCTCGCGATTTGATACCTCGATGCGTGGAGTTCCATCTGGGAGAAGTCCCTTTGTAGCCTCACCAAGATAATTCTTGATTTGTGCCTCTAGTTCTTTCTTTGTCTTTTCCAACTTTGTAATCATGTCGCGTGTTGCAACAAACTCGTCAATAACGATTTGTGTTGCCTTGTCAAGATAAACGGCGTCTGCCTTTACCTCTGCTGTTGCTACGACCTCAACAACTGCTGGGGTCTTTACTGCTGATGATACTGTTGCCTTAGACATAACTAAGACTCCTTGTCTTTTTGTCATTTCTCTCGGAGACTCCCTCAGAGAGGTTCTCAGGTTTCCCTGATAGATAAAACATTACACGACCTTCCTGACATTTGTCAAGTCAAGTCAAGCACTTTTTGATAACGAATTGGTAACAGATTTTGTTGCTTTGTGGGGGACTCCATCTATGCAATTAGGTTCGCCATAGGCATCTACCCAACCAAAGTCTTGGTGAAGTTCCCAACCGCATCTAGCGCAGATAGTTAGCATTTGCCACACCCCGCATGGTGTGTGTAATCGCTCTCCTTGATAGAAAACGGCGCACCGCATCTCCAACAATGTATGTAAATAATGACGGGCTTTTTAGTCGCCATCTCTACTCCTTTCGTCGTTTGGCAGTATTGTTGCATCTTCCTGCATCTATGTCAAACATTTCGTAGGGCGTGTCGCTAATGGTGAAAATCCACCGCAACCATGAATTGCATCTCAGGTGCAAGTTCGCAACGCCCCTTGAAATACTTCAGGTTCGCTGTCCAGTTGTCTAAGTCATAGACGGCGGTGTCCGTAGTCCAGTTGTCGTCAAGAAGAGCGCAGAGCCTTTTCAACTCCCAAGCCTTGAAACCATCAAGCCCCATCTTTTCGCTGAAGTCCTGATAAGGGTTGTAATTATTTACGGCGTCTTCGACATCGAAATTTTTTACCCTGTCCCAGAGATTTGCCATGTGAGCTTGACGCTGCTGCACCATCTCATCGAACTTTCTTCTTGCTGCGTAGTCCGAATAAGCCGCAGCGTTCTGTCCATCGAAGTGTCCTTGCCATCTTCCTCCGATTTCATGCCAATCAGACCAATCAACAACTGAGCCGCTATCGCCCTCTAGTGCGCCGCTCACCTGCATTATTGCGTCATCTGCTGTCTCTGCTTCAACAAGCATGAGTTGTAGTGTGTGCATTTTGCCTCCGTCGTTTTATTTTTACCCTTTAGAAATCCGCGCCCACATTTTCAATGGACAATGCGTTCGTCTTCTCCTCGTCCAAGAAAGACAATGCGCTTCTCACCGCATCTAAGATGTCGTGAGTCACCGCATCAAGATGCTCGCCCTGCACATACAGGTCGAACCAACTGTTGTTATCTACATAGAGGTCGCCGCTATCGGTCGCCTCTTCAAGTTTTTTATCCGTGTCATACCCTGCCGCAATCAAAGCCGCGCCATCTGTGTAGCGTTCGCCGTTTGTGCGGTCAGTAATTCTGGTGATGCCGTCGCAGTAGATTTCTACCTCGAAGTCGCCGCTTTTTACTGTGGCAACAAAGTTTGAGTCAGCGCGGTAAAACATCGCGTCGGTTTGCTCGTCGCCCATCGGCAAGCCAGAGTTCCAAGTAATTTCAGCTTTTGTTTCATCAAGAAGCCGTTGTATGTATTCCGTCGTTTTCATTTTTACCTTTCGTCGTTAGATTGGAAGCCCCGCCGTTTTCAGACGGGGCTTCCGATTTTTTACCCTCTGAGCAAGTTGGACAATGCGCTGGAAGGACGCACTTGCCATCGGGTTATTGAGTTCATGGGTATCGCTACCTCATGCCCACATTTGTTAGGACTCGTTCTGCCGTTCTACCGATTTCAACGGAAGCCGATACAGGGTCTAGCACTCCCGACATTACTACACCTGCGCCACTATCTAGGAGAGACTTGGCATAGTGTCCTGAGTCAAAAGGAAGCCACAAAACCGCAACGCCTGACTCAGCGCAACGCTTTGTCCAATGGCGAGCCTTGCCTCTTTCCTCACTTGTGTATTGTCCATCGGAGACAATCACAAGTAGGCGAGCGCCACTCCCATTGAGCAGATTTAGTGCGCCATCTAAGGCACGAAAGGCTTTGTCAAACTTTTCGGTGCTATCGCTCGCAGAATAGATACGAACATCTTCAAGGTGTTGTCCTGCTTTGAGAGTTGGGAAAACATCGCTTCCGTAATAAACCATCGCGCAACGACCTTGAACTCTGCGAACTGCTTCTGACATTACCCACGCAGTTGTCGCCATTGGTTTCATAGCATCGCCCATAGAGCCTGAAACATCTACCATCACACCAACTGTCAGACTTGTCTCTTCTGTCTGCTTACGAACTGTGCGACGCCATGCTTCTGTCTGTTGAACAATCCCGCGAGACTTCATCGCGGCGTTTTGCACGATAGCGCGAGAGCGTAATCTTCCGGGTGGAATAATCGAACTAATCTCAGTTGCATCTCTGTCGCGATACTTTGCTTTCTCTAGCATCTTAGAAATCGTAACTGCCGCGATACGCTCTGCGCTGGTTGGCTTACGAACTTCTACCAAAGTTGAATTAGTGTTGCCACCTGCTTCAGTTGTAGATTTTGAGAAAACTTTGTTTGACACATCTTTGTTTTCGTTTTTCTCATTTGCTTGGTTCGCTTTTGACTTTGCTTCCTCTGCCATTTCCTCTGACATCTGCTGGTCTGCGAGCGCCATACCTGTTGAAACTTCCATCTCATCTGAAGCCTCTGACAATGCTTCCATCAAAGCCTGAGCAAAAGCCTGAGCCATCTGCTCATCTTCTTCGCCCTTTTCTTCTTTGACTTCGCGCAAAATCTTCGCCCACTCTTTTGCTAGTGGGTAGAGAAGAGTCTCGCCCTGAGTTGGAAAGTCAATAATTGTTTCGCGGAAAGTTTTAGAAATCTCGAGCAACTTCGCAACAACTTCTTCACCAAAGAAAGCAATCACTTGCTTTTCAATTTCGGCAACTTCGCTAGGGTCAATAATTCCTGCTTCAACGCGAGCCAAAACTAATCCCACCGCAGTTGCACAAGTCTTTGTTGTTGAACTGCTTTCTGCCATGTCTTTCGCATCTGCAATAACAATCTCCATCGCACAAGAGCGTAGGAAGTTTAGAGAGTCAGGGTTATGCCACAATCCCTGAGTTTCGATGCGACCCTCTTCCAAAAGCATCAGCGCATCAAACTCATCTTGCGCCAAATCTTTCGCTGCTTTTGGTATGTCAAAAATAGAAAACTTTGCGTGAAAGGCTTCGTGCAAAATTGCACCTGTCGCCTTAGGGAACTCGAATTGTTGCTTGCGCTCGCGCAAATCTCCAACCATCGCTGGGGTAGTCGCTGCACCAAAAGCAACATCTGTATTTACTTCAACTTCCGCGAGCGCGGGGTTGTAACACGCAGGGGCAATACCACCTGCACCTTTTCCAACATACGCAATCAAGTCGCCTCTGTCTGACCACTCATTTACTAAGTGACCAATCTGTGCGCCTACTGCTAACCACTCAGGTGGCGTGTTCTCTGCCCTAGTGGCAGATACCTTTAGGTGTGCCATTTGTCTCTTCCATTTCTGTCGTTGTCCTCGACATAACAAACTCTATGATAAAAATCGGTGGGTGTCAAGTAGGGGTAGGGGCGCGACACCCATGAAGCGCCCCTACCTTTCAACGAAAATCCGACATAGGGTTTAGATTTTCGCTGGCTTGACTTCTTCCCCATAAGCCCTTGTCAGCACATCGGCAACGACAGGTCTGTCTATTTCGGGGGCAGAAGCAAGTAGGTTCGAGATAGCGAAACTATTGCCAAAAGTTTTCGCAACATCTCGGAAAGCAATCAGTTCGCGCATTTGTGGCGACCATGAAACTTCATTTGACATCTGCTTCTTTGCAAGGTTCTGCGATGCAGTAACCATCGCAGTAGGAACTCCGAGCTTTTTTGCGAGCGCCCAATCAGTTGTCATTTCAACTTGAATAGTGAAACGCGATAGCAACGCCTCAGACAAACGAACTCCCGGAGCATTTGGGTTAGTCGCGGCAACTACATAGAAGTTTGGGTGAGCCTTGATAGTGCCACGCTCAGGGTTTGCAGTAACAACTAACTCGCGTCGTCCGTCCATCAAACCATAAGCAAGTGACAAAACCTTTGGGTCAATCAAACCAATTTCGTCAATGAAATAAACTTTGCCATTGACGGCGGCATCTATCAAACCACCATCAACCCAATCGAAACCACCACTAGGTGTCTGCACATAACTGCCCACCATGTCTGCAACTTCGGTGTCACCTGTTCCAATCAAAGTAACAACATCTTCACCAAACGCTGCTTCGACCATCGCAGTTTTTCCGCACCCCGGTGCGCCATAGATAAGAGCAAACATTGGAGAGCCACCCTCACCTGCGAAAGACTTCATAGTCATTTCACGCGCTTTGCGAAGTGCCATCACATCTGAGTGTTCGCCCCACATACGACCAAAATACTTTTCGCCATTTGGTCTGTCGTAAGACTCTTCACCTGCCATGCTATCTACTGTGATTACTTGCTTCGACTTGCGTGGCGCTCTGTCTGCACCTGAAGCGCGAGCAACATAACGCCCCGCAGGTGTTACTCCCGCAGACAAAGTTGTTGTCGCACTTTCTGAAACTGCCTGAGCAGTTACTTCTTCAATCAAGAGCCACAAACTCTTGCTCTCACCTAGCGATGAGTATTTTTCTCTAAGAGTCTTTGTTTCCATTTTCCCTATGTCCTTTCGTCGTTACTACGCTGCTATTAGTTCTTGTGGGAACTCATTGGCTTCTCTAACCAATCCAATGCGATAGAGAAGTTTGTTGGGTGTCTTTCCTGTTCTAATCTCTTCCAAATCTTTCTTGGAGACTTCCACAAGAAAAGCATCTTTCACGATTTGCCAACCACCATTGTTTATCGCATCGAACAAGTCCATAGCGAAAGACAAACGCTTAGTGGCAAACGCCTCTTTGTTTGCATCGTCAAGTGGCACTCCTGCCAATTCTCCAATCGCTTGATTTGGAATTGGAGAGTTGCGCCATTGTTTCTTTGGCGATGCTGGTGTTACTACTCTACGAAACAGATTTGCAGGAACTTCCTTGCCATCTGAAGTGTAGCCATCAGGTGTGAAAATAATTTGCATTGTCGCTCCGGGTTTGCGGAACTCGGCATAAACGCCGACTCCTTGAACTTCTTTAGTGTTATCTAGCATTGGGTGTCCTTTCGTCGTTGTGCTAGTGAAACTAATGTATCACTTTCCTGCTAAAGATGCAAACTCTTCAGCAAAAAGTTTTTCAGGTGTTACTAGGTTTGGAAATACTGAGGCATAAAGTTCATAGCCCTGTGACCATGAGTCCCAATCGCCATCTGAAGAAATCTCGACCTGTGAGCCATAGACATCTTTGATAAGCATGAGAGTCGCGCAGACTAGAGCATCGTATGGACGATAGTTAGTCTTTGTGAAATCGAAATAAGTTTTTTCGTTCTCACGCCAATGTGGTTGAGGTGGGACTATCTGAGAGAAAGAAAAAGTCTCGCAACTTTCTTCTTGATAGCCATTGAAAGAAATGCGCTCGCCATCTGCTTGCCATGCGCCAGCTTTTTCTCCGAAAGCATCTGCAACTGTAATTCCATTGAGTTCTGCTTGCTTTACTAACTCGATGAAACCTTTACGAACCTTGTCATAAAGTTCTGGGTCGTTGCTATCGAGAGAGCGTTGGTAGTAGTGGGTGTATCCCATCGTTTGTCCTTTCGTCGTTTCTGCTTTCGCATTGAGATGATTATTGCATCTCCCTGCAATCGTGTCAAGTAGAACGCAACAACTTTTTGATTTATTTCCTGTCCCCAATTTGGGGGACAACTGCGAGCGCCGAAAAAAGATAGTGAGCAGTTTTGACACATGCTCAGGTGTGGCACGCGGGATAACGACGAAGAAACCCGCGGCAGTTCTTTATTTTTACCCTATGTGAGGCCTAGCTGTCAAGCTGCTCACGTGGCATAAAGTCATCAAGGTCGATACCGTACTGCTCGAACTTGTCGTACAGCACCGAGATGTCTTCAGGCTTCTCGTATGACTCCGTAATCAAACGGGCGACGTTCGCACGCTGGTCATCAGATGCTGACTCCAAGATGTCCCAGTCAATGTCTCTCCAGAACGTGGTCTCCAGTACAAGCATCCCGCTTGCGTCACCGTAGTTCCCATCAAGCGCGAAGTATCCGAGCTTGCGCTCGATAGGCTGTGGGTCAGTAATTTTTACCTCAATAGGCAAGCCGTCATCAACGACTAGCTCCGCATCAACAATGTCTTCGTTTTCCATGCCGTTTTTTACCCTTCCGTTTATAGGTCTATCTTACCTTGCCGTAGCAAGGGGTGGGGCTTTTTTACCCCACCCCACGCCGTGCCGTTTAGACAATCATCTCGCTGATGTCCTCAAACTTCTCGACCTCGGTTGCCGTGTCTTTTTCTTCCTTGGCTTTCAACTCAGGGTAGGAGGGGCAATCCTCAAATAGGTATTCCGTATCTTCTTCCCACTCGCAACGGCACTCGCCTAGATACTCCATAGAGTCTTCGTGTGTGTCAGGGATGTCCCAAGACTCTACCTCGTTCAACTCGCCGTCTTCACTCTCAAAGACAACGCCCCATCCCTGCTCTTCAACGCAACGGAACTTGAAGTACAACTCGGGGTGCTGTTCAACCATTGCGGTAAATGCTCCCTCCGCAGGAGACCAAGCCGTGCTAAATGAATAACCAACCTCGCCACCTGCAATGCCTGCATCATTTATTTCCGCATCACTAGCATCCCACTTCGTGCCCCAGTTGCGAATGTTCCAGTCATACCAACCATCAGACTTGTGTTGCATAGAGATAGCCATCTTCGCCTCTATCGACAGTTCGTCATAACCCTCTGGTTTGTAATCACTTGCACCAAAATAAAGTTGCTCGTTCTCTGGCTTCTTGAAGTTCCAGAAAGAAATAACTCTGTCGTCAATCTCTTCTTTTACTTCGTTTGTTTTCCAATCACTCCAGTATGTGGTGTGTGGCTTCTTTGCCTTTTCTACGAACTTGCGAAGGTCTGCTTCTTTTCCAGAAACAGTCATACTTGTAAATACCCAATTTGGCATTGTGCTTCCTTTCGTCGTTTTGGAAATCCCTTTCGGGATGAAACTATTATTTCACTTTTCTAGCAAATGTCAAGCATCATTTCTAAATGCTTCATAAGTTTCTTCGTTGCCATCAAGTTGCTCCCACTCGCCATCTTGCTGTGCAAACTCCACAGCCTCAATCGCTGAGTCAGCCTCAACTTCACATTGGACTTCGTATTGAACTTTTTTATAGACAGTAAATGTCGCCATCACTTCGCCTCGAAATCCCACTTAGCGCCAACTTCATAATTCTCGAAGTCGTCTGAAATCCAATCATCTAAAGACTCAATGGCTTCCATTGGGCTGTTGGCTTCAACTTCAATTTCGTAGTTCTTAGTAAGTGTTGCCTCAACAATGTATTTCATTGTTGCTCCTTTCGTCGTTTGAACCAATCATAGTATTTCCCTGCAGTTTGTCAAGTCGTGTCGTTCAGTCAGCAACAGCAGAAATTAAAAGAACGAAAAGTTATTGAAAAGTTCCTGTTGGCCTGGAGGAGCCTGGGGCCCTGGCAAATTGAAAAGTTATTTGGAAGTTTCCGAAGGCGGCGGATCAGACATCAACGAATCTTGGATGGCGTCGTTGTTTTTTACCCCGCGGGTACGGCGACGCTTAGTACGGCGGTCTTCAAAGACTTGGTACTTCTGGTTCTGGACGTAATTACCCGGCACGCCTTTGATGCGGCGCTTCAGTTCGTCCCGTTCTTTTTTACCCATAGCAAAATAATAAACCCGCGAACCGATCCGATCCGCGGGCTTACGTAGAAGTTATTTAGAAGTTAGGCACCGTTGTAGCTTGCCGCTGCATCTGGGCAGTCGTCATACACGGGCTCGCCGTCTTCACAAGTGCAGAAGTTAAATAGTTCTACCTGCTTGCCGTGTGTCAGTTCAGCGACCTCGCCCCACGACATAACTACGTCCTCGCCGTCTTGTACTAACCGTTGTCCCTTACCTAGTCCTAATCCCACGCCGTTGTTTTCGAAGTGCGGTTCGCACATGTTTGCCCACGGGCCGTATGTGGTCATGCCGTCATACCTCGCCGTCTCGTCACAGAAATCGCACTTAGGTAATACCGCTACTTTTGCAATGCTTGTCATTGGGTGTCCTTCCATCTTGCCGCTACTTTCTGTAGCGTATTTGTATTCTACTACTTATCTGCAAAATATGCAACAGCATAAATAAAAATTCCTGCAACAATAAAAACATAAATTGGAATCACAAACATAGTGATGGCGGCTATTGCGCTAGCCGCTAGTACGGACAGCACCCGTCCTCGCCCAAGCCGTCTTAGTACAAAGTAAATACCAACAGGCCACAACAGTGCGGTTACAAAGAATGTAAGCAGAATGAATCCCTCGCCTGATGGTTCTTCCGTATCACGGGTATCAGCATCGGCGTACAGCTTCCATAGGATGAGTGCTTCTAACATGCCGTTTAATCTATTATAAATTTTTTATCTGCGCAAGTGGGGAGGAGTCGGATCGTTTGCAGCTCCGCGCCGCCAGAAAAGTTATTTGGAAGTTGAACCCTGAAGGGCCCTTTTTAGTTTCTCGGCGGGTTCCCGTTGAGAAACCTGAGTCTAGTACCCCTTGTCAAGTTTTGTCAAGCCGTTGTTGAGGTCTGGAGCTCTTGAGCTGCGAGCCGTCAAAGTTATTTGGAAGTTGAAGCTGCGGGCCGCGATCCGATCAGATTTTTTACCCCCGTGAAATCCTGGCACCTGGTGCTGCGGCAGCTCGCCGCAAAGTTATTTGGAAGTTGTAGGTCTTCGGGCCCGATCCGATCAAAAATTTTTACCCCCTCAAGCTGGATCCGCCTGGCACGCCGTCAAGTTATTTGGAAGTTAATGCCCAGGATGGCACCCGTTGGTGACATCTTCCTGCACTTTTTTCGTGCGTTCGTGCGAGCTGAGCTTGAGCTACAGCTTGGCAAAGTTATTCGGAAGTTGGATCGGATCCATTAATCCTTCCTGCATTTTAACCGTTGTAATTTAGGTGTAAATTACTACGCGACATACCGTTAGTCTTAGCGGCGCTCGCCGTTAGAATTAAAGGATGATTACCATCTACGCACACGCCGACCCGTCAGGCGACTGGGGACTGCATCATCTCTTGCCGTTACTGGCTGGGTTCATTGGAACCGTTGGTATGTACCTGACTCTGGGGCGAGCCGCTATTAGGACAGGCCTGCGTCGGGCCGCTGTTGCGATGACAAAGTTGTTCCGTTCTCTGGGGAGGCTGCTGCGCAGCTTTTACACACGCCGTCCTCATTGAGTTCCTCGCCGCACCAGAAGCAGTCGGGATGGGGGGTAAAAATTTCTGGGGTCATAGCAAATCGTCCATCTCAGACACACCGTCTTTTGGGGCAGGCTCTTTCGTACAGTCACCGTCTGCGTAAGCCATGCCTTCTCCTCTTGACAAACTATTAATTAATAACTATGCTAGTACCTAGCATAGTTTATTAATTAATCCCAAGCGCTCGCCGTTTTCGAATCTTGAATCTTTTTAATCACCGCTAGTAATTCGGCGGCTTCATTTGCGCGAGCCGTTACCCGAATGTGTTCATCCCGTGTGCGGGCCAGCTTGATGTCTTCCTCGAGCCGAGCTGCGTGCAGGTCCGCTAAAACGAAAAGTTGTTCCAATGTCACTGTAGCTCCTCTAGCTCCTCCGCCGAAATGGCTGACTCTGAATCTGGTACTGCTGCGCCCGCCGTTGTCTGGGGGGTAAAAATTTCTGATCGATCCGCGTCCAACTCCAGAACAACTTCCGCTTCTGTTTCGTCCGCACGCTGCACGAGCTCGCCTTGAATTATCTGGGCTCCAGCTTTCAGACGCTCAAGCCGTTCAGCAATAATCTCAGCGGGTGTGCGGGAATCCTTTAGCTCCACGCCGAGGTCAATCTCCATGCCTGCACGAATACCAGCACGGTCAAGAATCTCAGTAGCGGCTTTGAGCTTGACGGGTTCGGAGACTGCGTTCTCCATAAGTTCTTCAAGTTTGTCCACAGCGTATGGAGCGGACTGCATTAACTTCTTGCGGGCCCGTTCAATGTCCGCGCCCGTCTTCTTGTTGGCTCCAAGGTGGAGACGGCACAAGCCGTCATCTTTGATGCGTCCTGATGACCACAACATACAACGGATGCCCTCAGAGGTCTGGGCACGGCAACGAGCGGGTAGCGCTTTCGGCGCTCGCTTCGCCGTTGGCGGGCCACCATCTTCCTGCTCTTTTATGTAAGCGCGGGTCGCGCCGAGTACCCAAGGCGGTACAAGTTTGCAGGCCTCAGAATCGACGATGAGGTCGAGGCCCGTCAAGTAGTCGGAGTTATTTGAATGTGGGTCCGTCAGCAGAGCTCGCTTGCTGGCGAGGCTCATCAAACGCCGCTCTTTCATCTGCTCGATGGAGCGGGCTTCGATTAACCCAGTTGGGTGTCCGTTCTCTGTATAGACGGGAACCCATTGGAAGGAGTGCGCTCGCAGAAGGGAGCGGTTCTCATAGGTGTCTTCAACGATGCCGCGGTCGTGCTCGACCAATCCGATTTCGGAAAGGTCGGGCCGCATGTCGACGGGTGTGTCGATTAGCGGGTCGTTCGGCTCTTCATCTTTCGAGCCGTCAAAAAGTTGGAGGTCGCTCAAAATTTTTACCCCCAACTATTCCAAGCCGAGGTGAACTCTCAGTTCAGTCCGCTTGGCAGCGAGTTGGTCTGCGTAGTACCGCTTCTCGGTTTTTGTACGGTACTCCGAGTTACGCATCCGTGTCACCAAAGCCTCAATCTCGGCTTTAAGTTCGAGCTCCTTTTGGACGTGAGCTTCTAGTTCCTCTGGTGTCATCGCCATGATTATTTCTTCTTTGCTGGAGCCTTCTTAGCCGCAGGCTTCTTTGCTGCTGGAGCCTTGGCTTCAGCCGCTGCGGTTTCAAGCTTCTTGGTCACTTCAACCGCTGCTACCGCTGCGATGCGTCCGAAAGCTGGGTCCTTCTTGTTCAACCAACGGAGTGCCGTTGGGATGATTGATGCCCATAGGGCGTTGGCAACAAGTAGCCATTCGCCAGAACCAAAGTCAAGTGGGGAGCCCACTCCGCTGGTTTGGCTGACAATCATGATTGCGCCGATGACCTGACCTGCGAGGTTACGGAGGTAGGACTCGAGTGCTGCTTTGTTCATCGATGTATCTCTCTAAGTAGGGTTTTTTAGTTTCTACTTGGTATACAAAATAACACAGATGGTCGAAAAGTTTTTTTCAAAAATGCTGTGAGAAACGAACCCTTTATAAACAAAAAGTTGGGTCGGATTTCCGAAATGAGCGTGAAATCAGGGCTTTTGGATGGTTGGACGGGAGCGTAAAAGCTCTGAATAAAAAGTGATTTTGTTCGGCGTGTCTAGGCTGGTTTCATGCTTTCGTTCATCCACTCAGCGATGAAGTTGCTTGCTTGCTCGACGGTCAGTTCTTGGAACTTCTCGAAGGTCTTTTCGTCCATCAACTCTTTGAAAAGATTTAGGAACCCACTCATTTGGACGATGGGGTCTGCCCCCGCTTGGGCGTTGTCGTAAATCTGCATCGTTAGTCTCAGGGGTAGTTGTTGAAAACTTGGCAGGACTGCAACGATGTTAGGACTCTCGATTAGAAGAAGATTTTTATCTGTCATTGGCGTCTCTCTTAAACCAGTTGTGGTCTAGTGTTGGGTGGTCGTCTTTGAAAGTTTGTTCAAAGACATAATCTGTCAAAAGGTCAAAGGCTCCCCAAAATGTTGGAGCGGTTCCCTCACAATAGACCTCACCCTGAAAGGTGAACTCACTCTCCCAATGGGAGAACTCACCGTTGTACAGGACAGGTCGAACTATGAACTTTGCTTCGTCTTGGATGTGGTCGCACTTTCCCTCCTGACAGTTGGGGCAGTCTGGTTTCATTCGCTATCAGGAGTGTCAGGCTTTTCCAAAATTGGTAGTCGAGCAAAAGCGTCGGTGTCGGTAATGACATCAACTGCTCG
>JACCDX010103065.1_pt1 | contig 38375 bp, 46 predicted proteins | sample 7449681 | NCBI WGS metagenome assembly JACCDX01 (sample SAMN15323450, study PRJNA562643) | freshwater metagenome | isolation source: river surface water | place: USA:Blue River Watershed | collected 2017-08-18
ACTGCTTCTCTAAAGCAGCCAGTGCCGCTCGGCGGGTCGCAACGAGTGCATCTGCAACTGCCAACTTCTGCTTAGCGGCGTTCAGTGTATTAAGAAGGGATGCAGTGGATGACGGGCGAGAAATGAAAAATCCAGGGCGCACAGTAACCGGCTTTGCCAATGCAGCGTCGTAAGCCGCCTGCGCCCTTGTTACAGCGGCAACAGCCGATCGTTGCTGTGTCTCCGCCTGTGCAAGGGCCGTACGTGCAGCTGCAATCTGCTTATTCAGTGCCGACATTTATTGTATGCGGGCAAATTATTTATCAGACACAGACGAGTACCCACGATAAGTACTCATCTATGTATAATTTGTGTTTGTTGCTTTGGCTGTCTGTTTATCGCAATGCAGGCAAGGAGACACGCCCATCGGGCCCCGTAAAGCAGACTGATCGCAGCCGTGCAGCAGAAGAAGGCCCGTAACGCGCCTTCACGAACTCCATAAACTCTGCACGAGTCATTAGGATACGCTTGGCGGGCGCCAGCGATTCACACACAACACCTGCGACCACCAGATTATCGTGTACCCAATCCTCCAACTCCAGGTTATAGTAGGTGAATGACTCGGTCATTTTCATCCGCTTCAGGCCGAGTCCCTTTGCCTTCTGCATCCCCTTATCCGTCATGATTTCATGGTTCGGAGAGATAGGCAGAGCCCGCAGTGCACCGAACATACCCTTGGGGATTACGTATGGATTGGCTGCAGCGGAAGGCTCATATACCTTTGTGAACACACGCTTTACAGCGACCGCACGCCCATCGTGCGTTTGCACCAGATCACCTTCCTTGATACTGTTTATGGGCTTATAGCCCACAGGTGTCAACACGGGTGCATCGGCGAGGAAACAGACAGGATTCGTTGGTGGGGGTGGTGGGGTTGGTGGAGTGTACGTGTATACGCGAACGTGACCAGAATCACTACCATTTCCATCATTATATGGCGCCCCAATAGCAACAACGCTACCATCTGCAGAAAGAGAGATACTCCAGCCAGAATTATCATTTGCAGCTTCTCCATCAATATCTGAACCTCGTGGATCCCATACACCTGTAATAGTATTCCATTTATATACACGAACATGCCCAGAATCACTACCATTTCCATTATTGTTAGGTGTCCCAATAGCAACAACACTACCGTCTGCGGAAAGAGAGACACTCCAGCCAGACTGATCACCTGCGGCTTCTCCATTAATCGCTGATCCTCGTGGATCCCACCCACCGGTAATAGTATTCCATTCATATACGCGAACGTGACCAGAATTACTACCATTTCCATCATTAAAAGGTGCCCCAATAGCAACAACACTACCATCTATGGAAAGAGAGACACTCCAGCCAGACTGATCACCTGCGGCTTCTCCATTAATCTCGGATCCTCGTGGATCCCACCCACCGGTAATAGTATTCCATTCATATACACGAACGTGACCAGAATTACTACCATTTCCATCATTATATGGCGCCCCAATAGCAACAACGCTACCATCTGCGGAAAGAGAGACACTTCGGCCAGACTGATCATTTGCAGCTTCTCCATTAATCTCGGATCCTTTCGGTAACCACGACATTTCTACATATATATATTGGAAATTATAAATGTAGAACTGGAATTTTAATTCATTAATCCGCTCAAATAAACGGATTATACGCCCACTGGAGCAGTGCCTGGCGCTCCCGCGGATAGCACGACAAGTCGCCCCGTCTGCAAAATGCACGAACAGATCCCGCGTGACGTCTGAACGAGCGCCACCGGTTTATCTGCACCGCATCCAACTCCGGAATGCGTCGCCCCATCCAGTACCGACAATACCACTGAAACCAGCCGCGTTCATCCGGGTTCCGTGTCGGTGATGACAGAATAGCCTCCCGTGTCATTCCTGTGCGCCCCACATGCGATCGTGACGGTGCCCATCCGTTCTCGCGCCAGACAGATAGCGGCTGGCGCGACTTCACACCGAAGAAATTGCAGCGCTCCACATCTGGCCCCTCTGGTGACAGCCGGTCATGCAGGAGTGCGCCGAGAAACCATTCCGCTGGAAATTCAGTCACACAGTCATTCAGATACTTGCCCTCAAATACGCCGAGCATCAGCATCTCAGCGGGTGTAAGATCCGGCTGGAAACGGGGATCCATATCAGTGCCAGGATCCACAGCTAGCACATATGAGTAACCGGAGCGAAGAGCCATACCCGTCGCACCGCGCACACGATCTCCCTTCTTAAAGGCAGCCAGAGGCCGGCCCCGCGCCTGTAAAGTTGACCAGAGTTCCTCACGTGTTCGCACCCGCACCATGCCTTCCCCTACTAACGACGCAGATATCCAGGCCTTCAACGCCTGGCTCTCACCAAAAGATCGGTTAATTCACGAGCTCGCAGTCAAGATGCTTAAGACACGGTATACACCGCATCGGACGAACGCTTGGCGGGCTTGGGTTGCATCGCTTGCTGCTTCGCAGCAGAAGCCAGCATCGCAGTAATCATACCCAGTGTCATTGAGAACTTGCTAGGCCCCTGCGCTTTTTTGACCCATGTGCGTACATCGCAATTCGTGTTCATGCCGAGAATCTCCGACACGGTGAACCAGCCCCATTCACAGTGTTCGCGAGCCGTGAGTTGGATGGGCACCTGTGCATCCCGGACCACCCCGATCCAATACGGGCGCTTCCCGAAGCGGAGTGCATCGCCCATAATATCATAGTCCAGGCCGCAGCGCAGCCCGGTCTCCTCCTGCGTTTCGCGCACAGCCGTGCGCAGCGGAGAGTTGCGGTCACATACTTCCGGGTGCCCCTTGGAGAAGCTCCACACCCCGGAGTCCGTTCCACAGAGAAGCAGAAAGCGGGGCTCGGTGCCGCTAAGATCGGTGAGAATGATTCCGGCCCCCACGTAGTTCATTGCCTCTGATGTATTCATGTTGATTCTGTTCGTCGTCGTTGTACGTACTGGTAGTCCAGTGACCCACCCTTATCAACTTTTGTACCAACAATCCCCAAACCAAACAGACAGATATAGTAGAACATGGAGCCTGAGACGATGACAAAGGGTGGCAAGCCCCGTTGTATCGGTCGCGCCTGTGGCCCGGCCATCAAGAACATGTACCCTGGTGCCGCGATCCGTTACACGGAGGCCCAGTGCGATCGCGCATGCGAGGATGGTTCGCCTCTGTGCAAGATTTGTAAGGGGCGTGAGACAGCCTTCCTTGAGGGCAAGAACACCAAGAAGCAGTTCCACGGTCTCCTCGGTGGGCCCATGACACCCTACAGCCACATTGTTGGTTCGGAGTGGAACCTGTCTACCCGTGCCAAGAACGCCGCGGCTGTTGCCAAGAAGGCTGCCACGGAGGCCAAGAAGGCGATTGATGAGGAGGCCAAGGCCTCCAAGGGTGCCGCGAAGCTGTTTGCCGAGGCGGAGACAGAGGCTGCAAAGGCACTGGCCGCCGCTACCAAGGAGCGCAAGGCCGCGGAGGCTGCGGCTGAGAAGGAGCGCAAGGCTGCTGAGAAGGCTGTTGCCGATGCCAAGAAGGCGGAGGTTGCTGCCAAGAGGGCCGCTACTGCTACCCGTAAGGCTAAGACGGCTGCTTCTGCCGTTAAGAAGCAGTCTGAGGTCGTTGAGAAGAAGGTAGACCCCTTCCTGGAGCGCCTGTCTGGTCGTCTTGGCTGGGCGCAGATCGGTCACCGCCCTTACCTTCCTTCGGCTCTCCTGCCTTACTCTTCCTCTAATGGTATCAAGGGTCGTGAGGGTCGTCGTGCATCCTCTGCCTCTGGTCGCAGGACCTCCTCTGGCACTCGCCGTAACCGTGCCGCGTCCAAGATTGCCAAGTTCTTCCGTAGCACCCGTCGTCGCACCTCCTCTGCATCTCGGCGTACTTCCTCTGCCTCTCGCCGCTCCATTCCTCTCCTAGCCAGACCTGCAGCCGGTGGTGCCGGTGGTTCCAACAATAACTGGAACAACCTGCTTGGCAACATGGGCGGTAACGGCGAGAACTACGCCCTCGCGTTATAAAGGAATCCATCTATAAATAGATCAATGCTTACTTGTCTACTTCGTTCCGCCAAGCGCGTTAAGCTACCCGCCGAAATAATCCAGGAGTTTCGCGGTGTTTGTTTGGGTACGGAATCTGCCGATATAGACGAGTATTTCAACCAACACATTGCCCCTCATCCGTGCCTACGTGCACGTGTCATGAACGATACGCTGAACACTCTCCTCCGTACAGAGATGCCTGAACCTGGTCTCCTTCCATGGTTTGCACACACTCAGGCCGACTTCCTGGATTACGATGAGCTATACTTCACCTACAAGTATCTCGTTATGCGCCGCGAATATCAGCGCGCAGCCACGATTCTCATTGCTTTCCCCCGTGTAGCAGCCATGGCCGATGAACCTTCCCCCTATCCTGTACCGCATCTGCTTAAAGATTTTGTCCGGTACTAACATCAGCATTGTCCTCCTCCGCCCTTCTCCTGTTCAACCGGCACCGCCTCATCCGGCAGCTTGCCCTCTGGCGCACTGAGCTCCCGCATGTCGTACCGCACTATGCAGTGAAGGCGAACAACGATAGCCAACTGCTACGCTGGTTGGCGACTGCAGGTGCGCGATTTGATTGTGCATCCGTTCGTGAGATGCACGATGTAATACAGGTTGGCGCCGCACCGACTGATATTATCTACGCTCAGCCCTGCAAGAAGACGGCTGACGTGGCAACTGCGCAGCATATGGGTATCCCGAATACCGTAGTGGACAGTGTGGAGGAGGTGGAGAAGTTGGCTGCAGGAGGCTGGCGCGGAGGCGTGCTGATTCGTTTGATGGTGCCCGATGCGGGGTCGGCGCAACCATTCAGTCGCAAGTTCGGTGCACCGATTCAGTGGGTGCCCGATATCCTTGCAGCGCTCAAAGAAGCCGGTCAACGACACGTAGGCTGGAGTTTCCATGTAGGTTCCGAGTGCAAACAGGCCGCACAGTTCCGGGTCGCGATTGAGCTCTGTGCCGATGCAGCGACCACCAAACATGCAAATACTGAGATCGTAGATGTCGGTGGTGGTTTCCTACCCGATCATGACGCGTTTCGTGAAGCCGCCGCCGCAATTCGTGGTACCCAACATCTATTTCCATCCGCGACCAAATGGATCGGCGAACCCGGTCGGTTTCTGTCGGCCCCGGTGGCGGATGCCATCGTAGAAGTCATCGGCAGAAAGCCAAACATAACCGGCGGATGGCGCTACACGATAGACGAGTCGGTGTATGGGCTCTTCAGCAATATTCCGTTTGACGGGTTCAAGCCCGCGTTTGAGGTATTGTCCGGTGCATGCGGGCCAGAGGCCCCGGCCACGGTCTTCGGTCGTACCTGTGATTCCGCCGATTGTCTGGCAACTGACATTCAACTTCCGACGCTGGATGTGGGTGCCCGGCTGCGCGTTCGCGGAATGGGGGCCTACACGATTGTCAGTGCCTCCGAGTTCAATGGATTTCCCCAGGCCCAGCGCATCTACAGCGAAAATGAGATCCATTAGTAGAACAGGATGAAGCTCAATATCGGTGGTCTTCTGCGTCGCTCTGTTAAGCGTGGTGCCAACGTGGCCCGTCGTGTCGGCAAGGCCACTCGTCGTGTCGTGAAGCGCGGCACCAACACAATCGGTCTGACCAAGCGTCGTCGCACTGCCCGTCATCGCTCTACTCGCCGTGCCGGCCGCCGTTAAAGGTGACCCCCATACAATGGCGAACACAACACCACAACGATGTTCGCTACAACCAAGATAGTCGGCGGAGGACTCCTCCAGCCATTCACACGCATTGGTGGACGCATGTTAATGCCGCCACCACTGTTTGCACTCGCCCAAGTGGATGCTTCGTACAGACACAGGCCAAAGCAGGTCAAAATCGCCTATATCCTCACCACCGCCGACGGGGCTGCCACATACCGGCACAAAGATACCATCACAGCGGTCTCCGCCACGGAAGCCGAATGGGCCGCCGTTGCAGCGGGTCTCCAAGCCGCCCTAGAGAAGGGCGAGTTCTCTGTGGGTATTGAGAATGATTGTTTGTCCGTCATCCATAGCCTCATTACCCCTGACATGAAACCGCGTCAGGAATATGCTCGTTATTATAGAGCCAAAATCGCTGGCCTAGCAGCACAGAGTATGTGGACCGGCGTACGTTGGATTCCACGTGAACGGAATGCTGCGGATATCCTTATGCGCTAACACTACCTCTCTAACACAACCGTCTTTTGGCCAAAAGTTGAAGCGGTGCACGTCGTTGCCAGTAGCCAGGCAACGACGAAGAAAACAGATGAAGCTCCTGGTTGTAGAATCTCCCGCGAAATGCAAGAAGATCCAAGGATTCCTTGGTGCCGGCTGGCGTGTGCAGGCCACGATGGGTCACATCCGCGCCCTCAAGGAGGACCTGGATGCAATCGGATTCCGCAAAACCTGGTCACCAACCTATGAGAATATCGCGGCTAAACGAGATGCAATTGCTAGCCTCCGTAAGGCCGCTGCAGGTGCAGAGGTCTATCTTGGCTCAGACGATGATCGTGAGGGCGAAGCCATTGCATGGCACACCTGTATGCTCCTAGGCTTGGACCCTGCCACTACACCCCGTGTGGTGTTCCATGAGATCACCGAACCAGCACTCAAGGCGGCTGTTGGGTCGCCCCGTCGGATTGACATGAACAAGTTTAACGCACAACAGGCGCGCACCATGTTGGACATGCTAATCGGTTTTACACTCAGCCCTTGTCTGTGGCGCGGTGTGGGCAAAGGACTGTCTGCTGGCCGCTGTCAGACACCGGCACTCCGCATTATCTATGATCGCGATTGCGAGATTGAGAAACACTCTGCATCCAACACCTGGCGCATCACAGCCACAACAGAGGACTGCATTGAGGATAGCACTCTGTCCTGGCAGGCAACTGGTGACTATCCATCGGATACCGCAGCATTTGATGTACTGAAGCAGTTGTCAGTGGGTCCGCATACGATCACAGTCACTGGTCGGCAAGAACGTGTTGCGGTCTCTAAGCCACCGGCTCCGTTTATCACGTCCTCGCTCCAACAGGAGGCCTCCAGTCGCCTGGGGATGAAGCCGAAGGATACCATGCGCACGGCGCAGACTCTGTATGAGGGGGGTCATATCACCTACATGCGTACAGACAATGCGATTCTCAGTCAGGAGGCGATTGAGGCTGCGTCGGCCGTGGTGCGCGAACGCTTCGGTGAGGAGTTCTTGGCATCTGTAGTTGCCCCCTCAGAAGGAGTCAAGAAGAAGGTGACGAAGAAGAAGGTATCAGATAAGCCCGAAGCGCAAGCTGCTCACGAAGGTATCCGCCCCACACACATGGAGGTCACCGAGCTCGCGGATGCCACCGCAGCAGAGAAACGCCTCTACGAACTCATCTGGCGCCGCACGCTTCAGAGTGTCATGGCCCCAGAGCAGCGGGATGTTGTGAAGCTCACGGCAACTCCGACAGTCAAACCGGATCTTCTCACACTGACTACTGAATGGGAGCAGACACGATTCGCCGGCTGGCGCGCCCTTGACAATGAGAAGAAGAGCCCTGAAGAGCTGGAGAATGAGACCGCGATCTTTGAAGCACGTGCCGATCTGACAGCGAACACTCTTCTGGACTGGCGCTCATTCGCGGCAAATGAGCATCGGTCGGCTCCTCCATCGCGGTATACAGAAGCCTCACTTATCCGCGAACTGGAGAGTCGTGGCATCGGTCGCCCCTCTACATATGCCACGCTGGTGGAGACGGTGTTAGATCGCAACTATGTGGAGAAGGCAACCACAAAGGCGGAGCCCGTGAAGCTCGGTGTCATTACGCTGGCCGCGGGCCAGAAGGTACCGAAGCCCTCTACACGCACAGAGAAGGTCGGCGGTGAGAAGGACAAACTCCGCGCCACGCCTCTGGGGCGCACGGTCATTGAGTGGCTCTTGACCAACTTCGGTGACATGGTGGACTATGACTTCACCGCGGCCATGGAAACACAACTGGATGAGGTGGCCAAGGGTTCCAGGCAATGGCGCTCTGTACTCACGGACACCTGGTCGCGCTATGAGACACGATATGATTCGGTGATGGCGACCACTAACACATCTGAGGCATCATCAACCCAGCCAGGGGCTCCTATTCGCTCCGCGAATAAGGTGGAGTTCGGCGACGGCTACAAGATGGTGGTCTCCAAGAAGGGGCCCCTCTTTGTCCTAGAGCGTGAGGGTGAAAAGACGCGCTTCGCCTCTGTGCCGACGTCGCTCTCTATTCAGACCGCGAGTCGCCAGGACGCTGAAGCCGCTTTCGCAACTGCCGCCAAGGCCACGGAAGGTGAAGAACTTGGTACTCTGGAGGGACAGACTGTCACCCGCCGCAAGGGGCCATACGGGCATTACGTAGCCTGGGGCACCCATCGTGTAAACTGCACTGAGTCCGATACACTGGAGACTCTAACTGAACGGCTTCAACAGAAGGCAGCTCCGCCTGCATCCGATGCAGTGGACCACCAGGTCGGCGAATACAAGATCAAGCGCGGGCCGTATGGACTCTATATGTTCAAGGTGAATCCTGGGTCAAAAACGAAGCCCGCCTTCGTCGGCATTCCTGACACAACCCAGTGGAACACACTCACGCCAGAGGGCGCGGCCGCACTCTACAAGCACTGTCTGACCACTAAGAAAGAAGCAGCTGCAGCCAAAAAAGAGGCGGCACCAACTAAGAAAACCGCGGCCAAGAAGAAAGGAGAGTAATGGAAGCCGGCCCGATTCGCGACTGTAAGGCACTGATTGAACACGGTACGTTACAGGCACTCCAAGATTATTATGCAGAGATGTTGGCATCCGAGGATGCACATCTGGTGGACTGGCCGTTTGTTTTGCAGAAGATCTACATACATGCCTGTCTTAAAAAGAAGAAAGATGCAGCGGCATGGCTGGAAGCTAGATTCGGAGATCTGGACCCGATCTCATTCATTGCATATAGACAAACCATCACCTATGGCAAGTATCTCCTGAAGAAATAAGACAACTAAGGCCCACGAACGATAATGGCCGAATATGGCGACAGTTTTTTGAAGCCGCTCACGACCTCGTATCCTGCCGCCTCTGCGAATGACATCCATTCCATAATACGCGACCACGTGACCAGGGATCCACATGAGAGTGTCAGCAGTTGCGTACAACCACATTCATCGCTTCTTAGAGGATCATCCGCATCGGTATCGCGGGGTGCGCCCTTGGTCGGCAGCCCTGCCATTGGCCGATCCACACCCCACACTTCCATAGTCTCTTGACAACCGGGTTTGAACACTACGTGACGGCGTAACTGGTATAACGGCATCCCTATACTATACGCCGCCAAAAACGGATTCCGATGAATAATAGATACGCAGAGCACCATCTTCCGATTTATACATGCGATAGAGGTCAGCGATCAGCGTGCTCGTGGTTGGCAACGACGAACCCACGAACAAGAACAGCGCCTTTTCGGGTGGCATCTTCATCCGTTGACGTACAATGTACACCATCTGCCCCACTGTCAGGGAACTCGGAACCAGGAACTTCTTCTTTTCAAGCTCCGGTAGATCGTGGGAAGTTCCCCGTGCCTTGAGGACGAACACCGGAATGCGCCCAGGATAGCGCGTCTCAATATTCTGCAACTCTGCAGGACTGATGCGCGGGTTCAGCGTTGACATTGGTACCTTACTGGGTGCGGAGTTTAGGCTCCCGCTTAAATCAACGTATATGACAGGGAATAATGCGCATTCTTGTCCCTGCGATCTGCTCCGCCGTAGGCACGACAGTAGGTGTAGCCACATATGTTACAATTTCGGAGGCCGGCAACGCCACGGCCACGGTTGCTGGAACGGGTACCACACTGCTGAGTCTGCTGCTCGGCAAAGGCGCGGAGTGGGTAGCGGGGCCAGGAACGGGACATGCAGTCCAGGTGATCACACACGAAGCCGGTCACCAGTATTTTGTGCCACTGCTGCGTCGGAGTTCGCACTGGACAGCAGCGGGTATTGCAGCCGTGACGGGTGGTGCAGCCACTCTCCTGTCGGCCGCTCTCTGGCATGGTGGTCGGTTCGTCGTGAATTATCTGAGCACCAAGCAGACCGCGCCGACACCGGTTCAGTACGAAGCCACCGAAGCGACAAAAGATGAAGAGTTTGTGTTAGTGGATGTGCAACCCTCACCAAATAAAACGACGAACGCCATAGGATGGGTGTACAATGCTCTAGAATCAACACCGTCAACGAAGAAGGAATCCACATAACGGGTGTCTCTGTTCGTGGTCCTAATATGATCATTAACGCAGCGGCACCTGGCAGAGAACCGTGGGCTGTGACCATACCACAGCGGTTGCATTTGCGTTCGCCATCTGTTTCAAAAACAAGATCAGCAGATAGCAATATGTTATCATTCTTTCGTCGCAGACAGCAGCAACAGCAACAGCGAATTCAGAACCAACAGCCCCAGCAAACCCAAAACCAAAGCCGCAAGGATGACATCAGCCATCTGATCGGCAAGCCCCGGGCCGAAGCGGTGCAGTCTCTTAGGGGCAAGACAGTGCAGTATATTGCCCTTAAGAATGGCGAGCCTGCACCTGCTGCACCTGATGCCTCATATATTGTCTGTTATGACAGTGTGACAGACATTGTCACTAGCGCCGCTTAACTGAAATAAGGTCCAGGTGTCCCGCCGGCCGGCCCACGTGCCGCCCCCGTACCAATTCCAGGGGGTGCAAACGGCTTCGCAAAGCGCATAGTATCCTGACGTGTCGGATTGTTGAGCCAACGACCCGACATTGCAGTCGCTACCGCATCGGCCGCATCACGGCATGCAGTGCCGCCGGGCCGCACAATTGTCGCAATCGGGTTCGCCGCATTCTGTGGGCCGATCGGCACGTTTACAGCAGGAGGAGGGACAACCGTGTTCCGATATAACGGGGCATCCGCTGCAAGCACCGCCTGACAGTTGGTCAGAGGCTGATCCAAGCGGCGCAACTGGCTCTCTACATCAATCTGGTAGACCGTACCAGGCCCACCAGGGCTGAAGGCAAACTGTGGGTGCTCCTGCTCGGCGACTACCATGGGCTCGGCCGCGACCGCCTCAGCAGGCCACGCGGTTGCATATGTCAGGCACCCTGCATAGAGCGGCGCAGCTGTCTGGGGAACTCCACGAGGCAGCGGGGCATCGGGAAAGGTATGACGCCGTGCAATTTCCGTGGGTTCTACAGTATTCCCCAGGCAGCCATACTGGCGCGTGTACCAGGAGGATGTGTCGGGTGCCGGCACAAGAGTCTCCAAACCTGCACCGGCATACTTGTTGGTCTCTGCATTCAGCAGTACGAGGTTCGGCCCGTTGTATGCACCTGCACTCATCTACATGTATCGCGGATTTCAGTTCGCACATCCAGCCTTAAGAAACTGACGATAGATCCGCATCGCTGCGCGCATGCCCGTTGTCTGTCTAGCGTGGTGTTTGGCACGTGCATACATAGTACCAGCAACCCTTCTCTGAAAACTGCAGGGCCTACATCGCATGCGACGAATCGTATTCTTTGCTTTTGCGCCTGTCCCGTACTGTCCAACAAACCGCCGCCTGCGCCGTGTCTTCGGATTATCAAACAACGCCATCTTACTCACTGTCGCTAGAATTGGGCCCATGGCCGATGTTCAGGGAAGATGTCGGTTCGGGGCTTTCATGAATCTCCGTAATGCGCACCACCATATGCCAATCGCATGTCGCAGCATCGGGCCCCGCCAATACCTGACCATGTCGGTCTACCCACTCAAAATTCAGCCGCTCCAGGCGCCCCAGTACCGGCTTGAATGTCTTCGGTGCCTCAATGAAGGTCTGCGCGTAGCAACCGAAAGGGGCCAACAGGAGCTTACCGAAATAATGCGCCACCTGACCGGTTGAGTCCTGTGCATATGCGGTGTTCTCCAGGCTCGTGTGATCCACCGTGTTCATGTGCTCCGTGTCATTCAGACGCAGATAGATGTAATCCGTGAATAGACGTGGGAAGAACGTCGCTGTATACGAGGTCGCACCTGTGAGATCTGCTGGCAGGCCGCCAAATCCGAGGTTCCAGCCGAGCCCCCATTCCGTAACAGCGCCCACCCGTGCTCCCTCCGTAAAGAGTAGCGCAAACGCGCCGGCACCCGAATAAGAGAACGTAACACGCCCCGTTGTGCAGCTGTAGGAGACACTGACACCGGCTGGCAACTCTTCCGTCAATGCATCAATCATCTGCTGGATCGTGTACGTGCCATCAGGAATTGTAACCACAACCGGTGGCAACGCACCGACCAACATAGCTATAGTATTGTTCCCCCTTGCTGCCGTCACTGTATAGAGACCCGACAGCAGCTTCACCTGCACGATGTCAATGCGCTCCACATTTTTGTAGACGCGCGGCAACTTCAGGCGCATCTGTGTCGGCAGCGGATAGGCGCGCTGGTCACGGTCCAGACTGTCCACCATCAGGACGGAGGTGACCCGTTGCTCCTTGAATGTGAGTTTCGTGTTGTACATGCCTAGCCCATTGTCAGACCGACCAGGTCCGGTCGCAGCAGGAACACGATGGCCACCATTCACGATCTGCAGGGCCTGCGCACGCCAGCGATCCGTTGCCAGCGCCCGCTCCGCCGCATTCGTGTTTGTCAGAATACCACCCGTACGCACACTGGTCGGCATCTCTGTCACCGATGCATCAATATCCGATGTCTCTTCATCTGTGATCTCTGTCTCCTCTGAATCATACGGGCGATACACATAGGCAGGGCCACCACTACTCATCTACCTGGCTGTATGCATTCTCCTTTAGTTCGCATGCCGCGGGCCCAAAGCACGGTCCAGGAACAGAAGCAGCATGTGCGACGCCACTGTTCTAGGATTCTGTTCGGACAACGTTATAAGTCCTCTTCTTCTGACGACGACGGTCCAATGTGCTGCAGGATGCGGCCCGTGTTGCAGCGCATCCACGATAACGGCGAGTGCTGGTGTGCGGTCCACCACCATGCCTCTGACTCCGACCGTACAGCAAAGCCCCAGTGAGCCGGCAGACCAATACACCACCCCGGCTTCACAGTGACCTCAATGAATTGCACACGCCCAATCCACGGCGCCTCGGCCACCGTCAGGGTCCATGGATCCACAGCCTCTGCGCTAGCGGGCAGATAGCGCCGATAGCGATCATGCGCGAGCCAGAGTGTAAGCGGGCCACCGTGTGTGCATCCGACCCATGTGCGCTCGGCACGAGTCCACGAGAGCCCCACGATATCTCCAGAAGCCAAGATACCTACGGATGCATCATGCAGACCCGGGAGCCACCACCACCCCCGCCCGTTATCCAGATCACCGAGCCCCGTCGTCAGACCCATCTCCTCTGCCAGCCCCGCGCCGTTCTGAATCTCCGGGCGCTCTGTTTCAGAGTTCCATTGTGCGACCGACATCTCCATCTGCGCATCGCCGGTGGTGGTGACCACGGTCCACGCCGACTTCGCGGCCACTTCTGGTCGCCATGGGAGAGCCCCGATTTCCACAGCGATCGGTGTTTTCTCTGCTAACAGACCACGGAGATCACCGTGCTTGTCCAGCGTGGCCGGTTGCGCAAACGTGTATTCGGTAACGGCCCTCCGATATTCCCACCAGTGCACCGCGATGATTGCAGCAATAAACAGTAGAACGGCCCACTCCATTGATCGGTGCGGCGACTCTATGAAACACGGTCATACGCACGAATCGGTGTAGATAATCCGCTGCCTGACTAGAGGCCCCCGATGAACTCTAGTGGTGCATATATAGAACGTCTCAAGTGCCGTTCACTGAATTGTACTCCAACACCATCAGGCACGTGCATGTGCATCTACGGTACGGTTGGTGTCACGGGTCCGGTAGAGATCTATGGTAGCGTAGGTGTCACTGGTATCCAGCTGAACATTACGGCAATCGGTGTCACAGGCACAGTGGGCATTACTGGACCGGTCACTGTAACCGGAGCCGTAGGCGTTACAGGAACTGTAGGAATCACCGGACCAGTCACGGTTACAGGAGCCGTTGGTGTCACAGGCACAGTGGGCATTACTGGGCCGGTCTCTGTCACCGGTGCGGTTGACATCACATCTGCTTCCAACTCTGATGCATTCGGTCGTCTGCGTGTGAGCAATCCATACACACTGTTTGAGTTCAATAGTATTCTGGGGAAACAGCCAGCGATCATTGATGAGGCAATCACGAACGGTGGCACATCAACCTGGGTAACGAATGAGTCCTATATTAACATGTCAGTTTCAGCAAATGGTGATTCTGTTATTCGTCAAAGTCATGAGTATATTCTGTATCAGCCCGGCAAATCAAAGCTTGTGTACATGACAGGTGTGTTATATAGTGATACTGGTCCGACAGCAACAAACAATATAACAACGCGCATCGGTTGTTATGATGACGATTTCGGATTTTACATTCAAATGCGAAATAATGAGATATCCATTAATAGGATCAATTCTGTATTGGATTCAATCCCACGATCTTTGTGGGATGACAGTCTAGATGGTTCCGGCCCATCTGGTGAAACCGTTGATTTCTCAAAGGCACAGATCTTCTGGTTTGATTTTGAGTGGCTCGGTGTTGGCCAAGTGCGCTGCGGGGTTGTCGTAAGAGGTGTGCATATCCCTTATTATACATTCACACATGTTAATGAACTAGTGCAGCCATATATCCCTATGGCCAAGCTCCCGCTCCGCTACGAGATTATAAGTACCGGTTCGGCAAATTCTATGCGGATGATCTGTGGTACAGTTATTTCAGAGGGCGGTTTCTCACCAATAGGACGTACATATACGCATGGTAACTACACCACGGCAGTCACCATTGATGACGGCAGCCCCAGTACGTATACACCCATATCTGCAATACGTGTCCGTGGCGATTTCCCATTTAATCGCACAACGGTTAAACTCAAGAATATAGATATCTTCAATAATACGGCAAATACCTCTGGGTCATGGAAGCTCCTGCTGAACCCATCATATAATCCGGCAAGTATAGGCTGGACAGGCTATAATTCCACCACCTCCGCAGTGGAGATCAGTACAACTGTACCTGGAGTAGATGGTGTTACAGGTGGTACCATTCTATACTCGGGGTTTTATAGCACACGCGAAAACTCTGTCATAAACACAACAACAGACGAACTGGTCGCTGCACCCGCGATCACAGTTGGTTTAACCGGTACATCCGATGTGGCAGTGTTGGTTGCGAACGCGTACACAACCGGTACTGACCCTAAACTGTATACCAGCCTAACCTGGATAGAACTCATCTAAACACGGCCTCTTAAAGAACAGGTAATGGCCGCTGGTGTTAACCGATTTATCTTCAGCGAAGGTGCGGTCACGCTCAACGATGAGCAGGCCCGCATTGTCCGTCAGCCGCCGTCGCAGAATCTGCGTATTCTGGCATCAGCCGGATCCGGCAAGACCACCACACTCACTACCCGCATTGCGCATCTACTAACACATTGTGACGCACGGCCCGAACAGATCGTTCTCCTCACATTCACACACAATGCTGCCACCGTGATGAAAGGTCGCCTGGAGAATCTTGTCGGCCCCAAGCGGATTCTCTGCGGAACGTTCCACGCGCTGTCCCAACAGATTCTCCGCGATCATAGTCCAGAGGCGCTTAACGATCTCTATCATGTGGATGAACTCCCGCTCAAGGCACTGGACTTTCTTGCAACGCCAGATGGGAAGGCGTGGACTAATACACTCAAGTGGATCTTCATTGACGAGTATCAGGACATCAACGATACGCAGTACAATTTCATCCGCGCACTCCATCATCCAGGTGCAACAGTCACGATCGTCGGTGACGATGCCCAGAACATCTACAGCTGGCGCGGGTCCTGTGTGGACTACATTCTCAATTTCCACAAGAAATTCCCAGAGGTCGCGGACTTCCAGCTATCCACAAACTACCGCTCCTCCGCTGCCATCGTAGCCGTTGCGAACTCCATCATGCGCTATATTCCCACTCTGCCCTACAAGGAGCTCATGTGTCCGTCGCCGACCGCAGAGCAGGGAGCTAGACCCGAAGTGCTGTATTTTGCCCGCACAGCCGAGGAGCGCGATCATGTTACGGAGGCCGCCGCGAAGGCCGTGCACACAGGCTCTACAGTGATTCTCAGCAAGTTTAACAGCGTTCTCTACACATATGAAGCGGCGCTAATGCGCTTGGGTGTGCGTGTTCGTTTCGTCCAGGGTGAAGAGTCGCTGCATCAGAAACCTGGTGCGCCGCCAACGGTCTTCCTGAGCACCTTCCATGGTTCCAAGGGTTTAGAATGGGATCATGTATTTCTGGTGCGCATGAATGATGAGGTGTTTCCCCAACAGAAGGACGAGGACTCCGTTCTCCAGGAGCGCCGGCTGTTCTACGTCGCCGTTACCCGTGCTCGCCGAACTCTAACAATCACCTACAGTCGTAATAACAAGTCCCTGAGTCGGTTTGTGCGCGAGGTGCACCGGCCTCTGCTGCAGTGGCGCGGCCTGCCGAACTTTGAACTCTCTTCGCTATCCGCGGCCATCACACCGGTGTCGGTCAATGAATGGGTCAACTATCTGAGTGGAGAGGACTATCGCACCATCAAGTTCCTGGATGTGCTGCCGCGATCATTACGGGACCTGTCGCTGCAACAACAACAATCACAGTCGCAACAGCAACAGCCACAGTCTACCAGCAATCCAACCGCGTGGGTCACCCCCTACTGGTGGGTGGAACAAGGAATGGCCACGGAATTCTTTGACTTTCTTCGTGCCTACTGGCAGCGCGAAGTGGCTATCCAAAGGCCCGAGTCCGGTGGATTCTGGGATCGCGACGCCCAACAGCTCATCTGGACTATCAAGATCGCGGCTGAAGACGCAGCTATCTTTGAGGCACATCGCGACCTGATTGAATCGCTGGCTGCACGCTTCTTCGGTTCCACAACACCCGGTGACGCACCCCCGCACATCTATTATACTGAGATCATCACGGCCATGGGTGCCGCAGCGGCAAAGATAGAGCAGACTGAACTCATCCGAATCATCCAGATTGTCCACAAGATGCGCACGGTACTCTACAATCTCCGTCAGGCCTACATCACACTGGCCGACTTCCGATTCGCTCCGATTCGGCATGCACCACCACAGGAGTCACGGTGTGAGCTAATTGAGGCTTGGCGTTTCTATACCAGCGGGGCGAAGCTCACGCGACCACAACCAACACGTGACGAACTCGGCGCCATCTACAAGATTGGACTCTGCAGGGCTCTGGGCGAAGGGCGCAGTGGTGTACTGATGTCGCTGCCTGGTGAACGGGAATGGTCACGTTGTCGGGATTTCCTGGGGCTCTTCCATGACAAGATTCATGGCATTCTGGACGCGGCGAAGGGTCAGCCGGTACTGTGTCGTGTGACAGCGGACTTGGTGGAGGGCGTTAAAGCCGAGGCGGATATGCTGATTGGAGAGACCGCGTGGTTCTTTGTGAGCGGCGATGCGCCATCGGAACTCCAACGGCTGGAGCAGTTGTTAGTGATTCTGCTTACAGTGCACGCGCTGCGCATGGCAGGGCATCGCGTGACCCGTGTTTGTTTGTTCCAGCTGATTACGGGGCTGTCACTGGAATGGTCTGTGGCAGACTGGCATCCAAAATCGGCTGCTCTGCTGACGGCGTTTGTGCAGGCACGTGTGGGGCACACGGCTGCATCCGAAGTATGAGGGTGTAGGTTCTACGAGCGCCAGCGAGGGTATGTCGCAGCATCTTCTGAAGCATGAAGAAGAATGCCAGGCCCTAATGGTCCACCACCGCCTTAATGCGCACGCGCTGGCAGTTGAACACCTCCTCTATCACATGCGCCACATCGCCAGGCCACACCCCATCAGCAAACAGATCAAAACACAGCTGCGACTCCTCAGGGAAGGAATGCACAACCAGATGGATGTTTGTCAGCACATACATCAGCGTTGCCCCACCTCTGTGTTGGTAGCTGCAACACTTCAGCACATTGAGCCCTAGAACACGAATCATCTCTTCTACTGCCGGTCGCAGGTCATCCACACGGTCAATTGGGCAGTCAGGCTCAACGGTGGCATCAATGAGAATCTGCGGCATCTTGTGCTTTCTGGGTCAGGAGGCTTTAGCACGGGCGCCAAAAGTGACTACAACGTTGTGGCCAGTACCTGACCACTTACGATGGACACATTTATCACCACTCTTACAGATCAGACACGGTCGCTCATCACCGTGACCGCCAGCCGGTACGTTAACACCGGCGATCGCATGTTGGACACCGCGCTCAACGTAGTGGTCGGCACCATTCTCACCGGTCTTCTGTCACTATTCATTCACGTCACCTACAAAGGCGGATGGCGCACTCTCCGCTACTATCTGCCAATTCACACCAAGGGCCAGCAGATGGAGCTGGACTTTGAACCCACGATGGTCCCCGTGGCCAAGACAACGGATCTCAGCTACTACTTCTCCAACCCGCACGGAAAGCGCGCCTTTGTGCGCTGGTTCAACCACTATCTCGGCAACAAACAGTTCAAGAATCCCACGGCCCAGTTCGTGATGCCGGAATTTTCCAATATTAAAGAACCCGCTGGTGCCAAGAACGAACGAATGGAACGTCTCCAAAAGACCTATCTGGATCGCTGTGTGGACTCTAACACATACGGTGGTTCCGATTCACTGTTGCCGATATGGTACGACCGTACGGGCCACTATGTCTACATGGTGTCGGACCGCTACAATCATGCAGCACACTACTACTCTAACAATCCAGATGCGATCCGCCGCGTTCTCAAACATATTGATGCGTTCAACAACAGTCTAGAAGAGAAGGATGAGTCACCGAATAAGCAGACACTCCAGGCACTGATGATGGAGCGTGGCTCCAATGCAATTGAATGGGATACACTTGGCTTCGTTGACAGCCGTGCTACATTTGATACGCTCTTCTTTCCCGAGAAGGAAGCGTATATTGAGATGCTGACCCGCTTCAAGGAACGCCGCATGTATCCGTCGCATCTGCCGATTGAGAACAAGCTGGGTATCATGCTCCACGGTCCACCTGGCACCGGTAAGACACGACTCATCGCCTCTACGGCCAACTTCCTGGGTTACGGTGTAAACATGGTGGACATGAGCAAGGTGCGCACAAAGACGGCTTTCTCCAACTTGATGAGCGATATCTTCGGCTCAAAATCAATCCTGGTTCTGGAGGAGTTTGACTGTGTGAGCGGGATTCTCCGTCGTGATGATCCGCAGGCCTCTGGTACCATGACACCGACCCAAGCAGCAGCCAACAGTACCCTAACACCCGAATCCATGGCGCTCATGATGTTAGCATCTAGCGGAAAAGACAGCAACGACAATACCTGGAAGAAGACGCTGATGGAGGAGCGCGACGTGGCCGCGGATCAGCTGGATCTGGGCTATCTGTTGGCAAAGTTAGACGGTCTGGAATCCAACGAGGGTCGCATCATCATTGCCACCACGAATCATCCCGAGCGCATTGATCCCGCACTTCTGCGCCCTGGGCGACTCGGCCTCAAGATCTGTCTGTCCTACGCCACCCGCGAAGTGGCCCGTGACATTCTGTGTATGGTCTTCCAGGTCACCGGTGATGACCAGCGGGCGGATATCCTTCAACAGCTTGCCACGATGGAAACCAAACGATGGACTCCAGCAGAAATTCTGCAAGAGGCCATTATACGTAATTCCATGTCAGCCATGATTCAGTTCTTGACAGCAACCGCTAGCTCAGAAGAAGCAACCACCGCGTAGACGCAGCACGAGATGCAACGTAGAATCCTTTTGGACGTTATAGTCGGCCAGCGTACGCCCATCCTCCAGCTGCTTGCCGGCGAAGATGAGGCGCTGCTGATCAGGAGGGATGCCTTCCTTGTCCTGCACCTTCTGCTTGACATTCTCAATCGTATCCGATGACTCCACATCCAGGGTGATGGTCTTACCGGTCAGGGTCTTCACGAAGATCTGCATCCTAGTTCTGCTCCTCTTGAGTTTTTATTTCTTTAAGCCAGAGTAGATGCTGCCCATCACCTCTGTTCTAGACGTTTATCCGCGGAGTACCATTGATGTGGAGCATATCATTGTTCGCTTCAAAGGCAAGCGCTATCGTGTGCAGAAAGGCGGGCCCGGTGGACCCGGTCTGAATGTATACACAAACCGCGGCCGTGGCTATTACTATCTTAAGACGAAGGTCGGCGAGGGTATCTTTGCAGATATGCTGAAGAGCGTCAATGGGCTTCCGCTACCACCTGGCTACAAACAGTGAGGCCGATCAATCCTGGAACAGCGGTTGTGCGAGCCCATTCACGAACCGCATCCAGTTGACACCCACACCAAACACATGCACTGTCCACAGAGCATCCCCAGTTTCCCAGGCCGCTGGGACCGGCACCGTAATCTGCAGGTCCAAGCGCAAATCAGCCCGCGATGCATTCACGGTCCCCGCCGGTTGCAGGTCCTCCACCGTCCAGTCTGCCCCATCTCCGAACGTGATTCCGTACACCATTCCCGCTGCCATCCGCACTCCACCCCGATGTGCGAGACCCGGTTCCAGGCGCCACCACTGTTCGGTCTCATCCTGCCACGGTGCATTGCCGACCATGAGCCGCGCGGACTCCAGCAGAGGCTGTTGGAGTGTAATTTTCGTGAACTCATCGGTTGCTGTTGTCGGTTGCTGAAGGGTTGCCACGAGCCCAGGTTCCATGAGAGCCCCGTAGTTCGTCCACTCATTGTAGCCCCAGACACCGCGCCGCCGAATGAAGAAAAACAGTTCCTTGATCGGCCCGTTCAGCTCCCGTAGTGGTAACTGCAGGGCCACACTACGGCATTCCCCAGGATGTGCAAGCCCCTCAGGCACATCAAATGTCATGTGTGTCACGCGCTCATACATCATCTCTAGAGGCACGCGCATGTAGGCAGATCGCAACGGATCCTCTGTATGCACTACGCCGGCCATCACAGTCACCTCATCAAACTCCGGTACTTTGGTCGGCAGTGTAACTGTACGTGGGATTGGTGTCTCACCAGTGTTATCATAGACTAGCATGGTCTCACCCAATGGTACTTCGCACGGATCTATGCGCGCAACCGCACGACGGCGCACCACATCTGCAAAGGGTCGGAACGTGATGTGCACACGCACCTCCTGCTGTTCGGAGAGGGCGACTAGTGGAAAGGCTGTTTGAGGTCGGCGGAAGAATGCCAGGGGCAACCAACAGTAAACGTAGCCGTCACTGGTGGGCAGCACTGTTGTCCAGGGCGGGCGCGTCGTATCCCGCATTTCCCAGGAGGGCAGTTGACCGTAGATGTCGGAATCCCATACAGCTGCGCGCCCACCATCCATCCAGGCACGTGACCAGACATCCATCCATTCTCCACCCCAGGTCTCCACGGTGGTATCGTTGATTTCCAGCTCCACCTTCTGAATCGCGATAGTGCCGAGTGATGCAGCCCACATCCAGGCCCGCGCCTCTTTCTCCTGTTCGGCCGGATATCGCGGATCATTCTCCAACACTGTCTGGTCGGAATATGTCCATGCACCACTCAGAATCTTGGATTCCAGATCAGCGCCGAGCCACGAACGTGGCTTGATGCGAACACACAGCCAGCTCACGAGATCACCGAGCTCTTTGTGTTTCAGATTCACGGTGATGCGCCCACCCCAGGCCGCGGATCCCTGATAGCCAACATCCACCACATCCGGTACCACATTGTGATGCGTGGGCCATAGGCGTCGGAAAATTGTGTCATTAGCCGACGTGGGGAAAAATACATCGTCCTCTGGGCCACGATCCACGAGATCCACAAGACGTTTGATTTGCGGGCCGATTGACATGACTGTCCTCTGTTGGTCCCTGCCGATTTCTGTTTAAGACCCAGAACCAGAATCAGAGCCAGATCCCAGCTCAATGAAGACACCACTCGCCAAAATCAGGAGAGCACCGACCACCGACATCCAGCCAGGGCGCTCACCCAAAATGAAGAGCCCATAGATGTAAGATGCCAGTAGACCCGCGTAGCTGAGAATAGAGTACGTAACGACCGATAGACGCGGTACTGCGAAGAAGCGCAACCAGTAGCCGCTGAACATGGTGACACCATGGAATGCTGTGAGGAGCGCCGTGTCCCACCAGCTGCCTTTGACCTCCGTGCCTTTTCCATCAAAGAACAGTTCCTGCAGTAGCTGTGAGGCACCGAGCCATACAGACGCTGATCCGTTGACCACCCACACAGACTTCGCCGCATCGCGCCAGCCCAGCTGACGGAGGATAAAATGCATCGCAGACTCCGTGAGTGCCATCACCAGGCCCATGGAAACACCCCACCAGTAACGCGGCTTCCCTCCTGAGGCGGGCGCAACGGCGTGACCGGGATCCTGATTGAGCAACACGGAGCCGACCGCAGCGAGGGCCATGAGTCCGTATTCGCGTGCCGTGAACGACTCGTCGCCGAGCGTGGCATTCAGCACCAGATTCCACAGAGGATATGTGTAGAGAAGCGACATAGCCTGGCCGGCGGGTAGATTACGGAAGGATTCGTAACTGGAGGCGATGTGCAGCAGGTTCGCGTGACCAAGTGCCACAGCGGATGTCCACTCTTTTGCACCTGTGAGGCTACGGTCACCTGCCAACAGATAGCCGAGCGCGGATGACGACAGAGTGCGCGACCAGATCGCGGATATCGGATCCAGCGGTGTTTTCTTGATGGCGACGGGTGTCAGTGCCAAAATGGATTCGGCTGCTACGAGCGATGCACCTGCAACTGCTGCCATCCCCTTATGTTAGGACTTAGATTATGAGATGGTCCAGGACTTAGGGATATTTACTAGATTAGTAAATGGTGTGGTACCTATGTTAAGTGTAACCCCATTTCTCTGACTTCTAACCCGAAGTATACCAGAATTAGGAGCAGAATTATATAATGCAGTTGCAATTGATTCTGCAGCATTTTGGTTAAGATTATTGAATGAACATTGTATATCATTTAATTTCGTTAACCCAGATACATCTAGGGTAGTGAGGTTGTTAGCACCGCAGTTTAGATTCGCTAAATTAGTACACCCTGTGACAATTAGTGAATCAACCGCTGCAGCTCCAATATCAAGTGCAGTCAATCCTGTGCAACCAGTTAGATTTAGAGTAATATTCGGGTTACCAGTTAATATATTAGGCGTTAAGAATGAATTAAAGGATGTACATCCTGTCATAATGAGAGAACGCATATTATTACCAGTACATATTAGAGTAGTTAATGCAGTTAATCCAGATAAATCTAGAGTAGTAAGCTTGTTAGATTCACAGTTTAGATTATTTAAGTTTGTCAATCCAGATACATCTAGGGTATTGAGGCTGTTAGTACTGCAGTTTAGATTCGCTAAATTAGTACATCCTGTGACAATTAGTGACTCAACCGCTGCAGCTCCAATATCAAGTGCAGTCAATCCTGTGCAACCAGTTATATTTAGAGTACTAATTAGGTTACCACCTAATATATTAGCCTTATTAAATGAATTAAATGATGTACATCCTGTCATAATGAGAGAACGCATATTATTACCACTACATGATAGGGTAGTTAATGCAGTTAATCCAGATAAATCTAGAGTAGTAAGCTTGTTAGATGCACAGTTTAGAGTAGTTAAATTTGTTAACCCAGATACATTTAGGGTAGTGAGGTTGTTAGGACCACAGCTTAGACTCGCTAAATTAGTACACCCTGTGACAATTAGTGATTCAACCAATGAAAGCCCAATATCAAGTGCAGTCAATCCAGTGCAACCAGTTAAATTTAGAGTAATATTTGGGTTACCAACTAATATATTAGCCTTATTAAATGAATTAAATGATGTACATCCTGTCATAATCAGAGAGCGCATATTATTATTACTACATGATAGGGTAGTTAATGCAGTTAATCCAGATACGTCTAGGGCAGTGAGATTGTTACCACCGCAGCTTAGAGTCGCTAAATTAGTACACCCTGTGACAATTAGTGAATCAACCGATGCATTCCCAATATCAAGTGCGGTTAGTCCATTGCAACCAGTTAGATTTAGAGTAATATTCGGGTTACCAGTTAATATATTAGCCTTATTAAATGAATTAAAGGATGTACATCCTGTCATAATGAGAGAACGCATATTATTATTACTACATGATAGGGTAGTTAATACAGTGAACCCAGATACGTCTATGGTAGTAAGCTTGTTAGCACCGCATATTAGAGTAGTTAATTTCGTCAACCCAGATACATCAAGAGTAGTGAGGTTGTTAGCACCGCAGTTTAGATTCTCTAAATTAGTACATCCTGTGACAATTAGTGAATCAACCGCTGCAGCCCCAATATCAAGTGCGGTTAGTCCAGTGCAACCAGTTAGATTTAGAGTAATATTTGGGTTACCATTTAATATATTAGCCCTAGTGAATGAAGTAAATGATGTGCACCCTGTCATAATGAGAGAACGAATATTATTACCAAAACATACTAGATTCGTTAATGCAGTCAACCCAGTAAGATCTAGCGATGTTAGGTTGCATTGATATGCAAATAGCCCTGTCAGATTTTTATTCCCAAGCACATTTAGTGTAGATAAATTCGCAAGGCGATTAACATTAAGTGATAACAGATTATTATTAGCAGCATCAATGCGTACGATAGATGGTGTATTCGTTAATACCAAACTAGTTAATGCCTTATTATTTGTGATCTCTATATCAGTCAAAGCAGCACAAGAATTAAGTTCGCATGCTGAAAGTATGACCGCATTCTTTGCTAGCACACTCACGATATTATCATCGGAAATGGTGACAGATGTTATCTTACTAGATTCTATCTTTACAATAGGCCCCATACGCAGCCCACTCAACACAAATGTATTAGCCCCCGCATATGGAATACTCACACCATTACCCCAGTCAATCGCATATGATTCGCCTACAACTGTCAGTGTGCCAGCTGCCGATCGTATTCCGCGCACTGTGTTGAACGTCAGTATCATAGTGGGAATATCAATCTCCGCCGCACAACACTCCTTCACAATCTTCCCGTCTGCGACAACCGGGGCGCTACCGTACCGGCGTTCCATCAAGTAATCGCCCACGCGATTTGGCGCAGTTACATCAGATGTTGCGAGCACCTTCGCCCTCTGCAGCCGCGTAAGTTCCGAGGATGATATCATATCTATTCATATGATATCAAACTATATTTATGGCCTCCATCACTAAGATCGCGCGGCAGCCGCAATCCGCTTCTTGATATACTCCTCATAGGAAGAGTAACGCAGGGGTGCAGCGATACCGCTATTCAGGATCCGGCCGATCTGAATCCATTCTGAACCACAGATAAAAAATTGATTTACAGCAGTCAGAGTAATATCCGTATCAAACGAAACAGTCAGCAGAGTTGCCTGGGCCGGTGCTGAGTTAACAATCGTACACGGCCATGTCACATCATTCCACGAGCCTCTATCATTGATGCTGTACTGGCGCAGATGGCGTTGTTTGCTGAATATGCACAACCCCACCAGCTTTCGTAATTGATCCCATTCTACAAGAAACACAGACTAATGTTTCTTACAGAATATATTAGGCAACCCTATAAAGAAGGAACTGCCATGAGCCCCAGCATAGCCAGGAAGAAGACCACGGTATGCAGAATCAGGCCCATCGGGGTGGCGGCACCCATCGGCTGCGCCACCTGGAATAGTGATCCAAAAATCATCTGGGTAAACTTATAGGTCTCGGGATTCGCCACAATGAAGAAGACTAGCGCGGATATGAAGGAGTACTTCGCCTTCAGAGCCAGATTCAGCATATTTCTATTAACAGGTACGGGATTTACTTCATCGGATGTCCTAACACCGCCTCAATCTCCTGCATCTCTCGCTCCAGCCCAACAAACGGCTGCACAGTCGGTGCAAGCCCCTTCTTAGCATAATAGGCACGCCACCAGCGACCGGGCAGCACATACTTGTTCATATGCTCCTGTAGTGCAGCGATCGCTTCTTTCGTTGGGTTGGGCTCACTGAAGAATCCATCGGGCCCGTAGAAGAGATCTATGGCGGCCGGCAGCATGTAGTAGACAGAGCCACGCAACACAACCAGACCCATCACATACAGAAAATGCAGCTCATCCAGAATCCGATCCACGTCACCAGCATAACCGGCCATATCCACAACCTTGAGCATGGGCACAGCTTTGATGGGATCCAGTGGCTCCTCCTGCCGATCACGAACTACAAAATACATCAGATCTGTTGGTACAATATCAATCGGCTCTTCGGTAAGAGAATCGTAGTCCTCTATCTCACCAGGCACCTCCTTCTGCAGAAAGTAGTTCTTCATTACTCGGGTGCAAGATTTTACACACTGAGCGTAACGGGGATCAGTGGTCGGAACATCGCTCCACCGCCAAGTGGTGCACCCATGATGGGGCGCGGTAGGAAGGGTGTAATGATACCGGCTTTCATTGTTACTGGTGCTGGTGTTGGTGTTGGCCTGGTTGCTGTTGCTGCTCTAGGTAAAACCATAGGCCCAGGCCCTCCACCTGGGACAATACCGGCGGGTGGCAGAGTTGGTGATGGCGGTGGTGATGCCGGTGGTGATCCTCCAGCAGGAGACGGGGGTGGAGTTACTGTAGGAGGTGCAGCAACAGCAGGTGCAGGTGCACCCGCCTTCATGTCAATAAAGGGAAAGACCGTGCCACCCGCCGCTGCATTCTCCAGTGCGACCATGATCTGCTTGGTTACCGACCACGACGTATCCTTCAGGGCATCAGCCGCTTTGCGACCGATCTCCGACTGCTTCTTGTTCGCATTCCATTCACGCAGCTCTCCCAGTACCTTGGCGGGATAACAGCGGGGGTCCGTACTCAGAGTAGGATTAGACCCACAGAACCACAATGACTCCAGCAGCGACGTGGCCATGGCCGAATCTGCGATCATCTCAGCCGGTGCCAGCTCGTTCAGCAGCAGAGTATTCGCAGCATACATCCGACCATCAGGGTCGTTGTCACCACCTTCATACTCAGCCGGTTTCGCAAAGTTCACAGGCTTTCGCCTGTCCTCACGATAGGCTAGGGCTCTATACGGATTCGGCACCGTGAATGTATGGATCTCGTTATCCGCACCACGAATATGCACTAGCCGATCCGCATAGCCCGTAGCCAGTTCACGTTCCAGCTCATCCCTCCGTGTCGCCTGCTCAGCCGAAGGTGTCCTGAGTCCCTGGAGTGTCTTAAGTTCCTCTGCCTTCTGATTGTAGGTGCGCAGCGCCGAATCCGGATTCTTTCGCAAACGTAGACTATTCTTGAATTGTTCGGCAGCCATGATATCGCGGAGCACCGCCTTTCCCAGGCAATCAGGGCCGATGAATGAACCCGTGCACTCCTTAGGTACATCCTCCAAACTGAAGTACGAAGGTGGCACCCATGCAGGCAACTCCGATGGATTCATGTTGACATTCTCCATTGGAAGACCGAGAGCCTGATCTAGGATATCCATGAACTTGTCCACCGCATCGGCGAATAGCGGATTCTCCCCTCTGACTGCAGTCCCCGACACATATGCATCCAGGTCGGCAGGCGCGATCCATGCGTGCCCCGTACCATCAATCTCTTTCGCACCGCGCACAGCTCCGAATGTCTCTGCCGTATCCACTTCCCCTTCGTGCCCTGCACTGGGCCCGCGCACCTGAACAACGGCATCATCGGCCAGGCGCACATAGTAGAATGCAGCATCCACTAGACCACCACCAACGCCAGGGATCTGCGTCTTATGGAACATCACCAGATTAGATGCAGCAGGTGCAGGTGTCAGTTGTGTCTCCTCTGCAAGTTCACGAACAGCGGCATCCTCAAATGTCTCATCGTCTTCCAGTGACCCTGAAGGGCATGATACAGAGATGGGGACCAACGCACGTTTCTGGATCAGCACCTTGCCCTTCCAAATCACGAATAGTCCTACGACTGCACCCTTGTTGGGCGAGGGCGGTTTCATGTTCGTTTTCAGGGGAAAGGATGGCAGATGCACTGGCAGACCGCCTGAGGCGGGTCGCACAGCACTCTTGGCTAACCGCAGTGCCCTCCCAAAAATGGACGGAGTTCTTGAAGATGTAACACGTGACGATGTAACCCGTGATGTAGTGGGTCGCGATCCTGCTGTACTCCCAGCAGGCGGTGTGCTAAGGAATGAGAGCAGACCAGTAGGTCGTGTTAGACCTGTGCCTGTTACAGTTCGCCTCACCACAACATTTCCATCCTCTTCATCATCTTCACCCTCTTCTGGTATATAGTTAAAATCACCTGGCATCGGTGGTGCCCCACTACTACGTCGCCATGATGGGAAAAATTGTACAGGGCCTATTCTGGCCCCATATACCTCGTTAGCATCAGCCGGCGTATTTACAATATTAGGGAGCCCCAATGACGCAGCCGCCACAGTTCCACCGCCAATCAACAGCTGCTGCGCAGCATTCACCAACAACTCGTTTGGATCTGTTGCCATTCCTCTCTACACAACGCCAATGATTCTCACTGCGTCCATCTAAACCCGCGCGAAGATTCCCTGCTAACTAGGATGGACACCACTCGTCAGACCCTCAAGAACCGCATCCAGGGCAAACAGGATTTCATTGTGCGATGGCTGCAGGACTTCTACAACCAGCCGGGGCGACTGGAGGAGGCGCTCCCTATTCTGACCGGCACGAGCCCTGTCAGTCTCCGGCTCATTGACTGGTTCGTGACGAACTATTCCAAAAAGTTCAACGTCAGTTATCCACTGATTGTGGACGGCGCCGAGCGCCAGTTCATGGTGCATTTCCACTACAAACGCGAACTCAAGGCGTACAGCAAGCGTCTATTTGATCCCTTCTGTCGCCGCGAACGCATCCGCTTCCAGGTACAGGGCCATCCTCCTCTAGAGGAGACCACGGTGGGCCAGCTCAACTTCTTCCGGTGGGCGATTGAGAAGGGCGTGGTGCGTTACATTCTGGAGAACTCCGTGGCAATTGAGGCCGACATGAACACGAGCTTCCGGGAGCATTACAGCAAGACTCCCGAAGCCAAAACGCCAACGGGTCGCCGCAAGCGCAAGGAGATGAGCAAGTCCGCTACGAAGTCCGTAACACATCTGTCTGTGCCTGTGACGGTGAGTTTTGACTAAGTTTCGCCAGAAACTTAGGCAGTACTGTTCGTATGTGAATAGCTAAGCAACAACCACAACCGGCGCCTCCGCATCTGTCGGTGGTTCAAACCGCTTCCGGTACGTGTAATATGCCACTGCTGGAATTGGTGACGGCCGTGTAGCATTCCAATCCATTGCCGTATCAATGTCCGTTGTCACCCAGATAATGCGCACAGGCCGACCTTCGGACCGTGCCCATTCAATGAACTGTGCCCGGCGAGCCACAGTGCCCCCGGTAGAGTCAAATACAATCGCCCGACCTGGATGCTGCTTCGCATACCGAATCATGGAGGTCGCCGTTGTCATCGCATCCCCGTCCACACGCACATAGCCGGCCTCTGCCTCCAGTGACCGCGCCAGTGTGGATTTCCCCGACGCGGGATAACCGACCATCACGAGCACTTCGCGATCCGGGCCACGCTGCACAATGCGTCGCCGCTGAGGCTCCGCGGCAAAGAACTCCTCCGGTGTGTGGAAAGGAATACCGAGATTCTCCGCAAATCGCCTGTCGCAATCCGACCAGTCACCGGGCCTCCCCGCGGCATCACCGACATAGAAGGATGGTACGGATCCTCCTGCAAGGACAAGCGAGGTGTCAGGTTTCTTGACTGTGCGCTGTACAAGCAATGTAATGGGCACACCCAATGCAGTGATCACATCCTGGATCATGTCACCCTTCCAGTCCTTTGTTTGGTCAGTGATGATCATGATCTGCCACCCTTCAGTTGACAGGTCGCGAATCCGTGCAGGCACACCCCATCGTGCCCAGCGCCAATCGGCGCGATCTTTGGGAAAGCGGCGACCTTCCCGTGGCTTTACGATGGTGCCATCAAAGTCAAAGCCTGCGATACCTCTGGATTGTTGCATATCTGTCATTCTGTTAACGTCGTCGTTGCCAGGCTAACAGCATGCCAACATAGTCCATCAACTTTTACTGCCCTGGTCGCCACGTCTTCTGATAGTCATCCATCATCGGCCGCAGAGCCACAGAGGCATCTATCTGTCGCGCCACCTGTACGCCAAATCCCTGAGGCGCCCACTGATGCTCAAAAGTCCGCCCCACCAGCCGATGTGAGATATCCGCATCCCGTGACCGATTCTCCTCCTTAACGGCAGATCGCAGCTCTCGCATCACATCCCGTGACTCCACATCAAACCCGTCCAGCCAGGCATTCTGGAACAGCGAATGCGGAGGCCTCTCAGGGCGGACACCGGCCCGCGCATCTGGATAGAACTGTTCGGTTACATACGGGCGCTGATCCTGACGCCCAGAAGCCGGGTTCATCGTCATTGCACCGTGAGAGGGGTGCGCAGCCAGCGTAGCGGATGTCACCGCCTTCGGGCCGGATGCCATCGTATCATTGAAGGCACGATTGTTAATCGTATCCCGTGTCTCCCATTCAGCTCGCATCAGCGGCGCCCTCACATCGCGGCTAAAGTCGGGTAGCGGTGCGGCCCAGCTGAGTGTCTGTGCATTCCTGTCGGACAGTCGTGCATCGTTTTGCGTTCTAGAAGCACCCCGCATCCTTCTGCACCTCATTCGGAATTTAAACACACTCATCAGAACGGATTGTCAGATGCCAGCCACCGTTCCTGCTAAGACCCGTGCACCGAAGAAAGCAACACAAGTACAATCACAAACCCATGCAACAGTACCAGCAAAGAAGAAGACCACACGTGCACCAAAGAAAGTAGCAACGGTGGAGCCCAAGCACATCAGCAGCGGCGCCGGTATGACCGCCGGTCTGGAACTCTGGACATCCGCCACCGGTCAAGTGGAGCTCCGCGATACAACCACTGACAATCGCTTCGCAGCGGATGTTAGCGCGTGGTCGTGCCTAAACGCAGCGGCCCTAAAGAGAAGCAAGGATGCAGAGAAATAAGACACAACGTCGCCGTGGACCCAACACTCCTGCACATGATCTCACTAGCCCGTTCGCTACGGACTCCGCCGTGAAGGCCACGGAGGATAGCCTGGATGCCCTGTTTGCCGCGGAGACCACGAACACCTTCCAGCAGCCGTGGCAGAAGCTGGATCGCGGCAGCCGCCTAGACCGTCTCCGCAAGTTCGTGCAGGGCTACCCTGATCTGACTCCGGCTGAGCGCGCCTCTCTCTTGACCGCCGTCCTACAGGCCTTTGAGCTCCGCCAACTCAATACCAAAGTTGCCGTTGACTACGACCCCGTAACCGCCGCTGTACAAGCTATCCGTGGCCTCCGCGAACGCACCAACCCTTCAGGTCTTCGTACTTTCCGCATTGATTCAACCGTATGCCGCACGACAACTACGACGCAGAAACAGAAGCGTGCCCCTGCTGCCAAGGCAGTGGCCGCATCCCTATTTCAAGATACTCCCTCCGTTCTAAACGCGAGTCACCAAGTAGAGAACAAGCTGGAATGAGTTCCGAAGATATAGAAAGCTGGTGTGACGAACATCTCCCCGACCTGTACGACGAGGGCATGTTTGACTATGAGGAGATCTACGATGACGTCATGGAGACCGTCCAGGCAGTCGCCGATGAGACCGTTCTGGATTTCATAGAAGATGATGAGGCGCGCATTGAGACCCGCGAACAGCTGTTGGACACGGCACTGGACTGGCTCCGCGCCCATCATGAGACAGTCATTGAGGCATGGATCCCCGTGTCAGATAACACGATCCATGCCCTCTGTAATAAGCCGCAGGTGGAGCAGCACACCGCTGAATGGTATGCCCAGCGCCGCAACCGGCTAACGGCCTCTGAGTTCTCCAACATTCTGACGGGCAGCCGTGGTGCGCTGCTGCGGTCAAAGCTGGACACGGAGGACCCCGGTGACCGCCCCACCCAGGCACCCGTGGCGCTCGCACAGGATGATGGCAACATGAACGCGACAAGCTGGGGGCATCGGTATGAGCCGGTAACGCGTCGCATCTATGAGCTGGAGATCGCTGGTGTTGACACCGTGAACGATCGTCTGGGGCGGTTCACGCACCCTACTGTATCTTGGTTGTCTGCGAGCCCTGATGGCCTCGTAACAAAGGGGCCACTAACAGGTCGGCTGGTGGAGATCAAGTCACCGAAGACACGGAAACCCGGTGCCTTTGTGCCCGAGGACTACTACGTGCAGATGCAGGTACAGATGGAGGTCTGTAATCTGGATGCGGTGGACTTCATTGAGGCGTGCTTCGCCCAGCGCACTGCACAGACGGTCTACACTGGTACCACTGACCCCGTACTCACAGAGGCGGATCAGGCCGCCCTGGGCGCAGCCGAATGGAAGGGTCGCATTCACGTGTATGGCTTCGTGGAGGATCCCACAACCTGGACCTATCGTTATAGCGAGCCGGTGAATGATCTGGAGGATGCCGACGTACCAGAGGGGCCGGATTGTTATCCGCTCTTGGAGTCATCGGTCTGGTGGCTGACGGGCTGGCACCCCCGCACCGTGCTGCGCAATCACAAGTGGTGGACCACTGTTGGCTGGCCCGCTGCTGAGCTCTTCTGGGCGGAGGTGGAGTCCGGTCGCCTGGCAGCCCCTTCCATGCAGACAAATGAAGACACCATTGAGCACGTCGCCCCTGTCTGGCTGGGCAGGTCCTAAAAACCCAACGACTAGAAACAGAAAGATGCCCAACCGCAGACCCCTCCCCAAATATATTTTGGCCGTCATGACACCCTCTGAAATGCGCCGTATCACACTGGCCAACCAAAAGGTAGAGCGCCTGAAGGCGAATATGATCACTGCCCAGGCCGCCGCATCGCATGCTCTTGATGCAAAAGATAAGAGTGCACAGCGGCTTGTGAATGCGGGTTTCAAGGCGGAGTATGAATGGATTACCGCGATGGATGCCGCTAAGGCTCTGCAGGACTCCATGCGTCAGAAATATGGCAAACATTAGATTGTCAGGAACTTCTTGGCGCCGGCTGCATGGCGCAGAGTGTACGACTTCCGTGACTTCCAATCAAACCCAACCGCTTTAGAGGACATGAAATACAGATCTCCGTGTCCAAGCATCAATTCAATCCGTGGTCCAACGGAGCTTCCCTCTTTGAACCATTGATAGTGCAACGGAAGCGCAGCACCCAGGCGCGCACCGATCACGATCCGCCGTTCCGTGTCTCCGTGAAATCCAATACCGCACTTCGCCACATCATAGTAGTAGTTTCCTTCTCCTACCATAGGGCGCCCAGTGAGCTCCTGGAGAGAGGTGCGCATAGCTGACAAGAGGGGCAGCGATTCAAATGCGATCACCCGTCCCTTTCCGGCCTCATAGTCAGGCTCCTGTGCCACATCGGCAAAGCAGAGATTGTGGCGCGCATGTTTGTTCACCACCCGCCCGTACATGAGAGCCTTGGTGTCTTTGGGCAACGCCGCCTGCTCCGCCATGAGCGCATCCGCATCTGGTACTCCACCCCGCACAATCAGGATGTGTGCCTCTGGTGTTCCCTCAACGGCCTCATGCAAGGCCACCATCTCACACGTGCAGCCCTTGGCCTCATATGCCTCCTTGAAGCGCGCCAAATCAGCTGCTGAGAAACCCGACGCAGCCAAGGTCCCCAATTTCTGCATCCCCACATGGTTCTCAGCCTGATCTCCGAATGTAATTGTATATGTAGACGTCGTCATCGTACTTGGTTCCTCAACCATTGCAAGCACCGTCAACTTTTACAGCCGACTAGATTAGAGGTATGTTAGCAGCCAAGGTCGCCCTCATCATTGGCATCAGTGTCGCAACGCTCCTGATATCAATCATACTGGATACGGTGTTAGCCGCCTTGCCACTAATCGCGCAGTTCCTGATTCAGATTCCGGTGCTAGTGCTCTCCATTGAGGCGATGCAGAACGTCACTGAACACTACCTGCTGCCGATCACGGGTCTACAAAAGCCAGACGTTGATACGATGTTCTTCTTCGCCGCTCCGCTGGCCGCGTTTGGATCTGCTAGTCTGTTTGCGGAACTCCGCCGACTGCTCTAAATACGAACAGGCAAATCCACTTCATGTACGTCATACAGATACTCTCTTGGATTACTGCTAGTAGAGCAGTCGGGCTTCTTCTCAACCACCTCATCCTTACCTAACAAACGCCGCACACGAACCCGAACCCACGTCAATAGCCGTTGAATGTATGACATCTTCGGCCATTCTGTATCAGTTTGTTCTTGTGCGGGCGGTACCTCTGGATTTCCAAGAATCTCTATGTTTGTCCACGTAGCCATTCTTACATGAGTGTCAGAAAATACTTTCGCCTTTGTTCTGTGTAACGCGCGCAGGTTTCACCGTGGTCGTTACTGGTTGGATGCGCCCTTTCATCACGGGTTTCGGCTCCGCCACCTTCATCGGCTTGCCCTCCCCTTCCACACCGGCCTTGATGCTCATCTTGGCTAGATCCACGTTGCTGCTCATTTACATGGATCCTAGAAAATACTTTCGCTGCCACCACCCTTTTCTTCCCCAGAGTCATCGGTGCATATATGCATGTTTGATCTGCGATGGCGCAGTTTACTGTTTCGCCTCTTTTCGGCCGCGGTCATATCCTTTTCATCTTCTGCCGTCTTTTCACTGTTTCCTCCCTTCTCCTTCTCCTTCTCCGCCTTCTCCTTTTCACGCCGCTCCTTCGCAGCAGCGATCTTCTTGGGATCAATGATCATTCTACTTGTTGCGATGAATGTTAGTTTACAGTAATGCCGGCATAGAAATGTGTCCATCGGACTCTTCAAAACAGACCGTTGGCAGACGCAAACGCGCCGCAGCAGAGGATCCGTACCGAGCCTTCACAAACGCTGCAAACTCCGCTTTCGTCATGGTGACACGCTTTGCAGGTGCCAGCGACTCCACCGCAACACCGGCAACCACCAGATTATCACGCACCCAATCCTCAAGCTCCAGATTGTAGTACATGAAATCATCGGTCATCTTCATCCGCCGCAACCCAAGCTCCTTGGCCTTCATCATTCCGCGTCCAGGCACAATGACCTCATGGTTCGGGGATATAGCAAACGAACGCGTTGCACCAAACATGCCTTTGGGGATCACGTATGGATTTACAGCGGCAGATGGCGAATAGGACCGCTTGAATACACGCTTCACGACAACTGTTCTGCCTTCAGCAGTTACAACGGAATCGCCAACGCATATATCGCATATGGGCGTGTATCCCTGCGGCGTCAGCACGGGCGCATCACTGAGGAAACAGACAGCCGCAGCGGCTGGTTCCACGTACAGGGTAACGGTGTAGGTTGTAGAACTTGACCCATCAGTACATGTTACAGTAAGAGTATTTAAGCCAGTTGTCAATCCAGTTTCGCCTACTTTTGTTACAGTAGCTGTTGAACTTGCGGGTGTTGCTACTACAGTGACACTTGTTGTGCCTGTTGGGAGTATAAATATGGAGGTATTATATGCAGGGTCACCATTCACTGTGAATGTACTAAGTGTGGAATTATATATAGTAAAGTCAAGTGGTTGAGGGGGTTGGTTACTTGTCGTATTGGCAGAAAATGGCGATTTTTGAATTATGCTGTATTCAAAGATTGCATCTATACGTGGATAATATGTTGTATTAGGTTGCAAATTTCCGAAAGCTATGTATGTATCTGTTGTAGTGGCATCACGTATTGATACTCTTCTGCTAGTACCTGGTGGAGTAGTATATAACTTAATCTGGTAAGAAATTGGAAATATAGTAGTTAGACGCGACCATGTAAATACTAAACTATCTGTGTAACCTGTAACAACAATATTATTTACAGATGGGGTATTATATCCAAGAGGGTTCTCACTTAAAGATATATTATTATTTATGGCAGTAAGGGTTGTTGGTAATGAAATATCACTATTATTAATGGCAGTTACTATTACATTACCAATGCTAAGGCCTAATGCACTATCCTCAAACTTATAGTATGCCTTGTATATATATTCTGATGTTGTATACAATACATCGTTTTTGCTATAAGTTATATCTATTTTATATTTAGTAGCATTATATACTGGTGTCCAGTAAAATACAGCACCTTTCCCAATACCAATATATTGGAGATTTTGAGGAGCTGCTAATACCATTTACTATGGCTGGGTATTATTGCATAGTTAATGACCAGATTTGAATAGATAATTAACTCTAATTCGGGATCATTTAAGGCTATAACCACTAACTCCGTAGAGATGTCAAGGCCCACAACACCGCCACCGCAGATTACTGTTACTGAGGAAGAAACAGAAGAAGAGTCCCCACCACTATCACCGGTCCAGCAACAGTTGTCACCCATAATCCGCATCATAACCGATGCCACCACACAGACGGAGGGTCCAAAGCGCTACGAATTCCGCCAAGTGGAAACGCAGTTCCAGGACGCCTACGTGTTTGAGGAGCAGAATCACAGTGCGATCCTGGATGTGATTGCCGTGTATCTCAAAGGTCAGAAGATTCTGTACACCGAGGCCAAAACACTCTGCGAACAACGACTGAACTATCTCATGCTCCCTGCCATCTTCATTACGGCGATCTGTACGATTCTGAGTCTAGTGCTCAAGGATCAAGCGGTCGGCCCCACACTGGTCAGCAGCCTGAACGGTCTGAACGCATTTCTGCTTGCTCTCATCAACTATCTGAAGCTGGACGCCCGCGCGGAGGCGCATCGCACCAGTGCCTACAAGTTTGATAAGCTCCAGTCACAGACGGTCTTCAGCAGCGGCAAGGTACTCTTCATCAACGACGAAGAGACGAACATCGTGACCCTGATCGGTTCCATTGAGAAGGAGGTGCAGGAGATCAAGGAATCCAACCAGTTCGTGCTACCGGAGAAGATTCGCTACAATTATCCGCTGCTGTACAGCACGAACGTGTTTGCCCGTGTGAAGGAGATCATGTATCAGGAGACACGGGAGATCAACAGGCTGAAGGACATTTTGAATGACCGCACCCGTGCAAACGGTCGTCTGCAACAGGCGGAACAGAGTGGTGATGAAGCGGAGTATGCGAACGCCGAAGCAGAAGCCAAACGTCTGGAAACGGAGTATCGTGACCAGGTGCTTGTCTGTTTGAATATGAAAGATAAATATAATGATGTGGACGGTCTGATTGAGAAGGATCTGGAGATACAACGTACTAAGGCAATACGGCGCTGGGAGTTCTGTGGATGGCTGAAAAACTAAGCTCCGCTTAGCTCAGCACGATCCCTTGCAAGGCACCGTTGCACCGATTGTCACGGGCTTGTAGACCGCACCCACGAACTCGTTCAAAGGGGCCGAACAGTTGTCGGGATAGTCCCGCCGGTAATTGTTCGTCCGCTGCATGTACTGGCCATTGAGCTCCAGAATACGCGCCTCATCAACCGCACCACAGCCCGTGTAGCCGATCTCATTCAGACCTGACTGAACAGACAGCACATCGGCCAGAGGCAGACCCTGACCAAATGCCGCGATTTCCGGGTTGATGTCATACGGTTCCTTGGAGGGCGCACCCACGTAGTCCATATAGCTCTCCACGCCGATCACACCGGCACCATAGCCACCACGGCGCGCGGAACCCTGGAGGCGACCAACAGACCGCCGCATCTCCAGGGCATAGAGACCAAGAATCAGGATAGCGGCCAACGCGAGCAGTACCAGGAGGTTGAGCATCTTCTCTACTTATGGTATCCAGTCTGCAATTGCCTAGTTAACAGTAATAGAGAGTGTATTGGATATGATGTTACCCACTCCTTCACTGTTTGTGAAACTATTTGCTGGCACAGACAATAACGTTGTACCTGCATTCTGTGAGGCTGTAAATGTACATGTGTAGAACAGCCCTGATTGTGAAAATGCACTAAGGGTTCCGCCACCCCCAATAACGATGTCGTTAATATCAAAATTTGTAGATGCCGCACTGAGTGTTGCTGTAATAGTAGTAGACCCATCAGTTGCAACCGAGGTAGAAGCAGCGGATAAAACCACAGTAGGCCGAGATATGATATTAATAGTGAGGATATTGGATGCTAGATTGGGCACTCCTGCACTGTTTGTGAAGGCGCCCGCTAGTACACGAATCGTTGCGACACCTGTGTCATTTGATGGTGTAAATGTACCTGTATAGACTAACGGATCAGCTGTCACTGTAAAATAAGCA
>JACCDX010810046.1_pt1 | contig 38339 bp, 33 predicted proteins | sample 7449681 | NCBI WGS metagenome assembly JACCDX01 (sample SAMN15323450, study PRJNA562643) | freshwater metagenome | isolation source: river surface water | place: USA:Blue River Watershed | collected 2017-08-18
TAATCTAAGTAAGCAACAGCGGACTCGAACCACTAACTCCCTCGTTGTAAGCGAGATGCTCTACCATTGAACTAGTTGCTTAGATTTTTGTTTTAAAAAATGAAAGTGTATTATCAGTTCTTGCTAACTGTCTATTAACAAGTTGGCTTGTTTCTGAATGATTAAATCTTAATGTTAATACAATTGCACCAACTAACGCAATTAATAAAATTATACCCGCTAATAAAAAAGCTACTAAGTAATAATTAAATAACGCTTGACCCATAATATCAATATTATTTAAACTGTCAATTAATAAAAAAGGATTTGTATTTTGTTGTAAAATAAAAAGATCTTCTGCATTAAAAACATTAGAAAAAATAAGATATGGACTTAATAAAAGACTAATTAAAGCAAAAATAACGAATAAAAAATTACTGTTTATTAAATCAAAAACACTTCTATTATTATTTATTTTAATATTTAACATCATTATAACGAATAAAAATAAAATTGCAATTGCTCCAACATAAACAATAATAAATACTAATCCTAAAAATTCTGCGTGAAATAAAAATAATATTGCTGCTGCATTAAAAAAAGCTAATATTAAAAAAAGAACACCCTCTATTGGATTAACTGCGGTACTTACTAAAAAACCACAAGAACATAATAAACCACATAAAATAAAATGTAAAATTGCCATATATTAAAAATGTAGTAATAAAATTGGTCGGAATAATGTGACTTGAACACATGACCTTCTGCTCCCAAAGCAGACGCGCTACCAAACTGCGCTATATTCCGCATATTTTTAAATTAGAAGAACTTCCAACAACTACTTTTACAATATACATTAAATATGTAAACGAGAGATGCAAAACGTCTTCTTCCTTATATAATTGGATTGTTGCGCTGAATATAGCTTTTACCAATAAACAACATTGATAAAGAACAAAAACAAAAAACATATTATAAATAAAGCTAATACTTTCGCTACCGCTACAGGGAAAAAATGATAGAAGCTAAAACAAATAAAAAACAATATATGCCAAAGAGGGGACTTGAACCCCTACTTCTTAAAAATTAGGGCCTAAACCTAACGTGTCTGCCATTCCACCACCTTGGCGTCAATTTTGTTGATAATCGTATACTATTTGTGCCTTATATACTTCATATTATAAGAATTATATAAAGAATAGTATCAATTCAACACATTACAATATGAACTTTAAAAAATACGGATTAGGGGCGACTACTGATATTAACTTCCGAAAAAATTATGGTGTAAATGTACGTAACCAAAAATTTTTTTTAAAAAATACTCTGAAAACTGTATTTAAACGCGTGAATGTTAAAAAATTAACAGAAAGAGCTCTTCTTAACAATACCAAAAAAAATATTTTATTTTATAAAAACTTAAAGAATTATAGAGGTCTTAGACATAGAAAGGGATATCCTGTTAGAGGACAAAGAACCCATACTAATGCAACTCCAAAAGTTTTTAAAAAGAAAATTTTTGTATAATACAATAACGAATTATTTATCCTATGATAGATCACAATAAATCACTTAAAGACAAATCTATTTGTTTACCTGAGCAAAGAAAATTAGCACAAGATTTTATTTACGCAAGCTGATTAAAAGCCGCATTAAGAAAAAATCGCAAAAGAATTCCATTAAGAGAGAGATCTAAAAAAATTTTCAAATCAATGAAAAATGCTTTAGTTTTCTACAAAAAAAAAGATATACGCAGTATCAATCAAGATATTCGTCAAAAACGAGTACAATTTGTTAAAAATGCGATTATTAATCCTCAATTATTAAAAGATGCTGAAAAAACTGATAAAAAAAATCTTCCGATCCTTGAGAAAAGAAATTGATTAATAAAAAGAATGAATCGAAGAGTAGCTAAAAGAAAAAAAAAAGGTTGATCTGCATTTTCTAGACGACAATTTATTAGCCGCCGCAGCTATAAAAATAAAAAAAAACTTTTATTTAAAAAACGCTACTATTCTAAAAAATCACAAATTTCTTTAATTAAAAATACTGATATTTTCGGATCACATCTAAATTTAGTTGTAAAACCAAATAATATTTTTTGTAATTTCGCTAACTTTAAAGATAATAAAACTACTAATGCTTGTTCATCAGGAAAATATAATATTAAAGTTACTAAAAAAACACTAAGATATACTTATGATTGAGTTTTAGCAAGATTTTTTAAACAAATCAAACCAAAAATGTATTTTAAAAAAAAAGTTTTAAATACAGGGCCAGCTCACTTAAAATATCAAAAGAAAAATCAAACAAATATTAAAAAAAAGAAACTAAAAAAATGAAAATATGTATTAGTTCCTCGTAAAAGCAGTGGAATTTTTATAACATTAGTTTCAAATAACAGAGTAAGAAAAAGAATCATAAGATCTTTAAAATTTAACTTCAAAGGGCTGCCTTTAATCATTAAAGTACATCAAAAAAAAGTATTTAACGGTTGTCGTGCTCCGAAAAAGGTTAGAAAAAAAAGACGTAAAATGAGAATTTTTAAGTAAAACTTTAGTTTAAGGTTAACGCAAAAACTAAAAAATTGCTCGTGGGTTCGAATCCCACCTGAAGAATTCATCAAACAATTTATGGTATTATAACATAACGGCTAATGTATAGGATTGCAAATCCTGAAATAAGAGTTCGATTCTCTTTAATACCTTTCATAAAATGAATATATTTCACAAATCCAAAAAAATAAAATGAAAATTTTTTTTCGTTACATAGAATAAAAGAACGATAAAAAATTTTGGGGGGGTATTAATTTGTTGCTTTCGGTTAAACCCCTAAAACCCTCCCTTTACACTATATTTACACTCTAGTACACCTATTTCCACAACAGTTTCACCTATTTTTCCACTATATTACACATTATTACACCGGTCATTTCCCTCTTTTCCACTCTTTTTCACATCCAGTCGGTTCCCTTTGGTTTACTCCTTTCGCTTACTATGCTCGCTCACTCGTTACACGTCGGTAACTCTCCTTCTTTTTGTACCCATCAATACTAGCACTACGCTCCTTATACCCGTCGCTACGTTAACTTAACAGTTCTTTTATTGCCTTCAACCTTCCATTTTCGTATATTTACATTTCGTTCTTTGACCCCCTTCAGTGCTCACCTCACTACATTGCTGCATTGATTGCCTTGCTGAATTTGCAGATATATATACTACTATACATGATATTACCACTACGTTTGTTTCTCTTTTTTCAGTCGTTCAACTACACTTCGCTAGTCGCATTACTGCTACCGCCAATTGTGCTATATATATATCATTATATATATTACCTTATATAATACATAACGAAGACATTGTTTACGTTTATGTAACTAATTAACGATTCTTGATATTTATTTTGCGCTTGAAACTTTTTTCAGGTGAAATTCGTATTCTTCTTTATATAGTTAATTTTCTTTAATCATTTCGTTTTATCAGTAAATAATATCTAATGATTGATACACTGGCCTTTATATGTATCTGAGATTGAACGTTTATTGTTTCGTATTTGTGAGTAAATAAGATTGAATAACCGTTATATTACTTTTTAAAAGTCAAAAAAGTATTTTTTATTAAATTGAAACCTAATAAGGCCTTTATTTTGGTAATACAAAATTATTTACTTATTAAACTTAATACAAAGCTTTTTTAGGGTTGGGGAGGTTTTTAATGTCGCAAAATTCTCTTTTTTGGTCCCCTAAAAATTTATGAAAAAAAATTGAAAAAAATGAAAATACTTTTTTTGACCCCAAATTTTCTTGCATCTGCGCGAGTAAAGTTGATAAAAAAGTATAAAAATCTTTTCTATCGGGCAGGTGCAGTGAAACGACGGGTCCGTTTTTTTTTCATAGGGGGTACCCTTGTGACGAAATTTATAAAAAAATTTTCATGCGATTTTCAATTATCTGTTCGATAGAAAATGTATCTTCTCGATTTTGCCTGTTTTTTGCCCAATTTTGGTGTTTTTTCTATGTTTTTTCCTTTTTTTAAATGTATCAAAAAAGAAGCATGTATATATGGAGAGAAAACCATAAGATCAACATAAAAGCAGCAGCTTGTGCGTTTTAAAACACACTTCTTTTTTTTTATTATAGTTTTCTTTTCCTTTTTTGTTTATTTTTAGTGGTTTAGATGGGTTTATAATTATTTATATGTTTATTAAGTTTTTTTGTTTATATAAAGCATGTTATATATATACACTTTTTAATTGATAAAAGAAATTTAATTATATAAAGATACAGTGAATTTTCTCTGATAGCTCAGTGGTAGAGCGAAAGGCTGTTAACCTTCAGGTCGTGGGTTCGAACCCCACTCAGGGATATATAGAATATTTTTTTTTGAGAAAAAGGGTTTTTTCTTTGATTTAGGTCAAAAATATGAAAAAAAATCGTAGTTAAAAACTACTTAAAAATTCGTCATTTTTGTGGTAAGGGTACCCCCTATGAACCAAAAAAGCAAAATGCAATTTCACTGCATCTGCCCAATTAAAAAGCCTATTTTTGGTCTAATATTAATTTCTCTTGGTCTGATCGAGGGTTTTGCGCTGTCGAAATTTTTTTTTAAGAAAAATGAAAAAATAAAAGTGCTTAAAAAGGGGGGTTTTAAAAAGGGTATATTTTTATAAAAAAGGCTTTTAGTTCAATCAGGTAGAACATACCGCTCATAACGGTAGTAGTGTAGGTTCAAATCCTACAAGGCCTATCGATACAAATTGTAAATAGTATATAAAAAGACGTATAGCTTAATGGTAGAGCAGTGGACTTTTAATCCAAAAGTTCTGGGTTCGATTCCCAGTACGTCTAAAACACATTCTTAGCTCAATCGGATAGAGCAATAGCCTTCTAAGTTATAGGTTAAAGGTTCGATTCCTTTAGAATGTAGAAACCGTTCAAGTAGCTCAGTGGTAGAGCAATGGACTGAAAATCCATGGGTCAGTGGTTCAATTCCACTTTTGGACATTAAAAATAAAAATCTCTATAACAAATGAATATAAAAACAATAAATTTTCTTACCCAACTTAAAAATGCTTCAATGATTAATAAAGAAAGCATTAGACTAGAGTCTAATCGTTTTATTTTAAGCGTATTAAAAGTTTTATATAAAGAAGGATTTATTTTGTCTTATCGTGTGCAGGAAAAAAAAGAGTTCATGAATAAAACCTCGGAGGTTATTGTGAATATTCGATATGTGCAAAATAAACCAGTGTTTAATAATTTAAAAATAATTTCTTCACCTTCATTTCAAAAATTAGTTAGTTTAAAAAATATTAGTCGTTTAGTATCAAAAAAGAAATTTTTTCTGTTTTCGACCAATTTAGGTTTATTAACTTTAAATGAATGTAAAAAAATGCATGTCGGAGGTTTTTTACTTTTTGTTTGTTAAAAAAAAATTATGACTCATACAATAAAATTAATACCTGAAATTCAAGTATCTATTGCAGTTCTTAATAACGAAAGATTTCTTGTTTTTAAAAATACTTCAGAAACAAGATACGTTTTTTTAGAGTCGTACATTAGCGTAGAAAAGAAAGATGATCAATTAATTCTAGGAACTAACCCAGAGTTTAAAGAGAATGAAAACTTATTTTCGCTATTTATTAGCAAAGTAGATTTTGTAATTAAAAATTTAACAGTAATTTATAAAAAAAAACTAATTTTAAAGGGATTAGGTTTTCGTTGCAATGTTAATGAAAAATTAAAATCAGTAGAATTCAAATTAGGATTTAGTCATCTTTTAAATTTAAGTATTCCTGAAAATGTTAAGATGACAGTTCGAAAAAGTTATATAAATATAGAAAGTACAAATAATATATTACTTGGTAATTTTATTAATAAAATCATATCTTTAAAAAGACCCGACTCATATAAAGGTAAAGGATTCTGACACAAATATCAAAAAATAACTTTAAAAGCAGTTAAAAAAAAATAAAAAAATGAAAAAACAGTTAAATTTAACTTTTATTAAGCAAATGATTGATCTTAAATTTCCTTTTGTACAAGCATCTGGAAAAAAGAGCGTCTTAAATACAGTAGCCGATAGAATAAATATAAAAAATAAAAATTATGACGTTTTAGAAATATTCCAAATGAATAGTAGCTTAAAACAATTTATTAGAATTCAAAGTATGATAACTCGTAACATAAAAGAAAATTACTCTAATTTAAAAATTTATGTTTGATGTCCTAATAAGTTTCTTATGCATATTATGAAAGAATTTACTAAAACCTACAAAATTTCAGATTATTTTATATTTTTTGAAATATTTCCAACTACAAATATAATTGAAGATGAAGATAAACAAAAAATGTTACTTATTATTGGTGAAAAAGCTTGAACAAATAAGTTGACACAAATGTTTCCAAGACATATATTATCTAATAAAATAGTATTAGTAGAAACTTTAAATTTTGTTTCGGATAAACCACAATTAGGGTTTTATAAAATTCAAAATGATATGTTTATCGACTATAAAAAATGTATTGTATTATTATCAATAATTGATAATGTTATTGGAAAAAGTAAAAAAATAAACACTAGTAATTAAAACTTATGCGTTTTTTAAACAAATATAAACTTCATGAAAACTTCGCCTCAGGGTTACGAAAATTACCTTTAAGAGTTCTTAAATTTAAACGCCCAAAATGAGCAAGTATTAAAAAAAAGCTTAGAATTAAGCGTTTTATTTGAAAATTCAATAAAAAAATCTGACAGAAACCACGTTTTGTTAATCTTTTAAAAATATGCATTAAAAAAAAATTTTATATGAATAAAGTTTTTGGCATAAAATTGCAAACAAAAAAGTATGTTTCAAGTCTTTACGATAATACAATTAAGGTAACCTGAGATCATAAGGAAAAATTCAGAAAAAATTCTATTTGTAATGTAATTGCGAAACCAATGTATCGCATGGATATTATATTATGATATTTAAATTTTTTTAGTAGTGCAGCAGCTGCTAAACATTTTTTAAATAGTAAAGGAGTTTTAGTAAATAATAAACCGGTAGGATCTAATTACATTTTAAAACAAGGAGATGTATTTTCTTTTGATTTACCAGATTGTATTCAAACCTTAAATAGCTATAAAAAAATAAAATCGAAATTTTTAAAAAGTAGACATTTGTTTCCTTATTTAGAATACGATTATTATTCAAACAGTTTTTTTGTATTAAAAAGCTGAAATCAATTAACACAAAACGATTTAACTTTAATGTTTAAAGAAAATCGAAAAATCAAATATATTAAATAAAAATTATGTTTATATTAATTTCATTATTAAAAATTTTAATAATAATTGTACCATTACTTCTTTCAGTTGCGTTTTTTACTTTAGCAGAAAGAAAAGTATTAGGAGCAATTCAAAGAAGAAGAGGTCCTAACGTTGTAGGAGCCTATGGATTATTACAGCCACTGTCTGATGGTTTTAAATTACTGGTGAAAGAAACTGTTTTACCCAGCAGTGCAAATAAATTAATTTTTATTTTATCACCAATCTTAACTTTCGTTATTAGTTTAATGGGGTGAGCAGTTATTCCTTTTGATAAATATTCAATTTTAGCAGAAATGAATGTAAGTATCCTTTATTTATTCGCTATGTCATCTTTAGGTGTTTACGGTATTATTATGTCTGGATGATCAAGTAATTCAAAATACGCCTTTTTAGGAGCATTACGTTCAACAGCACAAATGGTATCTTATGAAGTATCTATTGGATTTATTATGATAACATTAGTTGTATGTTGTGGTTCATTTAATTTACAAAATATTATTGAACATCAAAGGAATATTTGATTCGTTATTCCATTTTTTCCTTTATTTTTAATGTTTTTTACTTCGGCTCTAGCGGAGACAAATCGTCATCCATTTGATTTACCAGAAGCAGAAGCAGAGTTAGTATCTGGATATAATGTTGAATATTCAGCAATGGGATTTGCGTTATTTTCATTAGGAGAATACGCAAATATGTTAATGATGAGTTCAATAAATGTAGTATTATTTTTTGGTGGTTGACTTCCTCCATTTGAATTTTTAAGTTTTATTCCAGGATCTTTTTGGTTTGGTATTAAAATTTGTTTTTTCGTAATTTTATTTATTTGAATGAGAGCAGCACTTCCTAGATATCGTTATGATCAGTTAATGGGATTAGGTTGAAAAGTATTTTTACCTATTTCTTTAGCTTATTTAATGTTAACTTACAGTACTTTAATCAGTTTCAATTTACTTCCGTATTAAACTCTTAAATATTATGCAACGTAAACTTATTTTAACATCAAGTTCGCAAAAATCGTTAAACGTATATACAAAATATTTAAAATTAATTTTTAAATCTTGAAACATAAAACCAGCATTTTCTTTTTTACCTACACGAATTAAAAGAATCGCTTTACTGAAATCTCCTCACGTGAACAAAAAAGCGAAAGAGCATTTCGAAATCCGTAATTATAGACGCGTTGTTTGTTTTAAAACTTCTTCAGAAATAGAAAGTTTAACTCATTTAATATCAAATAAACCTAAAACAGTAAATTTAAAAATGATATTTTAATTTGTATTTTTCATTAAAATACAATTAATTATAAATTTTTAAATTTTGTTCATTAAGAAAAATATGACGGATCCAAAATATTTTATTTTGGTGCTTATCTATTTGATAGAAAAAATATATAACCCTTTTTATTTTATGTTATTACAAGCAGCACAAAAAATTGGAGCAGGATTATCTACATCAGGTTTAGCAGGAGCTGGAATCGGAATTGGATTTATTTTTGGATCTTTAATTTTAGGAACTTCTAGAAACCCTACAATGAAAGACGATATGTTTCGTTTCGCTATCTTAGGATTTGCGTTAACTGAAGCAATTGCACTTTTCGCTTTAATGATCGCATTCTTAATTTTATTCGTATAATATTTATTTATTATATAATAGAATTTCTAAAGAAATAAATATTCTATTATATCTAAAAGTATAGTGGATTTTGTATGTGTGCATATAATTTAAATGTCAATAGTTTTAGACATTTTTTTGTTATCAAAATGTTGATAAATTGGAAATAAATTTAATGAAAATAAAGCGTTAAAATTTATTAAAGAATAAATATCATTGTGTTTTATTTTTCAAGCATCTTTTTTATCCTGAGGCATTTTTAAAAAAAACGATTTTAGTTGAATAAATGAAAAAAAAATAGAATTCAATTTTGTATTTTCTAAAGAATTTACAATTATTGTTTGATTTTGAAAAGAATTTAAAGATAAATTTCCAATTAATTGTTTTTTATTTTCATTACTAGTAGTTTTATTGTATTTTTTAAAAGTAGAACTTGATAATTTTTTAGTTTTATCTTTTAAATTACTATTAGATATAACTTTTGCTTTTTTTAAAATTTCAGGGAATTTTAAAACAGTGTGACTTTTGTAACTATTACTACCTTCTTGTTTAATAACTAAAGAAGAGTTAATAATTTGAAAATTAGTTGTTGTAATTTCTTTTTGTACTAACGAATAATTTACTTTTTTTTTTATTTTGTTTAAATTCATAATTTTTTATAGCTCTTAATAAAAATGGTCTAAAAAGAAGGTTTTTATATATTGGTTTTGTATAATCAGTTTTTTGAAAATAAAACACTGGTTTTTTTAACATTCCTTTTTTAGTGATTTTAAGTCTTTTTCTTTTATATCATCATCTTTTTTTTACAAATTTAGCTCTTTTATTAGGCGATTTATAATTTAAAAAATCTAATTTTAAAGGTAATCTAATTGTATTGTTTTTAATTTTTTTTAAAGAATTAAGTTTGTTAACAGTACGTATAAATAAAGCTTTTCTTTTTTGTAAAAGTAAAATATTTTTTTTATAATTAGATAATCTTTTTTTGAAAATATTCACTAAATTTCTATTTTTTGTTTTATTATTTTTAGTGGATAAAATAGTTTGTTTTAAAGTAGAAAAATGATCGTTAAATTCAGAAAACTCTTTTTTAAATTTTAAAATAGCATTCGCTAATTTTTTGTTTTTATCAGAAAAATCAATTATAAGTGCATTTTTTGCTTTTATAAATTGTTTACGTGGTAAAAAACCTTTAATGACTGAAAAGCGAACAACAAATCCACCTTTTTTGGGTTTTAAAACTCTAACAGGAAGGTTTTCTTCTCTATTAAAAGCTTTACTTAAAGCTAATCTATTGATACAATTTCTTAACTTTAAAACTGTTGTTTTGTTTTTAGGAGTAGAGATTACCGGTATATTTAATCTAACTTTATCTCAAAATTTATGTTTTAAGATTTGTTTTTCTACATTAATATACGCACCAATCCTTTTTCTTTTTTTAGCTAAATAAGCTCTTTTTTTCAGTTTTTTTAATGCTTTTAATTTTTTTAATCAAATTTTTCGTTTGCTCCTTTGTTTTGGAGTTAATTTGCTTAATTCACGTAATTGTTTTTTCTTTTTTTTTTGTTCCTTTCTAATTAGGTAATAAGGTTTTCATTTTTTAATTGCTTTTTTAGTGGTGATGATATCAAAAATCTCAGAACCATTATCAATTAATCTAAGTCTTTTATTACCTTCAACATGATCTCTTACTAAAAATTTAGAGAAAATTTCGGTATTTACAGCATTTTTATTAATAAAAGCTTGTTTTTTAAAGTTTCAAAGAAATGTTTTTCTAGTCATATAAAATTATATTTTATTAACAATTTTTGTTTTAATTGGTAATTTATATTGTGCCAATTTTAGGGATTTTAAACCTATTAAAATATTAGGTGTTTGTATTTCACATAACATTGTCCCACTTCGTACTTTAAAAACTCAACGGTCTAGGTTTCCTTTTCCTTTTCCCATTCTTACTTCAAGTGGTTTTTTAGTTATTTGTGTATTAGGAAAAATATTAATTTTTAATTTACCCTTTTTTTTTATAATTTTGTTAATTGTTTGTTTTAAAGCACTAATTTGTTTTGAAGTCATATGTCCAGAACAAGTCGCTTTTAATCCTAATTTTCCAAAAATAGATGTATGTAAAGTGTAAACTTTATTTATTGTATTTAATTTTTTACCTTTTTGCTTTTTTTTAAATTTTCATTTTTTTGGTATAAATAGCATAAATTTTTATTATTATTTTTTATCAAAATTATTAAATGCATTTTCTACTAAAGTTTTTTTAGCAGGATTAGCTTTTTTTTGTTTTACTGTTGTTTTATTTTCAGATTTAATTTTAGTAGATTTTCTTCTTTTAGTTTTTGGTTTTGCAATTTTATCATTTTTAGGTAACGAGATTGCAGTTTTTTCTTGTTTCGGTTTGTTTTCTATACTTTCTTTTGTATAATTAACTCACATAGTAAGACCAAAAGCACCATATAAGGTATGAATATGTACTTGACTTAAATCGTTATTAGCTGAAATAGTTTGAATATCAATTTCACCTCTTGATGTTTTAAATTCAGAAGCTCGTAATTTTCCTTTTAATTTTCCATTCATCACGACTTTTACCCCTTTTATTTTTGAACCAGGAAATTTTATTAATGCACTGATTAATGTTTTAATAAAAAGAAAATATTTTGCGTGTGATCTTTTTGGTAGATATTTAAAAATACTACCTAAAACATTACAATATGTATTGATATCAATATCTTTATTTAAAAATAAAGAACTCAGTTTTACAAAATCATAGAATAAATTGAAACGTCTTGCAAATAAATTTCTTTTAAATTTAATTAATTGTTTTAAAATAGAAGCTTTTATTACAAAATTTTCTCTTTTATTTATTAAATTAACTTTAATTACAACAAGTTTAGTATTTAAACATTTTTGTAAAATAGTTAAAAAAGTTAAATGTTCTGTTTTTTTTCTTCTTAAAACAAGTCTTTTTTTACCTTTAAATTTTTTAATTAAAGATCTTATTCTTTTTTTTGTATTCTTAGTACTTGTGATTAAATTAGATTGTTTTATAGTTGAAAGACGTTTAACTTTTTTTTTAAGTCTTAAAAGTTTTGCACTTTTAAGAAAAATTTCTAATGATAAGTTTGTTTTGTCGATATTATCAGTATGATTATATGCTGTAACTAAAACCCCTTTTTTATCAAAACTTCTTTTTAAAGCTTTAATAAAAGATTCAGAACTAAAAACTTCTTTTAAATTTAAAGTATTATTAATGAAATGTTTATCTGGTCTTAATGTTAAAATATTTGATTTTTGTCCCATAAGATTTTAAATTTTATTTTTTAGCTGGTTTTTTTTTAGTTTGAACTTTAACAAACTTTTTAGTGTGTTTTCTTGTATAAGCAAATTCTCCAAATTTAAACCCAACTTTTTCACGTGTTATATATGTTTTAATAAAAACGTTTCCATTGTGAATATAAACCGGTTTTCCGATAAGTTTTGCTGGAATTGCACTATTTCTAGCCCATACCTCTCTTCTATATCGTTTAAAAAATTTGTTGCTTAATAAATATTTATAAATGAATTTTCCTTTTCAAATTGCTCTTGTCATATGATTATTTTCTTTTTTTTCTTAAGTAGAATCCACTTTTTGTTGGAATTCCTCAAGGACTAACAGAAGGCATACCACCGTTTGATCGTCCACCATGAGGATGATCTACAGGATTCATTGCGATTCCTCTTACAGTAGGTCTAATACCTAATTTTCTATTAATTCCAGCTTTACCAATAGTAGTTAAATTACTTTGTGTATTTGAAATAATACCGATAGTAGCTTGATTATCAACAGAAATTTCGATAATTTTTTTTGAAGGTAGTTTTATTTTAGCAGTTTTTAAACCACATTGAACAATTTGTCCATATGTTCCAGCCGCTCTAATATATTTAGGATTTGAATTGCTTTTTAGAGATAGGTTATGAATTAAACTTCCAGTTGGAATATTTTTAATTTGAGTTCTACTTCCTAATTTCAATTCATTTAATTTGGTTGCATTTTTTCATAAAGCACCGGGATAAAGAGAATTTGGTGCTGTATTAAAAAAAAATCTTTTTTCAGATAATTCAAAGTTTAAATTAACAAATGAATTACGGTTTGGGTCATAACAATTAGCGATTACAAGAGAATTTGTATTATTTGAATTTTTTTCATCAAATACATTTCTATATAAATTTTTAACTCCACTTCCTTTATGTCATACAGTAATTCTTCCATTTATTGAACTTCTTCCATTACTTTTTTGATTTTTTAATAAAATAGATTTTACAAGTTTATTACTTTTTGCTAATAAATTCTTTTGTATTTTTACAATATGTCTAGTACCATTGGTTACTGGATTTAATTTTTTTAATTTCATAATTTTTGAATCAAATTTAAACTTCTTTCGTCTAGCGGTTAGGACATTGCCTTTTCACGGCAAAAATATGAGTTCGATTCTCATAAGAAGTGTCATTTTAGCTTATCTTTTGATAAGCGTTATATTTAACTATATGGATACTATTATTTTAAAATCTTTTTTACCGGAATTTTTTTTATCAATGTCAATTCTTTTCCAACTAGTTTATAATATTAAATTAATTAATGTTTTTAAATATAATTTTCCTATAATAGATAAAGAAGTTTTTTATCAAACCGTTTTTATTTTAATTAGTTTATTTTTTATATATTCTAATTTAAAAATAGAAGGTTTTTTTTCAAACTTTTTATTTATTAATGATGAAAGTACAAGAGTAGTAAAAATAATTATGTTAGTAACATGTTTATTTTCTTTAAGTGTTGTTTTACAAGCATTTTCTCTACAATCTCTTAACTTTTTTGAATATTTTATTATATTTTTATTAGCATTATTTTCTTTACTTTTATTAATTAGTTCTTCTGATTTAATCTCATTTTATTTAGTAATTGAGATGCAATCGTTATGTTTTTACATATTAGCTAGCTTTAAAAGAGACTCTGCTTTTTCAACAGAAGCTGGTTTAAAATATTTTATTGCTGGAGCGTTTATTTCAGGAATATTTTTATTTGGAAGTAGTTTAATCTATGGATGTTTAGGAACTTTAAATTTTAATGCCTTAAACTTATTATTAGCTTTTCCATTTAATTCAACCTCATTACAATCTCTTGTAACTTTTGGTGCTATTCTTGTAACCGTAACTTTATTATTTAAAATTGCTTGTGCGCCTTTTCATTTTTGATCGCCAGATGTTTATGAAGGATCACCATTAAGTTCTACAATTATTTTTTCTATTATTCCTAAAATATCATTAGTTTATTTTTTTATAAAATGAATTTTTGCAATTAATATTTTAACCGTTGAAATAGATCAATTTTTATTAATTTGTGGTTTACTTTCTACTTTTGTAGGAACATTTTATGCTTTAAGTCAAAAAAGACTTAAAAAACTTATTATTTATAGTTCTATTGCTCAAATAGGATTTATTGTAGCAGGTTTATCAACAAATACCTTAGGTGGATTTACAGGTGTTATTTTTTTCCTTGTAATATATATTATTACATCAATATTAATTTGAAGTCATTTTTCTTTATTTTATGCGTTTCAAACAAAAATAAACTCTTTTAGTAATAAAATTTCTACATCATTATTTATTTCAAGTTTAACAAATTTTTTTCATACAAACAAAATTTGATCTTTTTCTTTTGTAGTAATTTTTTTTTCTATAGGTGGTATACCTCCATTAACTGGATTTCTTTCTAAAATTTTAATTTTATTTGAAGTTATTAATAGCTCAAATATTATATCAGCGGCAATTTTAATTATTATTAGTTCTGTTTCTGTTTATTATTATATTAGAATGATAAAAATTATGTTTTTTGAACCAAAAAGTATTGAGAAAAATTATGAGAAATTTCAAGTTATATTTCACAATGCATTTTTAGATAGTATTTATCTAAATATAGCAATGTTATTATCTTTATTATTAATTATATTTTTTTACCCTACAATGCCACTGTTAATATGTCAATACATTGTGTTGAATATATCTAGCTTTTAATATTATTAAAAATACAAAATTATGAAAAATAAAACTATAGCACAAATGAATCAAGTATTCCCTTTAATAACATCACATTCTCCTTTAAATGAAGATATTATTGTTTTATCTCATACAAATCTTTTATTTTCATTAAAAACATTAAAATTACATATCAATTATCAATATAAATTATTATCTTGTATATCTGGTGTTGATTTTATTGGATGTAAATATAGATTTGGTGTTATTTACGATATTCTTAGTTTAACTTACAATAACAGATTAAGAGTTAAAGTGTTTGTTAATGAAATTACACCTGTTGATTCAGTTATTAATTTATATATTAATAGTAATTGATGAGAAAGAGAAGTGTGAGATATGTACGGAATTTACTTTAATAATCATCCTGATTTAAGAAGAATTTTAACAGACTATGGATTTGAAGGATATCCAATGAGAAAAGATTTTCCGTTATCAGGATATATCGAATTAAAATACGATCAAACTAAAAAAAGAATTGTATTAGAACCATTAGAACTTCCACAAGAATTTAGAAATTTCAGTTTTGAAATGCCTTGATAAAATAAACAGAATATATGATTTTAAAGAAAAAAGAACTTAACAAAGAATTAAAGAACTTTACAATAAACTTTGGTCCCCAACATCCTGCAGCTCACGGGGTTTTACGTTTAATTTTAGAATTAGATGGTGAGATTGTAAAACGTGCCGATCCACATATTGGATTATTACATAGAGGTACAGAAAAATTAATTGAATATAAAACATATTTACAAGCACTACCTTATTTTGATAGACTTGATTATGTTTCAATGATGGCTCAAGAACATACCTATTCTTTAGCTATTGAAAAAATAGGTAACATTAATGTTCCATTTCGTGCAAAAGTTATTAGAGTAATTTTTGCTGAAATAACAAGAATATTAAATCATTTATTAGCTGTTGGATGTCATGCAATGGACGTTGGTGCCATGACTCCATTTTTATGAGCGTTTGAAGAACGTGAAAAATTAATGGAATTTTATGAAAGAGTTTCAGGAGCTAGAATGCATGCAGCATATATTAGACCTGGAGGAGTTAATGCAGATATTCCAGTTGGATTTTTAGATGATTTATATTTATTCATTAATCAATTTAATTTAAGAATTGATGAAATTGAAGAAATGTTAACAGGTAATAGAATTTGAAAAGAAAGATTAGTTGATATTGGTGTTATAAGTGCACAAAAAGCAATAGATTGAGGATTTAGTGGAGTTATGCTTAGAGGTTCAGGGGTTCCTTGAGATTTAAGAAAATCACAACCATACGAAATCTATTCAGATATTAATTTTCATGTTCCAGTAGGTAGTAGTGGAGATTGTTATGATCGTTATTTAGTTCGTATTGAAGAAATGCGTCAATCTTTAGTTATATTAGAAAATGCAATTACTTTTATGCAACCTGGTCCAATTAAAGTTAATGATTATAAAGTTTGTGCGCCATCTCGTTCAGAAATGAAAAATTCAATGGAAACTGTTATCCATCACTTCAAATTTTTTACAGAAGGGGTAATTTTACCTCATGGTGAAACTTATACAGCTACAGAGGCTCCTAAAGGAGAATTTGGTGTTTATCTAATCTCTAATGGTACAGATAAACCGTACAGATGTAAAATAAAAGCACCTGGTTTTGGTCATTTACAGGCATTAAATGAAATGGCTAAAGGACATATGATTGCAGACGTAGTAACAATAATTGGAACTCAAGATATTGTTTTTGGTGAAATCGATCGTTAAAAAATAAACAACTATAATTATGTTATTATCTTATATTTTTTCTATACTATTAGGTGGTATTGTTACCATCTTTTTCATTGATTCAAAAAACTTAAAACAATTACGTTTTGTTTCGTTACTTACTGCAAGTTTAATTTTAATATTATCTTGTTTATTACTTAATGGATTTGATTCAAATTTATATTTTTTTCAATATTATGTAACTTATACTTTTGGTTCTGATATGATGAATTTAAACTATTCATTTGGTCTTGATAATTTATCTATTTATTTCTTTGTTTTAAGTAGTTTATTAGTATTTCTTTGTATTTTATTTATTTGAAATGATAAATATTTTAAAGAATATTCTATGACTTTATTAACAATTGAATTATTTTTATTAATTATTTTTTCAGTACTAGATTTATTCTTATTTTACATATTTTTTGAAGCAATTTTAATTCCAATGTATTTATTAATTGGTATTTGAGGTTCGAGAGAAAGAAAAATTCGTGCGGTGTATTTATTTTTTTTTTATACACTTTGCGGTTCAATTTTATTTCTTGTTGGAATTCTTTATATTTATTCAATTACAGGAACTTTAAATTTAGAGTATTTATTAGCATTTAAATTTACTACTTTTGAACAAAAAGTATTATGATTATGTTTCTTTTTATCTTTTGCTTCAAAAATTCCAATGTTTCCATTTCATATTTGATTACCGGAAGCTCACGTTGAAGCACCAACAGTAGGATCTGTATTACTAGCTGGAATTCTATTAAAATTAGGAGTTTATGGGTTTTTAAGATTTAGTTTAACCTTATTACCTGAAGCTTCATTATATTTTGCTCCATTAGTATATGTATTATCAATTATAGGTGTTTTATCAGCGTCTATGAGTGCAATTAGACAAACAGATTTAAAAAGAATTATTGCTTATTCATCTATTGCTCATATGAATTTAGTAACTATTGGGATCTTTAGTTTTAATATTTTAGGTCTAGAAGGTGCTATTTTACAAAGTATTAGTCATGGGTTCGTTTCAGGTGGTATGTTCTTATTAATTGGAGTTTTATATGATAGATATCATTCAAGATTTTTATACTATTATGGGGGATTAGTACATATGATGCCTATTTATTCTATATTTTTTTTAATATTTACTTTAGCAAATATTGCTTTACCAGGAACTAGTAGTTTCGTTGGTGAATTTTTAATATTAGCAGGTATTTACAAAACAAATATTGTAATTTGTGCTGTTAGTGCTTTAGGTGTTATTTTATGTGGTATGTACTCATTATGATTATATAATAGAACTATTTTTGGAAATTTAAAAATAGATTATACAGTTCAATTTAAAGATATGGACTTAAAAGAATTTTTAGTATTATTTCCTTTATTAGTATTAATTTTTATTATGGGTATTTATCCGTCTTATTTTTCATATTTTATTCATTTTTTCTGTTCAACTCTTTCTTTTATTACAATTTAATTACAAAATTATGTCAAACAACAAAAATCATATTTTATCTTCAGCAAATTATTTATTAAAAAATGATTTGATTAATAAGTATAGTTTAAAAAATTGTTATGATTTTCCAACTGTTAAAGAAATAAATTTAAGAATAGCATCAGATGACATGAAAACAGCGTTATCGTCTGTTTCTGGGAAAGAAAAATTAAATACAGTATTATTCAGAGCATATATTGTTTTGTATATCCTTCTTGGTTTTATTCCTAAAGTAACAGTAATTAGAAAAAAAACTTCTAAAAAGATTATTGCTGGATCATCTGATGATGATATTTATATGTTCGAAATTAGATTAAAAAATAAAAGACATATTAATTATTTTTTAGATAAATTATCTGTAGAAACATCTTTTTTTAAAGAGAATTTAAACTTAAATTCTTTAGATAATATATCTGTTCAAAATAAAAATATGTGTAGTTTAAATACTAAAATTTTAGTTTCTCAATTTTTTGAAATAGGAGATTCTTTAAATACTTTCAGTGATTTAAATTTAGATAAATTATCTATATCTACAAATTTACTTTGTTATAATATCCCCAAAAATGCAAAGGTTTTACCTGTTGTAAAAAATATCTTTTTTTTTGGATAAAGTAAATATTTATTTGTAAAAACTTTTTCAGTAAAAATACTCGTTTGGTTGAGTAATGAAAGTAAACTTTCATTCAGGTTCGACTCCTGATTTTACTATTTTTAAAATTAAAAATATGATTATATTTTTTATTCTAAAAAAGTTGGTTGCTTTTTGCTAAAATTTTTAGTGTATCTCGATTGTCAGATACGTGTAGAAAAATAGATAAAATTTAGATTTTAATTTCGTTTTTTCTATTATCAGTAGTTAAAGTAAGATATACAATTACTAAGAATAATAAAACAGAACAAACAGATACATAAGAACCAAATGAAGCAATTGAATTTCATCCAGCAAAAGCATCTGGATAATCAGGAATTCTTCTAGGCATTCCAGCTAATCCTAAGAAATGCATTGGGAAAAAGGTTAAATTTACTCCTAAGAAGAATAATCAAAAATGAATTTGACCTAAAAATTCAGGATATTTTAATCCAGTTACTTTCTCAATTCAGTAATATCATCCAGCGAAGATAGAGAATACTGCCCCCATAGATAATACATAATGAAAATGAGCAACAACATAATAAGTATCATGTAATACTGCATTAATCCCTGAATTAGATAAAACAATTCCTGTTAATCCTCCTACAGTGAAAAGAAAAATAAATCCGATAGTAAATAACATAGGTGTATCGAATTTAATTGAACCTCCTCATAAGGTAGCGATTCAGCTAAAAATTTTAATACCAGTTGGTACTGCAATAATCATAGTAGCTGCGGTAAAATATGCTCTAGTATCAACGTCAAGACCAACTTGGTACATGTGGTGAGCTCAAACAATGAATCCTAAAACACCGATTGAAACCATAGCGTAAACCATTCCTAAATACCCAAAAATTGGTTTTTTAGCGTGACTAGAAACAATTTGACTGATAATTCCAAATCCTGGAAGAATTAAAATATAAACTTCTGGATGTCCAAAGAATCAAAATAAATGTTGATATAAAATTGGATCTCCTCCTCCTGCTGGATCAAAGAATGTAGTATTAAAATTTCTGTCAGTTAATAACATAGTAATAGCTCCTCCTAAAACTGGTAATGATAATAATAATAAGAATGAAGTAATTAAAATTGATCATACGTATAAAGGTAATCTATGCATTGTCATTCCTGGAGCTCTCATATTAAAGATAGTAGTAATAAAATTAATACTTCCTAAAATTGATGCGGCACCTGATAAGTGTAAACTAAAGATTGCTAAATCAACTGATGGACCAGAGTGAGCTTGAATGCTACTTAATGGTGGATAAACAGTTCATCCAGTTCCAGCTCCTGCTTCTACTAAAGTTGAAGATAATAGTAATAATAAAGAAGGTGGTAATAATCAGAAAGAAATATTGTTCATTCTTGGGAAAGCCATATCTGGTGCTCCAATCATAAGAGGTACTAAAATATTTCCAAATCCTCCAATTAAAATAGGCATAACCATGAAAAAAATCATTAAAAATGCATGTCCTGTTACAAGTACATTATATAATTGATGATTTCCCATTAAAATTTGATTTCCTGGTTGTGCTAATTCCATTCTAATAAGAATTGACATAGTTGTTCCTAAAATACCTGAAAAACCTCCAAAAATTAGATATAGGACTCCGATATCTTTATGATTGGTTGAGAATAATCAGCGAGAACAAAAATTATAGATGTTAGTAGGAATACTGATCATAAAATATAAGAAAAATAATTACACAATTTATATTAACAATTGTGATTATAGTTTTTTAGTAAGTTTTAAAACTTTTATCGTTTTAAAGTTGATTTAACTAATAGCGCAGGACGAGTAGGACTCGAACCTACGATCCTTGGTTTTGAAGACCAATGCTTTACCAGCTAAGCTATCATCCTTAAAACAAACAAAAACTTAACTTGTGAAAAAAATGCGAATAATGAGATTCGAACTCATACCGTCTGCTTGGAAGGCAGAAAATCTACCATTAATTTATATTCGCTAAATAATTTTATCTTAATAAACAGAACCAAAAGGAATCGAACCTTTACGTGTTCGCTTCAAAAGCGAATGCCTTAACCATTTGGCTATGGCTCTCAAAAATAGATTTTTAAATTAATATATGTATATATTAACAAATTTTCAGCCATAGGGAATAAAAACACCTAACATAAATTTTAAATACTCTTTATTTGTACCACATAAATAATAATTAAGTTAAAATGCATTGTTTTTTATTTAGGTACAAATAAATAAGATTTATTTTTGTTTTTTAATTTTTTTAAGGGATTTAAATGGATTCGAACCATTTTTTAATATTTAATTAAAATTAAATATTTACTTTACCATTAAAGTTATAAATCCTGTGAATTAAATTTTTTTAATTTTTTAAAACCAACAACTAAAGATATATAAATCCCCCGTACTTGGAAATTTACATAAAAAATAATTTTATTTCTTATTTAACGTCCTTTAAGTTTTTTTTACTTCCGTACTTAGATCTTGCTGTTTTTCGAGACAAAATACCAGTAAAATCATAAGCACCACGAATGCATTTATATTTAACACCCGGTAAATCAGGAACTCTTCCACCTCTTATTAATACAACAGAAAATTGACGAAGATTATGTCCTTCACCTGGTATATAAGATTCTACAACTTTTTTTGTTGTTAATTTAACTTTTGCAACCTTTCTTACCGCAGAATTTGGTTTTTTAGGACTACGAGTAAACACTTTTACACAAACACCTTTTACTTGTGGCTTTTGAGCTAAAGCAGGGGTTTTTATTTTTTTAAATTTTTTTTGTCGTACATCTTTATATAATAATTGATTAATAGTTGGCATAATTTATTATTTTACAAGTCCAGCACACAATGATGCTACTCTTAAGAACTTACTTTTTTTAAATTTTTTAGGAACTCCTCCAAAAATTCTGGTTCCTACAAGTTTGTTTTGTTTGGTCATTAATACAGCACAATTTTCAAAAAAAGTGAATTGTTCATTCATTTTTGATTTAATAGGTGCTCTTGTTCTTACGATAAGAGCTTTAATTACATCCCCTTTTTGTACTTTTGCGGTTAATCTTTTTTTCTTTCTAATATTTTTAACAGAGGCAGTAATAACATCTCCAACTGCTGCATATCTTCTTCTATATCCTTTTGAAACTTTTATGCAACAAATATCTTTAGCCCCTGAATTATCAATAACATTTAAATAACTTCCAGTTTGGATCATAATTTTTTTATTAAAATAGTTTAGTATAAATAGTTATCAAACTGATTTTTTATACCCAGGAACAATTCCAAATTGAAAAAGTTCTCTTAATTTTGTTCTTGAAACGTTAAAAGGTCTAATTGACCCTCTTGCTCGATTTGTTAATATACATCTGCGAACAATTTTTGTTTTCGAGAAATTTTTTTGTTTAATATTATTAAACAATTCACTTTTATTTGCATCTTGATTTTTATTGAAATAATTTGTGAAAAGAAATTTTAAAGAAGTATTTAAAACTTCATGTTTTTTATATTGTTTTCTAATTCTTAAATCTTTTACTTTGCGAAATAACATAAATTAGATATTTACTCTCAATTTAAAGCACCTGCTTCTCAAGCATAAATAAATCCAATAAGTAATTCAATAATAAAGTCCATCATACCTCATAAACCTTCGGTATTTAAAAGACTTAATGAAACACATCAAGGAAAAAAATATACTGCTTCAAGGTCAAATATAATAAATAAAATCGCAACTAAATAGAAACGAACATCAAAAACATTACGCGCATCTTCGTACGGATCAAATCCACATTCATAAGCAGATACTTTTTCAACATCGGGTGCTGAACTACTAAATGAATAAGATAATAAAATAATAACGAATGATAAAATAACTGAAAAAATCAGTAAAATAAATATATTTAAAGATTCAGTATAAAAAAATGATAATGACATAGAATATAATTTTAATACAATATTTCAAAAATAAATAACATTAAATGTTATAATAAGATTTTGATTTTGTAAATTTTAATGAAAGAAGCAGGATTCGAACCTACGTAAGAAATATCTGACAGATTTACAATCTGTTGCTTTTAACCACTCAGCCATTCTTCCAGATTAATTAATTATTTATTTAACATATGAGTTATTCAAGCAGTAAATCTTGCTGGATCGATACCTCTAATAACAATAGGCATAAATGCATGGTTTACTCCACAAATTTCACTACATTGTCCATAAAAAAGACCTGGTCTTTTAATAAATAATGAAGCTTGACTTAATCTTCCAGGACAAGCATCAACTTTAATACCAAAAGAAGGTACTGCTCAGCTATGTAAAACATCAGCTGATGTAATTAATAATCTAATATGAGTATTAATTGGTAAATTAACTCTGTTTTCAGTTTCTAATAATCTAAATAAACCTTGCTCTAAATCATCAGTTGCTGTCATGTAACAGTCAAAATTTAAAGTAGGAGCACCTTTTAAAATTCCATAATCAGAAAACTCATAACTTCAATATCATTGATGTCCAACAATTTTTAAAGTTAAAGCAGGATCAATTAATTCATCTAATGAATATAATAATGCAAAAGATGGTACTGCAATAAATACTAAAATTACTGCAGGAATAATTGTTCAAATTATTTCTAAAATACTAGAATGATTAAATTGTTGAGCTTTAGGATTAGCAGATTCATTGAAATCATTAATAATTTTATATAATAATCAAAAAACAGCTATACCTATAAAAATTATAAAGAATACTAAATAATTATGAAAGAAAATCATCCCTTCCATGATAGGTGTTGCAGGATCTTGAGTACCGATTTGTCATGGCTCAGCAGCATCACAAAAAGAAATAAAATGTTTTAAAAAAAACATAGAAAAAGGAAAAAAATATTTTGCTCAGTATTGGAATTGAACCAACACTCCACGGGGGAAACAGATTTTAAGTCTGTCGCGTATACCAATTTCGCCAACTGAGCGATTCTTTATAATAATTAAATAATTTTAATTATCGTAAATTAAGGGTAAACAGAGGGATTTGAACCCACAACCATCAAAGCCACAATTTGATACTCTAACCAATTGAGCCATGTCTACCAAAATCTAGTACATCACGAATATAAAATAAAACTAAAATACAATAAAAAAAACCAAAATTTTATGCCACAAGGGTACCCCCTATGAACCAAAAGCTAGAACGCGATTTCACTGCACCAGATCGATAGAAATCACGTTTTTATAAAAAATGCGTTTTTCGTTATGCAGGTGCAAGCAAAACGCATTTCATTTTTTATTTTTGTAAATTTTATAAACAGTAATTTTTTAAATTTTTAATGTTTTTTATGTCCAGTTAATTTTTCTATTAAAATAGATAAATTAGCTTTTAATCCATTAACGATATTTTTGAAATTAATACAAAAATAACAGATCATTAATAATGCTACTGTAGTATATAACGCTTTAGTAAGAAATAAAACAATTAAGAAAATAGCTATAAAGAAATATTCTAAATAATCAGTAATTGATCCTGTTTGATAATTTCTTACGTTATCTACAATACTATTAATTTTTCCAACAATACCAAATGGTCCTACTTTTTCAATTAATCCTCTATCAACTGTTTTATAGAAAAAAGAATAACTTTCATTTAATGCTTTTTGAGCAACAAATTGATTATATATTCTATCAAAATACCATTTTTTATTAAAAAAATGGTTTAATTTAATATATGTTTTTCCTTTTTTTAATTCGAAAAAAGCATTAATTTTTTGATCATATAAATAAAAAGCAAAAAAAGCCCCTAATAATGTTACTACTAAAGGTAATATTTTTATTTTTCAATCTATAAATTCAATATCACTAATTGCATATCTCGACGGATTCATTAAAATTGCTGATCCTCAAAAATCAGTTCCAAAACCAATGAATAAATCTTTTGATAAATAACCAACAAAAATACTTAAAATACATAAAATAAATAAAGGAAAAGTCATACGAATTGTTCCTTCATGTGCATTAAATATAACTGCTTTATTTCCATTAGGCGCTGATAAAAATACTAAATATAATAATCTTATCGAATAAAATGCTGTACAAAATGCAGCTAAAGTACCTAATATATAAGAAAAGTGTCCACAAACACTAAAAGTTGCATAACTTATTTCTAAGATAACATCTTTTGAATAAAAACCTGCTAAAAACGGAAATCCCATTAAAGCAAAAGATCCTACTAACATAACAGCATAAGAAAAAGGTAAAATTTTTCTTACTCCTCCCATTTTTCTCATATCTTGTTCATCAGATAATGCGTGAATTACTGATCCAGCTCCTAAGAATAATAGTGCTTTAAAAAAAGCATGATTTGATAAATGAAACATACCAACTTCGTAACTTGAAAGACCACACGCAAAAATCATGTATCCTAACTGACTACAAGTTGAATAAGCAATTACTTTTTTCATATCATTTTGAAATAATCCAGTTGTTGCAGCAAAAAAAGCAGTTGTTGATCCAATAAGGGTAACAAAATTTAAAGTGAATGGAGAAGCTTCAAAAAATCATGAACATCTACTGATTAAAAATACTCCTGCAGTAACCATGGTAGCGGCATGAATTAATGCTGAAACAGGTGTTGGACCTTCCATTGCATCAGGAAGTCAAGTGTGTAAACCTAATTGAGCAGATTTACCCATAGCACCTATAAATAATAAAATACAAATAACATCCATTACTGGTATTTGATACATACCAACAACTAAACGATATTCTTGAAAATATGGAAAAGTTGTAAATACAATATCATAATTTAAACTATTAAAAACAAAATAAATTGTGAAAATTGCTAATAATAAAGCAAAATCTCCTACTCTATTTATTAACATTGCCTTTATTGCTGCTTTATTTGCTTGTATTCTTGTAAATCAAAAATTGATTAGTAAATAAGAAGAAACTCCTACTCCTTCTCAACCTACGAACATTTGTAAAAAATTGTTCGCTGTTACAAGTATTAGCATAAAAAAAGTGAATAAAGACAAATAAGACATAAATCTTGGTAAATGCGGATCGTTTTCCATATATTCGGTTGAATATAAGTGCACTAATGTAGAAATAAAAGTTACAATAACTAACATTACCGCGGTTAAACTATCAAAACAAAAACTTCAATCTAGATCTAGAGAATCAACATAAATTCATTCTGTTAGTTTTAGAATATAAACATTCCCAGTATTTATTATATCACATAATAAACTAAAAGATATTAAAAATGAAAAAAAAGTAAAAAGGGTAGTAATATAAGAGATACCTAATCCCATAAAACGCCCAAATAAACCTCCACTTAAAAATCCTAAAAGAGGGAAAACTAATACTAAAATTAGCATAAAATGAAATTGAAAAACCTAAGTTATGGAAATAATCGGATTTGAACCGATAGCCCCATGCATGCAAAGCATATACTCTACCAATTGAGATATATTCCCAAATATAAAAAAGGTTTTGCTTTTAACTAAAAAAGAATAAATAAGAGGCAATGGGATTCGAACCCACGATACAATATGTATGTCAATTTAGCAAACTGGTGCTTTAAACCTCTCAGCCATACCTCTAAAAACAAACATCTATATTTATTAAATATTTTTATATTATTATAATTAAATTTTATTCCAGCCGCACGTTCCCGTACGACTACCTTGTTACGACTTCATCCCAGTTACAGGTTCTATAATAAGTAGTTCTCTTTGAAGCGATAAACATAAAAATACTTTTGCAAGATATTTCTTTTTACCAAAATCTAAAGAACCAATTTCAAACAAAACCCACTTCCGGCATGTGACGGGCGGTGTGTGCAAAGTCTAAGTACATTTTCACCGTAACGTGCTGATTTACGATTACTTGTGATTCCACCTTCATATAGACGAATTGCAGTCTATAATCTGAACAAACGAAAAATTTTAAAGATTTACTCCAAATTGCTTTATTGTATAACTTTTTGTATTATTCATTGTAGCACGTGTGTGGCCCAGTCCATAAGGGCCATAAGGGCTTGACGTAATTCTCATCTTCCTCTGGCGTGGACCAGAAGTCTTTTATAAGTTGTTTTATTAATTTTTTACAAAATCAAAAAATACCAATATAATAGAAGAGTTTCGCCCGTTAATGGATTTAACCAAACACCTCACGGCACGAGCTGACGACAGCCATGCAACACCTGTATAGTAATTGTATGGAAGTTTAATAAACCTATATACGAGCAATAAAATAAAATTATTGATTTTGCTATATTCAAGGACTGGTAAGATTTCGCGCGTATTATCGCATTAAACCACATGCTCCACCACTTGTGTAGACCCCCGTCAATTCCTTTGAGTTCCAATCTTGCGATCGTACTCCCCAGGCGGAATGTTTAACGCGTTAGCTGTATACAAGAATAACCCTGTATTAACATTCATCTTTGACAGCATGGACTACCAGAATATCTAACCCTGTTTGCTCCCCATGCTTTCGTTCCTCAACGTCAGTAATAACCCAAATAACCGCCTTCGCCTCTGGCATTCCTTCATAGATCTATAGATTTTACTCTTCCCTATAAAATTCTGTTATTCCCAATTATACTCAAGTATTAAAGTATTATACGCATCAATAAGAGATTATCCTAATTTTTTACATATAACAGAAAATACCGCCTACAAACACTTTACGCCCAATCATTTAGGATAACGCTTACTCCTTTCGTATTACCGCGGCTGCTGGCACGAAATTAGCCGGAGCTTCTTCTCTAATTAATGTCATTATCTTCATTAGCCGAAATAACTTTACAGCCAATCCATACGCACACTTGCGTGTGTTTATGAATCTTTTTTGCTTTCCTCGTTCACGCAATATTACTGGATCAAGCTTTCGCCCATTGTCCAAGATTCCACACTGCTGGCTAAGAGCCTGGACCTTATCTCAGTTCCAGTGTGGCTGATCATCCTCTCAGACCAACTAAAGATCTTGGGCTTGGTCAGCTTTTACCTAACCAACTACCTAATCTTGCATAAGCTCATTTTAAAGCGACTTATATAAGCCTATTCATTCGATATTTTTAATACTAAATCTAAATCTAATATTAATTATCTCGATCTCTAAAGCAGATTCTTATGTATTACGCACCCGTTCGCTATGCTTTTAAACATTCAACTAGCATGTGTTAAGTATATTGCTAGCGTTCATCCGGAGCCAGGATCAAACTCGTTGTATAATACAATTTTAATTATAAAATTTGACTACTATGCAATCACGTAGTCAGAATTGGAATCGAACCAATGTCCTCTGGATTATGAGCCCAGCAAGATAACCACTTCTCTATCTGACCATTTCTCAACGATTATATATTAAAATATATAATTTTATCCTTATATAATCGAAAAACCTATTGTTATCTAAAATTTTATGTGAATAACCATGAACTCTTATGAAATTTCTGGCATAAAAATTGCGAAATTAGGATTTGAACCTAAATAAAAAATACTTTACTATTCTACCGAAAGAATAATTTCGCTTAAAAATTATTATTATCTAAAATTAGTATCAAAATTATTAAAAAAAGTTAACGCTCTTTGCATAATAAATGAATGTTTTACAGTTTTTCCTGAAGAATAGAAACTATTTACATTATATTTAGCTGGATATTTATATACGAAATTAATCATATTAAAACCAGAAGCAAGTTTGTAATTTAATGAAGTAAATTGTTTTGTAATATTATCAAATAAAAAAGGATTTCTTATCATCGCATAAATATAAGCCAAAGACCCTGAAGTATTTGGTTTTAAATTTAAGGTATCACTATAAATCGACATTAATATTTTTTGAACACTACGTGCATCAAAAGATTTGGTAAACACTTTAGTGGTCATTTGTGGACGTTGTTCTAAATTTAATACTGTTTTTTCTTCTTCGTATTCAGATAAAATAGGAATTCTCATCTTTACATTTTGTTTAAATTTTACTAAATGAGTATCAAATCAAAAAATATCTTTTTTCTGTGAAAAAACGGTTTTTCGTACCCCAAAATTATCATCTAAGTTAATACACATAACATTTTTTGATGATTCTAAACTTCTTTTCGAGATATTTTTAATATTTAGTAATTGTAAAGATTCACTATTTGCGCTAGCATTTATTTTAAGTGCTACTACTGAATCAAAGTTATTTTTTAAATAAGAAATTACAGGGGTTAAACTTATTCCTCTTTTTTTTAAAGATTCTCCTATCAAAACTAAAGGCACTTCTGCACTAACAAAGTTTTTAGCATAATCGAAAGATTTACCTTCAATAATACCTAAAGATTTTGATAAACTTAAGTTAACAAATTTTGTATTTATATTTGATGGAAAATATAAATTCATACTTACTAATGATAATAAACTATTTTGAGTACGTGTTCTTATACGAGCATTAATAACAGAACATTCAATTTTAGGATTAACTGAAAAAACTAAACCAATAGAATCACAAGAATCTATAGAGCTTATTTTATCTGTTAAACATCAAGAATAAAAATTAATATATTCAGTATTACCTACTAAAGAATTTACATTTAAATTTTTATTTGATCTTGATAATTGTGTTAAAATATGCATACTTTCTAAGCCAAGATCTTCACTTATATTAAATAAAGTGTTTTCTTGAACATTATGACTATCCATTATTTTTAAAAATTTAGTTCAGTTTACAGATCGATAACAATCTAATGCTGGTTTATAAGAAAAAACATGTTGTAATCTACGATGAAAATTCGCATCATATGAAAAACGTGCTTTGTCACTTATAATATGACCATTAATATTTTTGTTACTTTTTGGTAAAACTCGAAAAATTTCGTTGTCCTTAAAATGTACGTATACACTAGAACCCATACTATCTGTCATATCGATTGTTTCACTTGAACGAAGTTCTCATGGTCTTGCTTTATAAGCAAATGGTTTTGATGTTAATGCACCTACTGGACATAAGTCAATAACATTTCCTGATATTTCTGAATCAAAATAATTAAAAGCATAACCTCCAATTTCAGTTGAAGAACCTCTATTAAAAGTACCTAAAAAATCAACTCCTGCAATTTCAGAACTAAAACGTACACATCTGGTACAGTGAATACATCTAGTCATAATTGTTTTGATCAGTGGACCACAGTCCTTATCCTCTACTCCTCTTTTTTTAGAAAAAAATCTTGAAAAACTATTTCCGTATTGTTTAGTTTGATCTTGTAGATCACATTCTCCCGCTTGGTCACAGATTGGACAATCTAGGGGATGATTTAATAATAATGTTTCTAGAACATTTTCTCGTGCTTTTTTTGCAAAAAGACTATCGGTATACACAACCATTTTATCTGAAACTTCTGTTAAACAAGAAGCTACTGGTTTTTCTACTCCTTCTACTTCAACTAAACACATTCTACAATTTCCTGCGATAGATAAAGTTTCGTGATAACAGAAACGAGGTATATAATGTCCAGCTGTTTTACTTGCATCTAAAATTGATACACCGGGTTGTACTTCGATCTCTTGATCGTTTATTATTAGAGAAATCATATGTCAATATTTCCAACTAACCTTATATAAAAAATTATAAATTAATTTTCTTTAAAGAAAATTAATTTCCCTCTTTATACGAAAGTAATTTATATTCAATTACTCCCACCGCCGGTAATAAAAATAATAGATAGGCAAAATAAAAAAAGGTTCCAACCATACCAACTTCTATAAAAGGACTTTCAACAGGTTTTTGACCTATTCAACCTAATAATAAAAAGTCTGATACTAAGAATCAATATGATAATGCAAAAAGTGGTCTAAATTTACCACTTCTTGTTTTTGAAGTATTCATAAACGGAATAATCATTAAAACTAAAATAGCAGAAATCATTGCCGCAACACCTCCTAATTTATCAGGAATTGAACGTAAGATAGCATAAAACGGTAAAAAATATCACTCTGGTACAATATGTGCTGGAGTTGACATTGGATTTGCTGGAATGTAATTATCTGGATGTCCTAAAGAATTTGGGAAATAAACTACAATTACAGATAATGCTAATAATAAAACGAAAAAAGCAAATAAATCTTTAACATAAAAATAAGGATAAAATGATACTGTTTGAACGTTTGTATTAATTCCTAATGGATTATTCGATCCATCTTTATGTAATAAACTTAAATGAATAATAACTAATCCTGCAATTAAAAATGGCATTAAATAATGTAAACTAAAAAAACGATTTAAAGTTGCATTACTAACTGAAAAACCTCCTCATAATCACTCAACAATAGAACTTCCTACTAATGGAATTGCTGAAAATAGATTTGTAATAACAGTTGCTCCTCAAAAACTCATTTGCCCTCATGGAAGAACGTATCCCATAAATGCAGTTGCCATCATTAATAAAAAGATAACAACTCCGCTAATTCATAAATTTTCTCTTGGATACATAAAAGATCCATAAAATAATCCTCTAAAAATATGACAATACACTACAATAAAGAACATAGATGCTCCATTAGCATGTAAATATCTAATTAATCACCCATTGTTAACATCGCGCATAATGTGTTCTACACTATTAAACGCAAAATCGATATGAGGTGTATAATGCATAGCTAGTAAAATACCTGTTATAATTTGAATAACAAGACAAAGACCTGCGGTTGATCCAAAACTTCATAAATAATTAAGATTAATTGGAGTCGGGTAGCTAATAATATGAGAATCAACAAAGGCTAATAACGAACCTTTATTTCACCTGAGGCTATCAGTAAACACTTTTGTTAAAAAAAAAATGATTTTACCCTTAAATCTAAAATTTAGCGAGAAAAACGGGACTCGAACCCGCGACTTTTAGCGTGACAAGCTACTACTCTACCAACTGAGCTACATCCTCATGAAACATATATTAACCAAAATGTACCTGTACGTTTCAAGAATCCCCACTAAAACTTTATTTATAATAAAGAAAAATGCATCTTAATTTAAATAAAAACTAAGTTTTATTTAAAAAAAGAAACAGCTTTATTATAAATAAAATTATTTTTAGATTTGTCAGCCGCTTTTAATCCAAATGCTTTTAATTTAGCTCTCATTTTTAAAGCTTGAGATAAATTATTAATAGGCATTTTTAAATAGATTAAATAAAAAATACAGCTTCCTAGGGTTAGTCAAAAAATTTGAACAAAGAAACTAAAAAAGTCAAATTGTGGCATAATATTGTTGTTAGAGATTTAATACTATTAAAACTTATTTGTCTTATGGTATTAAATCCAGAAATTTAGTAATTATTAAGTTTTAATATTTCAACTAAAGTATTAATATTTATTTTTTCTTGTATAAAGAAATTATTTTTATTTAGTTATTTAAAAATAAATAGAGATAATTTGGTTGCAATTGATAAAATTAGAGTAATAAAAAAGATTAAACTTTCTTATAATTGATATTTTAAGATTTAAGCACGTAAGCTTGATTAATATTAATATTTCCTTTTAAACGATAATATAATATTAAAATAGCTAATCCTACAGCTGATTCAGCTGCTGCGATTGTTAAAATAAATAAAAAAAAGATTTGTCCATAAAAATCATCTAAATATACAGAAAAAGTAATAAAATTTAAATTTACACTTAATAATACTAATTCGATACACATTAATAATAATAGGATATTTTGACGATTATAAACAATTCCGCCAAGACTAACAAAAAATAAAATTGTATTAGTAAAAATTTGATTTAAAATCATAGGGTAAAAATTTATAAGAGCGTTAAATAGCGAGAACAGGATTTGAACCTGCAACAAACGGATTATGATTCCGCTACTCTACCAATTGAGTTATCTCACCACTTAGTATGCTTTTAATGAGATTTGTAGATAGAGACAAAAAGTTTGCTATAAACAAAAAATTTAAATAGAATTTTTAAAATAAATTAAAAATAAACTTAAGGGTGAAAACAGGAATCGAACCTGTATGAAAGCTAAAAAGCAATCCAAAGAAAACTTTGTTACTCTACCAATTGAGTACTTATTTCACTTATAATATTAGTACTTACAAACTAAGAACCTTACAATCCTTACATAATAAGCCTATCGACGTAATATTCTTTTACGTTTTAAAAAATTTGTTTTGAAGAAAGTTTCTCACTTAGATGCATTCAGTGATTATCTTTTACAAACTTAGCTACTCGACCATGCTTTTGATAAAACAATCGAAACACCATAGGTTTGCTAAATTCGATCCTCTCGTACTAGAATTTAGGCTTCTCAATTTTTCACATTCACAGCAGATAGGGACCAAACTGTCTCACGACGTTCTGAACCCAGCTCATGTACCACTTTAGTCGGCGAACAGCCGAACCCTTGGAACCTACTTCAGCTCCAGGATGTGATAAGCAGACATCGAGGTGCCAAACGGTCTCGTCGATGTGAGCTCTCAGAAACCATAAGCCTGTTATCCCCGGCGTACCTTTTATTCGTTGAGCGATGATTTTTCCACACAAAATCACCGGATCACTATGACCGACTATAAATCCCTGTTCGATATGTATATCTTACAGTCAAGCAAATATATGCCATTACGCTCCACAATAAATTTTTATTTGAATTTGCCTTATGTACACCTCCGTTACTCTTTAGGAGGTGACCGCCCCAGTCAAACTACCTCTCATAAGCTGTCTTTTTTTAAAAAATTAAGTAAAATCAAAATTTAAGGATGGTATTTCACTGATGCTTACGCTTCCATCTATTCTACACAAAAAAAATGACTTTACAACTTTAGATCATAGTAAAGGTGCACGGGGTCTTCCCGTCTAACTGTAAAGAGCCCGCATCTTCACGGGCATTTCAAATTCACCAAGAATATGCTGGAGACAGTGGAGAAATCATTACACCATTCATGCAGGTCGGAACTTACCCGACAAGGAATTTCGCTACCTTTGGACCGTCAGAGTTACAGCCGCCGTTTACTGGAGCTTAATTTTGATGCCATAGCATCTCTACGTAACTTTACAGCACCGGGCAGGTGTCAGTCTTTATACTTCTTTTCTCAAATTAGCAAAGACCTGTGTTTTTGATAAACAGTTGTTACTCCCTCTTTAGTGCCAACAAGTTTTGGTTTCCCAAAAAATGTCACTCCTTCTTCCGAAGTTACAGAGCAAATTTGCCGAGTTCCTTCAGCATACTTATCTTGAACGCCTTAGTATATTCTACCCATCTACCTGTGTCGGTTTAAGGTACGGTTGTTTATTTTAATGCTTTTTCCAGAAAATAATAGAATACTTTAATAAATCTTTAAATTAATAATAATTTTTTTATTTTGTCACATTAAATAATCCCATCAACTTATACTTTTGTAATTTGTCTTAGGGACCGGTTAAACTTTTTTCGATAACATTAAGTGTTGTAACGAAAACCTTAGATTTACGGCGACAGCGATTAAAAACGCTGTTTCATGCTACTAATGCCAGTATACTCTCTTCGGATATCTATAATACTTTTTACAAAGTATCTTTATCGACTTACCGAATGTTCTGCTACCAAATATCTACTGATTCGGTTATAGGTTTAGTCTCTATACATTTTCGAAGCAAAAAAACTAGATTAATGAGCTGTTACGCTTTCTCAAAAAGATGGCTGCTTCCAAGCCTACTTTATAATTGTCATAATTTTTTAACATTCTTATCACTTAACCTATAATTAAAGACCTTATCAAATAGTCTGGGCTGTTTCCCTCTTGACAATAGACCTTCGCACCTATTGTCTGACTCCACAAAAAACTAAAGCATATTCGCAGTTTTTTAGAACTCAGTAAGGTCGAAAACCCCCCTTGCTCAAAAAGTGCTCTACCCTACTTTAGATTATATTTGCAGGCTATACTAAAATATATTTCGCAGAAAACCAGCTATACCTGAGTTTGATTAGCCTTTCACTCCTAACCACAAATCATCCCAGTATTTTTCTACAGACACGGGTTCGGTCCTCCAAAATGTGTTTCCACAGTTTTTTCAACCTGTTCATGGTTAGATCACTCAGCTTCGGGTCTTTTATTTATGACTTTGTATAATTTTTGATTTCAAAATCAAATTTTTTGCGCCTACTAATTTTAATTAAGCTTGCCATAAATAAAAAATCACTGGCCCATTATGCAAAAGGTACGCTGTCACTTTTTATTTTTACATAAAAGCTCCAACTGATAATATGCATTAAATTTTAGATTCTTTTTACTCTAAAAAAGTTCTTTTTCACCTTTCCCTCACGGTACTTGTACACTATCGGTTATTAAAAATTTATAAACTTGAAGGAAGATCTTCAACAATCAACAAATTTAACATAATTCGTTGTTTATATGTTTAATTTTCTTGGAATATACGGGTCTTAAACCCTCTCTGAATTTCTATTCCAATCGTATTAAACTGTTTATTTCGGTTTCGCTCGCCACTACTAACGATTTCTCGGTTGATTTTTTCTTTAGTTACTAAAATGTTTTACTTCACTAAATTTTATATTTTCAAAAAATGAATTTTTTCTTAAGTAATTAGATTTCAACAAAATTTTCAAATCTACTTATTGCAATACACAACTCTTATTTTTTAATACCTAGGCAGCCTTTTAATGCACTTAATGAATAACTATAATTTTTTATTTTATAATTATTGTTAATATTTTGATATAAGTTTTTATAATTAAAACACTTAAAAAAAGATCTAGTTAATTACGTTTCCCAATTTCTTAGTATCTAGTAAGTCTTTAAATGATAACCATTGAATCTAGATATTCCGGTTCCACTCAAAGAGTAAAAAGTCAACCTTCTTATAACTTAATATAAATTAATGAAGATTAATAGCGTCATTTAAATAAATACAGATTAAAATACTAAATACGAATGACTGGATTAATGCAACTCCTAATTCTAATCCAAATAAAGGAATTAAAATTAATAAAGGTACATAATGTAATAAGAATAAAATTCCTACATTACCCATTAAAGTAAAAGCAAATCCTGCAATTACTTTTAATAAAGTATGTCCTGCCATCATATTAGCAAATAGACGTATTGATAAACTAATAGGTTTAAAGATATATGAAATAAGCTCAATTGGTACTAACAGAAATGCTAATACAACAGATGTACCAGAAGGTAAGAATAATGAAAAGAAATGCATTCCATGAGTTCTGATACAAATAATATTGATACCTATAAAAATAGATAAACTTAAACTTAAAGTTACGATTAAATGACTTGTTAAAGTAAAACTGTAAGGAATTAATCCGATTAAATTTAACGATAACAGTAATAAAAATATAGAAAAAACTAAAGGAAAAAAATATTGGCTTTTTTTATCTTTAATATTTTCAGTAACTAATGATAAAATCATTTTATAAATGATTTCAACAACTGATTGTCAACGAGTTGGAACAATAAAGTATGAAGAATCATTTTGTTTAGTTAAACTAAAAAAGAAAACTAAAGTAAAAAAACCAATTAAAATTAATATAATGGTTTCATTAGTTAAACTTAAATCAATAAAACCAAAATAAAAAGAAAAAATAGGCAATACTTGGAATTGCTCTAATGGACTGCTAAATATATTTGTTAATGTCATATTTTAATTTTTTTTTAATGATTTACGAACCTCATCAATATACGGTAATAAATAAGAATAATCATACAACGTCAACAAAATGTCAATATCATGCTGCCGCTTCAAATCCAAAATGATGTTCTCTAGTAAAATGATTTAAATATAATCTAAAAAGACATACAATTAAAAACAATGTACCTACAATTACGTGGAAACCATGAAATCCAGTTGCCATATAAAAACAAGAACCATAAACACCATCTGAAATAGTGAAAGGTGCTGTAACGTACTCAAACCCTTGTAATCCTGTGAAAATTACTGCTAACACAATAGTGATTATTAAAGCCACTACTGCTTGAAATTTAGATCCACCTACAATTGAATGATGTGCTCAAGTAACTGATGCTCCTGAAGATAATAATAAACAGGTGTTTAATAATGGAACTTTTCAAGGATCTAATGTTGCAATAAATGCTGGAGGTCAAACACCACCAATAGCAAGATTTGGATTAAAACTAGAATGAAAAAATGCTCAGAAGAATGCAAAAAAAAACATAATTTCTGATACAATAAATAACAACATACCCATTCTTAAACCAGCTTGAACTGATTTAGTATGTTGACCTTCAAATGTTCCTTCGCGAATAATGTCTCGTCATCAACAAAACATCATAAATAAAATCATGCAAAATCCCATTTGTAATAAATAACTTCCTCCTGCGTAACCGTGCATATACATTGCCGCACCAAATGTTAACATGAATGCAGAAAATGCAGAGATTAACGGTCATGGACTAGGATCTACTAAATGAAAACTGTGTTTTTGATTATTTCTAATTTTTAACATAATATTTTTTATTTTTTTATAGGCCTAAGTAGATTTGAACTACTGACTTTACGCTTATCAAGCGTACACTCTAACCCCTGAGTTATAAGCCTTCGTTTACTTGTCTGTAGTACCTATTTATTTTTTTAAAAAAAAAACGTTTCTTTGATTTTATTTGACCAAAGACATTAAAAATAATCTCTTTTTGTTGAAAAATATATACTTTTTTATTCATAGTTTATATTATCATCTAAAATGACTGTTAGATTTATTAGCAATAACTAATTTTCTAACTTCTTTTTTTTTTGCTAAAGCTTTAGATTTCTTTTTATCATACAATAAATTATACATTTCAGAAGATAATTTTGTTGAAAAATTAACTTTTTTTGTATCTTCTTTTGCTGACTCAAGAATTCATTTTACTTTAATAAAATTTTGGCGTTTTGGTTTTACTGGAAATGGTATAAGAGTAACAGTTTTCTTTTTTTTCTTTCCTCATGGTATTTTTTTTATTTCAACAAAATTCTCTAATCTTGAAAACACTCTGTTTAATATTTTATACGCAGGAATTTTTTTCTTTTTTGAAATATCTAAAAAAGAATCTGTTAAAATACGTTTTGCAGCAACTTTATTACCTTTTTTTATTAAAGAACCTAAAAACTTTTTGTAGTTATTTTCTTTTCTTATTCTCATATTTTAAAAAATGATAGTCAAAATGCAAACGCATTTTATCTTTATATAATCGAAAAACCATTTGTTATGATTTTTTAATTAATGTATATTAAATACTACTATAAAAATTTTGCTTTAAAACTATTGTAAAGGATAAAAAGGGATTCGAACCCTTGGTATTATTTTTAATACACTAGTTTTCAAGACTAGCGCCTTAAACCGCTCAGCCATTCATCCGAATAAATTGAATTTAGTTTAAATGATAAAGTCAACTCGAAATTAATCTAAGTAAGCAACAGCGGACTCGAACCACTAACTCCCTCGTTGTAAGCGAGATGCTCTACCATTGAACTAGTTGCTTAGATTTTTGTTTTAAAAAATGAAAGTGTATTATCAGTTCTTGCTAA
>JACCDX010371718.1_pt1 | contig 38289 bp, 57 predicted proteins | sample 7449681 | NCBI WGS metagenome assembly JACCDX01 (sample SAMN15323450, study PRJNA562643) | freshwater metagenome | isolation source: river surface water | place: USA:Blue River Watershed | collected 2017-08-18
GAATCCTTGCACAGCACGGCAAGATCGCCAACGAAGCGAATGGATGGGGCTACGAGCTAACCTCTCACGAAAACGTCCAATACGGCTCATACGGGCCTAATGGACACTATGGCTGGCATACAGATACATTCCCGCTTTCTGGCCTGCCTTTGGAGCGCAAAGTCAGCGTGATTTGCTTGATGTCTGACCCCTCGGAATACGAGGGTGGAGAGCTTCAAATTAAGCTGTATCAAGAATATACTGCTGACCTGAAGAAAGGCGACATGATTGCCTTTCCTTCAATGTTGGAGCACCGGGTTATTCCTGTCAAATCCGGTGTGAGAAATTCTGCTGTTGTTTGGCTGAATGGCCCGAGGATGCGGTGATGGCGACCATCAATGAAACTGAAGCACGTTTGAATTCCCACGAGGCGGTTTGCGCCCTGCGTTATGAGCAGATCAATGCAAGGCTCAAACGATTAGAGGGAATCTTGATGAAGACTGCTGGGATCATGATTGTCAGCATGGCTGGCGTTATTTGGGCAACCATCGTACACATTCCAAAATGAAAGACTGGATCATCGCACTTGCTGCTGCTTTTGCGTTGATCTGGCTTGTTCTTTGGTGCGTGTATATCTTTTTCCAATTCTGGAGATGACATGATTGACGCACTTCTTAATGTTGGTGGCAAACTGATCGACAAGCTCATTCCTGATCCAGAAGCAAAAGCCAAAGCTCAGATTGAATTGGCTCGACTTGCACAAGAGGGCGAGCTAACAAAAATTGCCAACGAAGCAAAGCTGTATGAGGTTGAGCAAAACAATCTGACTGAACGGCTCAAGTCAGACATGGGCAGCGATTCATTTCTGTCAAAGAACATTCGCCCCATGACGTTGATTTTCATTTTGTTCGCATACTTCATTTTTGCCATGATGAGTGCGTTTGGTATCAGCGCCAATGAAAAATACGTCGAGCTTTTGGGTCAATGGGGAATGCTTATCATGTCTTTTTACTTTGGTGGCCGCACCCTTGAGAAAATCATGGACATGAAAGCAAAAAAGTGAAAGATAACTTTGCAGAATGTCTTAAACACGCTTTGGTTCATGAAGGTGGTTTTGTAAATCATCCTTCTGACCCCGGAGGAATGACCAATCTTGGCGTGACCAAAGCAGTCTGGGAAGACTGGATTGGCGCTACCGTGACTGAGCAAGACATGCGTAGGCTCACTGCGGAAGATGTGAACCCTCTATATCGCAGCAGATATTGGGACGCCGTGAAGGCCGATGATTTGCCTTTGGGCGTTGATTACTGCGTGTTTGACGCTGCAATCAATAGTGGCACACGAAGATCAGCGCGATGGCTGCAAACAGTTGTTGGGGTGACTGCTGACGGCTCAATAGGCCCACGTACTTTGGCCGCTGTCAACGCATTTGACCAAAAACAATTGATCGAAACATACTGCAAAAACCGACTGGCTTTTATGCAGCGCCTGCCAACGTGGGAAACATTTGGCAGGGGCTGGAGTCGTCGTGTCAGCGAGGTCGAGAAGACTGCGCTTTTGATGCTTCAATGATTAGCCTTTGGACGTAAACGCTGGCGTCCATCAATTCATCTTGAAGGTGTTGAAGCCACCCGATTAGATCAATGTCTTTTCGGGTGGTATCTGTCTTGTACTTGGCAAGCCCGACTTCAGCCCTTTGCTTGAGCTTGAGTCGGACTGCCTCGACGTTCGGATCAAGACTGCTTGACGAAGATTCCGTCTGCATTCATGTACCCTTTGCGGTCCTTGATTTCGTCGTATGCCAGATACATACACTCGACCAAGTTAACGTCTGCCAGAGCGCAGCCGTTGATGAGCGTTACCATCACATCACCAGCAGCGTCCTTGTACTTGTCAAGCCACATCTTGTAGATTGGCGCATCCTTGGGCACACCAGTCTGTTGCAGCACATACAAGGCGGTTGCAGCTTCCAGCAGTTCGCCAGCTTCCTCAAGCGTTTTTTGCGCCTGTGCTTTGGCTGTGCTGTTAGGGATAATCTGGCGCTCTTCTGCCCAGCGGATGATGTCGAGTTCGACTTCTGCGTAACTGCTCATTCGATTGCCTCAGTCTTTCCGCCAGTTGCATCCTCAATCTGCATACCCTTTTGCAGCAGTTCGGCAAGCTCGTCTTTCTTGACGGCCATGACGTTGATGACGCCTTTGGCTGCGTGGTCAAGAGCTTGCAATTTGTTGTTCGCTCGAATGAGTCGAACTTGTTGGCCGTAGCCGGTAACGTAGATGCGGGTTTTCATGTGATTTCCTTTCATTGATTAAAACGGGATTTGGTCATCCATGTCATCAAAGCCGCTGCCCTGATTCTGTTGAGGCTTAGGTGCCTGCTGTCGTGGTTGGCTATCGCCTCGGCTTGATAGCAGCTTCATGGTTTCGCCAATGATTTCAGTGCTGTATTTCTCAACGCCATCTTTGTCGGTCCACTTGCGCGTCTTGATCTTGCCTTCGACGTAGAGCAGCGTGCCCTTCTGGACGTATTCGCCAGCAATCTCTGCCAGACGGCCAAAGAAGTTGATTCGATGCCATTCTGTGGCTTCTTTTGACTCGCCAGTGCTCTTGTCTTTCCACTTTTCAGTGGTGGCAAGAGAGATATTGACAACAGCGTCACCGCTGGTCAGGTAGCGAACTTCCGGGTCTTTGCCGACTCGGCCAATGATTTGTGCTTTATTGAGCATGATTGCTTTCAGAAAGTGTGTTGACGGGAAATTTCCTTGATGACTTGCTCGTAATAGTTTCGTGCCGCATCAACCTTGCGTTTGATCTTGTCTTCTAGTGACTTGTCTCTTTCATACACAACGCGAGTCACACGCAGTTCTGGTGCAATGTGTTCGACGATGTGAATGTTGTAAGGCTCATAGCCAATCAATGAATCAGGCGTATTGACAAGGCAATAGTCGATTTCAAAGATGTCCATGTCCCAAAGCATCATGTACGCCCTGCCCTGCCACTCGTAGGTTTTGTCTTCACCTTGCGATGCCAAAACGGGAAATGTTGACAGCGACCACGACGATTTGATGTCGTGAATTCGGTCTTTGCCAACAATGTCGCACTCGCCTGTAATCCAGTCGTTTGTTCGACGCTCTGTGTTTTTTGCATAGTTGGTGAACAAGACCGAATTGAGCAACGCAATTGACTTGTCCTCAACTTGCAAACCTTTGTCCATGTACTTGCTAGTGACAACTGTGTCGTAGCCGTAAATGAACTCTTTTGCCATTGTGGTGATGGCGGTTTTGGCTCCAACGGATAGACCGTCTTCGCCTTTGCCATCGGCCATGATGTCGGCCAAAGATGATGCGCGGAAGGTAATCATGCCAAGCCCTCCACCAGCATCTTGTCTTGCTCTTCAGTTAGGACAAACTGATCGAGCAGACGGTCCACAGAGAACTCGCCAGCTTTGATCTTTTCAATGGCAACCTTGAGGCGTTCATCGGTGATCTTTTGCTTAGTGGCCTGAAGCCGTTTTTTGGGCGGCACAGGGCTGATACGCAAGCCCTCAACCGTTTCCTTGCCAAAGCGCACAGACGGGTCCACATACACGGTAATCGCAACGCCAGCCCAGTCCTCAATGAAGGGTGAACCGGTCAGTTGCTTCATGACCTTGCTGTTGGTGCTGTTCAAAATCATCGGCTTGAGCTTTTCACCCGGACGGATTTCCTGTTCTGCAAAGTGAGCAGTGTTGAACAGGTCTTTGGTCTTTTTGGTTTTGTCGGCCTCAAGTCGGACGAGCTTGATGGTCAGAGTCGTAGGTTCTACGATGTCTGCGCTAGACAGGTAAGGGCTGTCAAACGCTTTTCGGAAATGTGTTTTTGTGTCTGTCATGTCAGTTGAACCAGAGATAGATGCCATGCAGGATGCCAATGGGGAACAGGATTGCGCCAGCCAGCAGCAGAATCCAAAGCCCTTGTGCAAAGCAAGTAAAGATGTGTGTGAGCCATGCGAGAACGCAAGCAATGCCAATGAACCAGCCCATTATTTGACCCTCAGAAAAGCAGGAGCAGGACGCTCGATTTCGACAGGCTTGAGCCAGCGACCAGATGGAGGGGTCCATCCTGTGTAGCGGTTCCACGTTGCTTGAACGTCAGCACCAGAGGTCCACTTGAACTGTGGATGCCCAACAGGGATTAGCGGAAGTGTCTTTTTCATGGTATCTTTTCGTGTCTTGGCGATGTTGCCAAGCACAATTCTAATCAACATTTCACATGACACGCAAGCTCGTTACAAAAAAACAACAGTTTTGGCCCGGAAGTAACATCATCAAGAGTTCTGGCAACGCATTTGATTGGAAGAACACAGCAACTGGTTTATATTCCAAAGCTGAACTCGCTTCGTTGCAGTCTTACGTCAAAAGTCAGATGGGCAACACAGAATTCAAGCCTACGATTCCGACATTCAGCAAGGCAAGAGCCAGCCGCTTTACGAACAGCTAAATCATGGTATAGTGTTTGAAACCCGGCTAGGTTGGAAGTCATGAGCCAACCGAAAAGCGAACCTCCCGCCTGCCGTCGGTTTCTTTCTGGAGGATTTGCGAGGATGTGCAATGCACTACTACCAATTCAACATTGGGGACTATGCTTCCCACACACGGCATCTTGAGCCGATGGAAGACCTGATCTACCGGCGTCTTCTGGATTTGTACTACCTTCACGAACGCCCATTGAACGAAGACGCATCGGTCGTTGCCAAGCAGATTGGCTTGCGGGACATGGCTGCAACCGTTCGTGATGTGCTTAATGAGTTCTTTGAACGCACTGATGATGGCTATCGTTCAGCAAGAGCGGACAAAGAAATTGCACACTACCACTCGAAAATTGAGCAGGCGTCCAAGGCCGGTAAAGCATCCGCTGAACGCAGGACCAACGCCCGTTCAACGGACGTTCAACCAACCAATAACCAAGAACCAATAACCAATAACCATAAACCAAAGAAAGAGAAAGCAACTGACGTTGCTTTTGAGTTGCCTGACTGGATTCCTTTGGAGACTTGGAATGCCTTCATTGACATGCGAAAGCGTATCAAGAAGCCTGCAACAGACTTTGCCAAGAAACTGATTGTTGGGAAGCTGGAAAAGTTCAAGGCACAAGGTCATGATGTCGTTGCTATTCTTGAAAAGTCAATCACAAGTGGCTGGCAAGATGTTTTTGAACCAAAGGAAAACAAGTCCTTTGCCCAACAGGCTGCTGACATCGTTCGGACCACCGTCCCTCCTGCCAACAAAGGCCCAGACCCTGCGCTAGTGAAGATCGAGCAGGACCGTGCCAAGGCTGTTCCGATGCCTGCCCACATTCGTCAACAACTTATGTCCGTCACGAGGAAGATATGAAAACAGAATTGAAAAGAGCAACCATGAAAGTTGAACTCAAATCCCAATCAATGAGCTTTGTCATGAAGGCCATGCTGGACACGCAAACCACATGGACACGGGACAAGATGGAGGGCAACGACTTGAGCCTGAACATCAATCCTGATGCGCCGATGATTGTTCAGGTTGGCGATTACGGCTACGAGGTTCAGTCATGTGGTGGTGACGGCGACATTGATGGGTTTGTTTTGATGTGCAAGCCAGAGCCTGTATGCAAGTGGGATGGCATGAGCTTTGTGGACTTGAGGGATTTGTCATGACCCGAACCTACGCACTCCTGCGGCTGCTTGAGCTTGGCCCTCTTGACCGAAAAGAAATCCGCGAAATAACCGGCTGGTCCGAGCAGAATCTGAAATACGTTTTGGCTGGCGCAGCAAGGAACCAAACCGTGACCAGTTTGTACGGCAAGTGGCACAGAAAGTACGAAGATGGCGTATTCCAGAAAGACACTCTCTGACCCTAGCGACAGGGTTCAACTTGAGCAGGGAGAAGCCAGAGTGCTGTTTGCCACTTGGAAAGCAACAGGCAAACGAGTCCTGACTCAAGACCGGATGGAGTACCTTGAAAAGAGATACGGAACCGGGTGTGTTGCAAGGATACGACAGTACATGGACAGGATGAAGAATGGTGAATTACAATAGTTCGTCACATAAGTGATGCAACAAGATAGGACAAGACATGAGCCAAGGCGATACATGGCAACTTCCAGATGGCCGCAAAGGGTTGGAGGTTCGCCGCAACGAAAAAGAACTTCTTCTTTCAATCATCCGTGATGACTGGCCGTGGCCTGATTATCCGGTTTGGGTAAACAAGGCTAATTGCAAAAAGCTGCCCAGTCGCTACCACGGCGGCGCTGTGCTTGACGAACCCGAGGAGGCGCTGCTGTGAGCATCGAAGCAATGAAGCAGGCGCTGGAGGTGTTGCTCGACAGCATCGACGATGTACGGGACTGCCTAAACCAGAACCTGCAACATGAGGGTTGGCCGAGATACGACCGACGAATTGAGGCGTACCGGGAGCAGATTGCAAAGCACGAGAAAGCTATCGCTGACCTGACCACCGCCATCGAGGCCGCTGAGAAGCAGGAGCCGGGTCTGCCTCTTGAACTTCGCGGTGTGCAGGAAGCCGTCAAGGATGGCAGTGGATTCTGGCGCTCATGCACTGGATGCCATGAATTGAACGAGGGCTACGACACCGGACCTTTCAGCAAGGTCTTTGGGTGCGCCCTTGGCAACGGTTGCAGCGAATGCGGCGGGATCGGAGCAATCTGGGATGACACTGATTACGAAGAAATGGCGAAAGCTATGTTCGACACCACCCCACCCGCAGCACCTGTGCAGGAGCCGGTGCAAACAACTGGAGAAACAAATGTTCAATTGGGTTTTTATTCAGACGCTACCGGCACCGGACAACAGCGGCAATTGGTTGGCGAGGTGGAGATGGGACAACTTGTGGGTGACGGGCCGCACAAGAGCGCAGGCAATCCTGACGCTGAAGGAGCGGTCGCTGTAATTGAAGGTGTAGACGAACATGGGCCAATGCTCGGTTGGTACAAGCACTGGATCAACTTCCACGTCGGCACTCAGTTCTACACCATCCCACCCGCAGCACAGCGGCAATGGGTTGGGCTGACGGATGAGGAAGTGTTGCGTGTGTGGCTAAGCCCAGAGGCGGGAAAGATACCGCACTGCGACCGCTATCTGCATTACTACCGCGCCATCGAAGCCAAACTGCGCGAGAAAAATGGGGGTGCAGCGTGAGAGTCATTGGCATAGACCCTGGCGTAAACACTGGCGTAGCAATTTACGAGGATGGCTATCTTGCCCATCTGGAAACCATTCAGCCGATGGATTACCCATCGTTGTTTGCCAACTATGCCAATGAGCCGCTGTTCATCTGCTTTGAGGACAGTCGGTTGCAATCCCATGTGTGGATTCCAAGCCAGTCCAAAGGTGTCGCAGCCAACATTTCGCGCAAGATCGGCATGGTCGATGGGTTCTGCTACATGCTTGAGCAGTTTTGCTTTCAGTACGGTATTGCCTTCTTTAAGGTCAGTCCCAAGCAAAAAGGCATCAAGGTCGATGCTGAATTGTTCAAAAAAATCACTCGCTGGGACAAACGCAGCAATCAGCACGAGCGTGACGCTGCAATGGTTGCATGGCAATTCAGGAGCAAGAATGTTTAAGCTGGAATACCAAAGGTCTGGACAGCAAAACAAGCTGTTCCATTCCATCCTTGGGCAGATTGCAAAGCAGGCCACTCATCTAGGCAGCAAGTGGACAACAGATGACTGGAAACGCCTACATCTTTACAACTGGCATCGTGAGCGTGGCATTCGGCCATCACAGCTTGTGCAAGCATTGGAAGGCGATGGTCTGGTTCAGCTTGGCCTTCAAAGCAGTAAGCTATCCAAAGAAGAAGCAATCGAGTTCACGGAATATCTGATTGCATGGTGTGTGCAAAATGGTGTTGTCATTCATGACTAAATTTACAGAAACAATTGGTCAACTGAGGCAGCGCCAAATCAAGGGTGACATTCATCCTCCATGCCGAAGTTATCGAGAGCTTTCTGAATATATTTGCAAAAAATATGGCGTGACAGATGCTTATTTGCGTGGATGTCTTCGACGACCAGACGCACCAAAGCCAAAAGTCAGACACAAATCTACTGGTGCTGGTCAGAATACTTGGTATGAGCCAAAAGAATTTGTGAAATGGTTTGCAAGGGTAATGAATGACGAACCAAGAGCGTGAACACAAGCAAAAAGTTGCTGGCCTTGGTTGCGCTCTATGCCACCACATTTATGGCGACCATGACCCCGGACCAGTTGAACTGCATCATCTGAGAACAGGAGGATGGGGAAAAGGAGACTACAAAACACTCATACCGTTGTGTTTTCGCCACCATCGTGGAGAAGATGGCATCCACCATCTTGGCACAAAAGGCTTTGAAAAGTATCATCACATTCGTCAGCAAGATTTGTTGACATGGACTTTAAACAAGATAGGAGAAGATAGATGAATTACGAAATCATCCGCGCTGCCATCCGGGAAGAGCTGGAGAACCCTCAGCCCTACTACATGCCAAACAGCCCCGGAGCATTCATCCGTGATCGACTGTTCAAAGACATGCACTGGGAGGAAGCTGCTTTTTTTTGGTCTGGCTACTGCCGCAAAGGATTCAGCATCCCTGATCTTGATGTGATGCTTCACAAGCTCGATGAACTCACCAAAAACGAGAAGATGCCCGACTGGGGCACTCGCGGAACCTAAGACACGAAAGGACAAGATATGAGCAAACTTACACCGTGGTTTCCTATTGAAACAAAGCCAGTTCATATTGGCGTTTATGAGACTAAATATCATCTTTTTGAAGATGAATGGTCTCATGGATTTTCATATTGGAATGGGGAAAAGTGGTCAAACAACTCATGTGGAGTTAAATCGGTTAAGAAAAATTGGACTGAAGGCGCAATTCAAGAAAAAAAATGGCGTGGTCTTTTGGAGAAACCAGAATGAGCACAGCATGGGATTTGGCCGTTGCAGGCATGGAAGCAGCAGCGGACCACGCAGACCGCGAACACGAAGGATGGCAGCGCATGGCATACGAGGCATTCGTGCGTTACGCCTGCGCCACCACTGAGCCGTTTATGACCGAGGAAGTGCGCTGGTATGCCGAAGCACTTGGAGTCCCCGAGCCGCCAGATAATCGCGCATGGGGCGCTGTTGCAATGAGGGCCAAACGTGCTGGAGTGATTCACAGCATTGGCTATGCCCCACAAAAGGCACTCAACGCACACAAAGCGCCAAAGACATTGTGGAAGTCGGCAGTGTGATTAAACTCTACGACAAAAACATAGCACGAAACCCAGTGGCTCGTGCTATTGCCAAGCAGCAGTTAAAGCAAGCCATGCTCGACATGCGCATTGCTTTGCTGCTGATGGATGAGGGCGCAGATGTTTCTGAACACATACTGACAATCTCTGACTCAATCCATGTCGTAGCGGCCTGCTATGAAATCATGGACAAAAATGATTCACGCGAGGCAAGAATGCTTCGCAGTGCCATGAGCATCATGCGGGAATGCTCACAAAATAAATTCAAATGGAGAAAAGATTGGGCCATCACCATCGACAACGCCATCAACATATGCTCAGAAAACTGGACTAAAATTCCATCAACCACGTTTCAACGTGCCATGAAACAGATATTGGGGTAGCCATGAAATTCAGCATCGAACAAGCCCAGCAAGATGTCCTTAGCGAAGTTGCCATGCTGCTGCTGCACGGGGTGACTGCTGCGCATGTCCACCACTGGAACACGCTGGGTCCGGGTTCGTATGCCGAGCATGAGGCAATCGGTGAGTTCTACGAAGGGCTTGACGACCTTGCCGACAGTCTGATCGAGGGTTGCCTGCTGGGGTCGAAAACAATTTCGGCGCAAGGGGCACTTTTTCTGGGGGAAACGTCCGCCAGCCTTGTCCAACACATCTACGACAAAATGGCTGTGTTGCGCAAAAGCAACGGCTTCCCGCAGGAAAGCGAAGTGCAAAACGTGGTGGACGAAATTCAAATGCTGTGCCGTCACACCCTCTTTAAGCTCAACCGTCTGAAGTGATATGCCACTCGTCAAACGTCAGTCAGGATGGTTCTGGGGCAGCAAAGGCCCGTTCGACTCCAAGCAAAAAGCTCTGGCAGTTGCTCGGGCTGCTTACGCTTCTGGCTACAAAGGCGAATCGGATACATCGGTTGTATCGGTTACTGAACACCAAAAAAAATCAGTTCCAGCACTGTTCCGCGCAAAAACTTCAGGCTAATGTAAAAATTTTTACCTTACGCAGTTGCCGATGAAAAAAGGCAAAATTTTTCCCCGCTACGGGGATTTTTTTTGCTTCAAAATTTTTTTTTAAGAATGCGTAGTGGGGGGTTGGACTTTTTTATCGCCTCGGGGGTATCGGACTGGACATCCATCCAGTAGTGAGCACTCACTCACATGAGAACCGAGCAGAACTGCTAGAGAAAGTATTAAAAACTCCTCCTGTGCTGCCTGCTCCGTCTGTGCTCCAGCCCTTCAGACCCTCTCAGGTGCTCGGCTGCTGCCTGTCTGACAGGCTCAGAGCCTGTGCTGTGCTGGTGCTCTGTGCTGCTTTCAATACAGGCCTTCAGAGCGTTTTTTTCTGAATGCTGCCACCACCCTACACAGTCACACCTTCAGACGCTCTGATGGCGTTTTATTCGGTCTGTGTGTGCGTGCGTATGATTGACGTTAACGTCAACTCCAAAGAGTGTGAGCACTTACTAACATCACAGGCCCAAAAAAACCCAGAGCACAGGCTCTGGGCATCTTTGGGTCTGTGGTCAGAGAGCAGGCAGCAAGACCCAGAACTCCTCAGGCTGGAGGGTTTTCTCTGTGCCTGTGCTCAGGTGCTGGACTGTGAGCCACAGACCACCAGACCAGACCTCGCTTACTTTGTACAGCTCGACAGGCTGGCCTGATTCTTCCAGACATACACCGACAGCACCAACAGCCACAGGCTCACGCCCTCGGCCTGCTGCCTGCTCTTGTAATGCTGTATCGAGATTAGAAAAAAAGCTCATTGATTAACCCCTAAAAGGATTTTCTCGATCTGCTTAAATTCATCTGGTGTGATGTTTAAATTCTTGGTTTTGCGTCCATCCTGTGATCTAATTTGAATTATGAAAAACGGCTGGTCGTGAGCAGGGAATGGACAGACCTGAATCAGCTCTGCCATCCTGTAACTGGTGGTCTGTGAATCTTTCATGCTGCGTCCTCTTCAACAAAGCCAATTTCCCAATCTGCCTCAGTACTTGAACTCATTTTCTCAACTTCTTTCCACGCTTTATCTTTTGCTTCTTCTTGATTATCTGCTTCAACCCAAACATTGACAAAGCTCGTCCTTCTCATTTCCACAATATATTTTTTCATGATGCCTGCTCCTGTGCTTTGTATTGCTGTGCTGACCACTTGTCGAGAATAAAAACCTCTCGCTCATATTCGCTCTGGGTAATTTCACCTCGCATTAATTTCTTGTCGAGCTTGTCCATCTGTCGCTCGACTCTCAATTCAATTTCGGCCTCTGTGAGAATTTCATAATCCATTTTTTTCTCCTTCAGATATTAGAACTGCTCACCCACAGGCGAGCCTCTACACAATCAGACATGAGGCCAGAGACAGCATCTCTGCTGAACTCTTTATTGTGGCTCCATGACCAGCACAAAGGCCCACAGGGAAGGGTAGACAAAAAAGCCTCAAGCTCTGCCTCTTCTCCATCTTCAAGTCCTGAATAATCGCCATATTCAATGGCTGTTATCCAGTGCTCTGCGATGGTGTATGTGTCATATTCGATCAGCATGAGAAAAGCTCCTCAAGGGCAGCATCAAGGCCGAGATTGTCTTGAAAAGAGGCTGTTGCAGAATCGCTCCACCAATAACCCTCAACAGTTTTGGTGCGAGTGTTAATCCAAATATTCGGCCCCCCGAAAGTCACGAGGACTCGTGCTCCGAGATATTCTTTTTTACTGCTCACAATATATTCAATTTCGAGGGCGTCTTGGAGATAATCAAAAGCAGAGAATTCTCCTTCGCTCTCAATATCTCGGCCTTTGTTTAATTCGCTCCAGTCAGGATTACTGATTTTCTTTGCAATATATTGCACTTGTTCTTTAATATCTTCGCTCATTATTTTCTCCTGTTAAATAGTAAAAAGCACAGCACAGGCCAGAGCCACTGCTGCCAAAGTAAAAACGGCTCCAGCGATGATGAGCCAGCCGTCTGGCTGCTGCTCACGCTCAAGGTCTGCAATGGTTTTCTGATGGTGGTGCATCTTGTCTTCTCCTGTGGCTTAGGCTTTTTCAAGTGCTTCAAGTGCTAACCGAAGCTGCTCGACAATTTCAGGACTGGCCTGAGCTTTTCCCTGCTCTAGCAGATGGACAGCCCAGTTAATCGCTCTCAGTGCTTGGTATTCTGCTTGTGTCATTTCAGGCCTCCAGTTTCTCTGCTTCGAGGGCATCTTTCAGGACAGTCTCGAACTTGTCACCGAAGGCCTCGACAAGCCTCCGAGTGTTGTCGCTGTCTGCGAGTTGGAGGGCGCAGCCGATAGCAGAGAAAAATCCTCCGTAGTTCCTGTTTTCCAGAATCTTGGCAATTTTGTAAAGTTGCTCAGGTGTGAATTGATGGCTCATGGTGTGGCTCCTGTGTTGATGGTGCTTTTTTGTGAGCAGAATCTGTTCCAGCTTTTTTTATCATCACTAAAGTGAAATACTCACAAGTTATTCACACACAAGCTGGCTCTGTATTTGCTAAGTTATCCACAGACTAGAAGAAAAAAGCAGGGTTTTGCACAATATCCACAAGACGCACCAATACAGCACTTTTGTGCATTAAAAAAGTGCATCAAATCACAAATATGGTGCAAGTTGTGGATAACTCAGGATTTTGTGGATAACTGATTTTCTTGTGTGTTTCCTGTGGATAATGGCTCATGCCTTCCATTCCTCGCTCTCAGTGTGACCAGTACCAGTGCAAAGCAGCAGCCATGGCTGGCTCTCGCTTCTGTGAGCAGCACACACCAGCCAGAGCAGCACCAAAGACAGACAGAAGAGAGAAAGACGCTCTCTATTCCTCAGCAGCATGGAGACAGATAAGGGCTGCACAGCTCTCGGCTCATCCCTTGTGCCAGTGCTGCCAGTCAGAAGGACGGCTCACGGCTGCTGAGGTGGTCGATCACGTCTTCAGGTGGAAAGACTATGGAGAGCAGGCATTCCGGTTCAATCTCTGGAACAGCCTTTGTGCTGCCTGTCACAGCAGGAAGGGACGGCTGGAGGCTCTGGGCGTCTTCAGACACTACAAGAACGGCTCATTTCGTGACTATCAGGCTGCTGACTGGCCTGCTGCTGTCCATCGCTCGCTCTGACCAGCCTTTTTCATATACCCCACAGGGTATTAAGTAGCACTCAAGTGCTCAATCTCAAAATCATTTCATCCTAAAACCACACCAATCAGGCCATCTGGTGCTCGATTATGCTGCCCGACCTCGCCATCTGGGCAATTTTGAAACTAAAAGTACACACGCCAGGCCAAGAGCAGGCGCGGGGTCAATTCCGCAGGGGTACAAAGTCAGGAGGGGGGAGATTTGCGTGGGAATTCCCTGAATGTGGTACGCTTGCGTTACGCACCAAGACGCATGGGGATTGTGAGCCTTTCTAGGGGGCCAGCACGACCTGCTCAGTCCCCAGCCGTGTTGGTTCGCTATGCCATCCGCAATGAGCGCAGCACCGGCGACAGTCTGGGGTGTCAGACCGACCAACTTTGACAAGACAGGAGAAACCTATGGCGAAAAAACCACGACACATTCTGAAATATCTGGAAGACCCAAACACTTGGGACAAAGCTGCTTTCGAGACTGCGATTCGCGCAGAAGTCGAGGCAAGCACAGGTGAGCTTACTGCAAGCGATGAGTTGCTGGTCGGAGCTTTGGTTCTTACGGTTGACAGCCTACTGACGGCTGAAATCAACATTCGGGCAGAAGGTCATGTGACCATCTATGGTGCTAACCCCGGCGTCAGTGCTTGGTACAAGGTCAGGACTGAAATGGCTGACAAGGCCGTCAAGATTCTTGCCGAACTGGGTCTGGTTGCTCGTGGCCGTCCGAAGCTGAAGAACAAGGTGTCAGAAGTCGATGAGCTATTCGCCAACGCTTGAGAGCGCCTTCCAGTATGCCGCTGGCGTAGTTCGTGGGGACATTCAGGCTTGCGAAGACATTAAGCTGGCCTGTCAACGATTTTTGGATATGGTGGAGCGCAAGGATGCGCCCTACGAATTTGTTGCGTCCAAAGTCGAGCATGTCCTGAAGTTCGTCAAGTTCTGTAAGCATGTGAAAGGACCGGATGCTGGCAAATCTATCGAGCTTCAGCCGTTCCAAGTTCTATTCTTGGCTGGTGTCTACGGTTTCCGCGACAAACGGGATACGTCTGTCCGGTGGACTACGGATGTCATTCTTTTCGTTCCCCGCAAGTCGGGCAAAACGACCATTGCGTCCATCATTTCCCTCTACGAACTCCAGTTCGGTGATGCGGGTGCAGAAGTTTTCACTCTCGCAACAAACCGTGAACAGGCATCCATTTGCTTTGACTCGTCAAAGGCGATTGTGGAAGGCATGGTTCCGGAGTTGGCCGCAAAGTTCATCGTCTACCGTGGTGAACTCAAGAAAGCGGGAGATTCGACATCCACATACCGTTCGCTTTCTCGTGAGAACAGGAAAACGGGTGACGGCAAAAACCCATCGTGCGCAATGATTGACGAGGCGGCTCAAATTGTTGAGCGTCAGTCGATTGAGGTTTTGCACTCAGGTATGGGCGCACGGAAGAACCCGATGCGCATGTACCTGACGACAGCCAGCTTCACCAAGGAAACCAAGTTCTATGAAGACCTTTCTCACTTCCGTGCAGTTTTGCGCGGGGCTGCTCCTGACAATTTTCGCTGGTTTGGCCTTCTTTATAGCGTCGATCCCGGCGATGCTTGGGCTGATCCTAATGTCTGGGGCAAAGCGAATCCCATGCTCGGAGTTTCAGTCACGACTGAACACATTCGTCACATGGCTGAAGAGGCGGCAGCAAAACCCGCGAGTTTGAACGAATTCCTGTGCAAGCAACTGAACATCTATGTCAGCGCCAACTCTGCTTGGGTTGATCGCAGGTATTGGGATGAATCTGTTGCTGCGCTGCCCGAGGACAAGCCAGAGTCAACATTTGTCGCATTTGACTTGGCGCATACGCGAGACTTGAATGCTGTCTGCACTCTGCATCGGTATGGCGAAGAAGATTTTCATGCTCGGTTCCAATTCTTTCTACCGGAAGAATCCATCGAGCTTATCCCGAACCACTACAAGAGCATTTACAGCCAAGCAGTGATGTCGGGCATTTTGCGACTCACTCCGGGCAACGTCACTGACTTGAACGAAATCGAGTCATACATCAAGCAGGAATGTGAGAAGCATAATGTCAAAGCCGTGAACTATGACCCATACAACGCAGCCGCTTTGGTGTCGAATTTGTACGCAGAAGGTTTGCCTGTTGTAAAAGTCGGTCAAGGCATGGCCGTTCTATCAAACCCGTCAAAAGCAACTGAACAATTGATTCTCAAGAAAGCCATCAAGCACGATGGCAACCCGTTTGTTGGCTGGCAGCTTGGCAACTGCGAGGTTTACACAGACGTGAACGGCAACGTCAAGGTCCGCAAGAACGAGGCCGATCCCTCCGCAAAGGTAGACGGAATCATTGCGTTAATTATGGCTGTGCATGGGCACTTAGACAATATGTTTGTCTCAGACTCGTTTGGCTTTAGAGCGATTGAATGGTAGGTGTATAATGCGTCTATGGACGAAAAGATTTTTTACGTTTATCTTCACTCAAAACCTGACGGTACTGTTTTTTATGTTGGCAAAGGTTGCGGTAAACGAGCTTACTCTTCTTCGCAAAGAAACAGGCGCTGGAAAGAAATAGCGTCTGGAGGATACATTGTTTCAATTGTTGCATCTGGTTTGTCCGAGCAAATTTCGTACAACCTTGAGACTGCGTTAATTGCTCACTTGTATCAGTTTGGCAATCTTGTGAATATAAGGGCAGGAGGTGGCCCACTTGGTCAACACTATTTGTTTAAAGGTCGAAAAATATCGGCTGAACACAGAAGAAGGCTGACTGATGCAAATAGGTCTTATGCCAGAAACAGATATGACAAAAGTTCGATCACTTTATCGTCTGGTGTGTGGACTACTCCAGCGGGTTCGTTTCACTCACTAAGACTTGCAGCTAATGCAAACAATTGCTCAATCATGACGGTAAAGAATCGTTGTATTGGCTATGTTGCAAAAAAAGGAGACAAAAAATATCCCGTAGGACCGAAGTCTGGATGGTCATTTATGCCTAAAAGTGATAGCATGTGACCAGATAGGAGCCAATCATGGGAATTTTGGATGTTTTCAAGGGTAAAAAGCAGGTATCTGAATCGAACTCCATGTTCGGCCAGACTGCTTTGGGAAACAACATTGTTTATCAAGGCAATGGTCAAAACCCCACGGTAAACACCCAAATCCTGTATGTAACCACTGGCAGCACCACAAATGCTGGTCGCCCGGTGGATATGTCCATGCTGGCAAAGAACAGCACGGTCATGTCTTGCGTTGCGCTGAAGGCTCGTGCCCTTGCTCAACTGCCCATTCGCATCGTTGCCGAAAAAGACGGCGAATGCGTTGATGCTCTCAGGGATGACGCCGTTGGTCGCCGCGAGAAAGAGAAGGCAAAGCAGGTCGCCAAACTACTGAATGCGCCAAACAACTTCCAGAGCAAATACGAATTCTGGTATCAGTGGCTGATGTGGTACGAGCTTTCTGGTGAGGCGTTTACCCTGTGGTGGCGCAAAGACCAGAAATCCAGCACAGAAACCCCGATGGAAATGTATGTGCTGGACTCGACGCTGATTGCAGTGACGATTACGCCTACCCGTTATCCGTCCTACCGCCTGTCCACTCCGTCCTACGGCTTCAACCGTGACGAGCCTCTGGCCGCGCATCAAGTCATGCACGTCAAGGAAATGGCATGGCAAGGTTCTGCTGGTTTCAACAAAGCGATCCTCGCTTCCGAACTGGTTGGCCTTGACCAAGACATCGACCTGTACGCCAACTATGTCATGCAAAACGGTGCCAAGCCGTCTGGCATGTTTATGACCGAACAAGTCATTCCTGATGGCAAGTTCAAGGAAATCGCAGGCCGTTTAAAAGAGGCTTGGAGCAACATGGTCGGGTCGAAAAACTCTGACCCTAGCAAACCGGGTCAGTCTATGCTGCTGGACCAAGGCATGAAGTACACGCCGCTGGAAATGCTGAAGTTGCAGGACAACGATACCCGCGAACTCAAGCTCCAGACCATGAAGCGCATCTGCGGTTTGTTTGGTGTGCCGCCTGCCATGATTGGCATCACGGATTCCAAGTTCAACAATACCCAGACCCAGCTTGACGAGTTCTACAAGTCAACGATGTACCCGACTTTGGTCAACATTCAGGAAAAGCTGAAACAGCACCTATTTGTCGGTTATCCGACTTTGAGTATCGAATTCGACACCAAGAATTTCCTCAAGGGCGCTCCGCTGGACCAAATGAATTTTGCTACGGCTGGCGTCAAAAATGGCATCATGACCCCGAACGAAGCCCGCGAATATATGGGCATGGCTCCAATCGAGGGCGGCGACGAATTGATTGACGACTCGACTTCCGGTGACGCTTCTGATGACGTTATTCCGGGCACAAGTGCCCAAGACACTGGTGGCGGTGGTGGAAATCAGAAGAAGAAAATGAACATCGGAACAACTTGATAAAAAATGCGTACTGATTCAAAATATCTGGTAGCATTAGCCAAACAGGTCATTCGACCAGACATACAGTTGCCTGTATCAGAAGGGCAACCCCCTAAAATACAAGACAACAACCAGTCCATTGCTTTAGGGGCAATCAATGAAGCAACTGAATCTCATCTGCGAAGCAAAACTGAACTTGTCCGAAAAGGCCGCAAACGGCGAACCGACAGGAAAGATTGAAGCTCGCATCACCACATGGGGCGCTCGTGAGGGCGCTGATGGCCGCAAATTCTTTTACAAGCCTGAGGGCTTTATGGAATGGGCCAACGAATTCGCTAAGTCAGGCCGTCCGTTGCCGATGTATGTGAATCACAATTCCGACCAAATCCCAGTTGGTGAATGGACCGAGATTGAAATGGATGATGAGGGCATGACCGCCAAAGGTCGCATGTTCCTCAATACCACTGCTGGCTCTGATCTGTATCAGGTCATGAGCGAATCACCGAATATGTTTGGCGGTGTAAGCGTTGGCGCTTATGCCGACGAATATCAGTGGGTTAAAGAAGACGGCACTCCGTTCCCTGCTGGTTCTCAAGATTATTGGGATGAAGGCTACTTTCAAATCACCAAAGGTGGTTTGCGCGAGACTAGCGTTGTGATGTACCCAAATAATCCCAAAGCAGAAGTCAAAAAGTTGGAGTATTTCCGACCTGATGGCTCTGCTGATCTCAAAGTTTTGGAAGATGCCTTGCGGGATGCAGGGCTGTCCAAGTCGGAAGCGGTTGCCGCCGCATCCGTATTCAAGCAGGTGATTGAGCAGCGTGATGCTGTGAAAGAACCTATTGAAGCTGCGCCGAGTCAGAGTGATTCTGATGCGGAGGCAACCGAAGCGGAGATTCTTGCTGCTCTTGAGCAACGTGAACTCCTTAAACTCCTTGACAAACGCCTGAAAGGTTAATCATGTCGAAAGAAATCATCGAAAAGCTGGATGCTATCGAAGCATCGCAAGCCGAGAAAATCCAAGCAGTTGAAGCTGCTATCCCCGCTGCTGTTGAAGCTGTCAAAGCTGAATTCAGCGAAATGGTTGCTGCTCTGGAAGCCAAAGTTGCTACCGTGCAGGCTCCTGCCATCATGAAGATCGAAAAGACTGTTCGCGGCGATGTGAACAAGTCGGTTCGTGAGCAACTGAAGGAAATGGCCTCTGGCAAGTCGCAGTTTGAAAAAGAACTGAAGATTTTCGCCGACGAAGCCCAGATGGAAGCCTACATCCGTGAAGCCTCGGCTCTGACCGCTGGCGGTGACGGCAAAGGTGGTCGCACCGCTTATGACCCCGTGTTCGTCGCTCTGCGTATGGCTAACCCCATGCGTGGCCTGTCGCGCACCGTGGCTACCGATGGCTCCAGCTATCAGTTCCGAGTGAAGACCGGCAATGCTGGCGCTCAGTGGGGCTACGCCATCCAGAACAACGGCACTCCGACGACTGAAAACACCAGCATTTGGCAAATCGTGCTCAAGGACATCAACGTCCAGTTCCCGATCCGCACTGCTGCTCTGGATGACATCGACGGTCTGGAAGCCAACGTGGTTGACGACATGCTGGCCGAATTCGCTCAGGCTGAAGCCCTGTCGATGATCGCCAACAACGACCAAACCGGCACCGGCTCTACCGTGGCAACTGGTGGCGCTGACGGCCTGCGCGGTCTTGACCAGTACGGTGGCGCTAACGCTACCTACGCTGGTGGCACCACTTCTGTGGCTGCTTTCGGCACCTCTGGCACCGGCTCTACCAGCGGTCTGCACTCGCTGGCTACCTACGACCAGTTGACCACCAACGGCAACACCGTGGGCGCTGCCAACGTGACGTACAAAGACCTCGTGAACTTCATGTACTCGCTGCCGGTCCAGTACCGTAGCGCCAACGTGAAGTGGATGATGAACAACATCTTCCTGTCGCAAGTGCGTGGTCTGGTTGACGACAACGGCGCTCCCATCTTCAACCGTAACGAAGGTCTGTCGGTTGATGGCGTGGTTGGTACGCTGCTGGGCTTCCCGGTGGTTGAGAACCCCTATGTGGACGCTCCTAGCCAAGCCACTACCGGCGATGCTGGCACCACCAGCCTGTACCCGGCCTACTTCGGTGACTTCACCCGTGGTCACACGATCATCGACCGCCTGAACATGCTGGTTCGTCGCTACGACCAGACTCTGCCCGGCTTCATCACCTTCTACGGTGAAAAGCGTCTGGGTACGTCTGTGCGCGATCCGTTTGCTCTGGTCCGCTATCGTTCGACGGCTACTGCCGCCTGATGAGCAGAATGGGGGCTTCGGCCCCCATTTTGTAGGAACACTTTTAGGACACTGCCATGACCATCACCGAAAAAATCCTTAGCGGAATCAAGCAAGCCTACAACGAAGGCGGCAAAGTCACCATCGACCTCAAAGAAGCCTCTGGCATCACCGGCTCTGGTTCTGGCGTGGGTGGTCGAGTGATCTTTGATGACGCATTTGCTGCGCTGCGTTACGCCAACCCTTTCCGTATGGGTTCGCGCCAAATGCCTGTTTCTGGCTCTGACGCTCAGTTCGTCGCCAAAATTGGTAACGCAACCAACCAAACAAACCCTTGGGGCTACCCGGTTCAAAACAACCAAGGTACTCCTGACACGAACACCTCCATTTGGCAACTGCCCGTGCGCGCTGTGACGGCTCAATTGCCCATCCGTATGGCCGTGCTGTCCGATGTGAACGGCCTGCAACCTGAACTGGTTGAAGACCTGATGCTGGAATTTGCACAAGTTGAAGGCGCTTCGATGGCCGTCAACAACGACCAGTCTGGCTCGACCACAACTGCCACTGGCGCAACTTCTGGCCTGCGCGGTCTGGATATGTATGTCTCTGGCTCTGCCGCAGCTTTTGGCACATCTGGCACGGGCATTACCGCTGGCATCCATACGCTGGCAACTGTGGCCCAGACTGGTGGCGGCGTGACATACAACAACGTGGTTGATGTGGTCAATGCTTTCCCGAGTCAGTATTGGGCCATGCCCGGTAACGCTTGGCACATCCGTCCGTCCATGATTGACAGCTTGCGTAGCCTGAAGGACTCTCAAGGTCTGCCGCTGTTCCTCGAAATCGGTGACGAAGATGGCGCTGCTGTGGGCCGTATGTTTGGTTTCCCAGTGATTCCGAACCCTTACCTGTCTACCGCTTTCCCGATTTATCTGGCAAACTGGCCCCGTTTCCTGACCATTGGTGACAATGAGGAAATGTCGATTCAGATGTTTGAGCAGACTACGCCCGGCTTTATGACCATCTACGCAGAAAAGCGTGTTGTCTCTACCGTGCGTGACCCGTTCGCTGGCGTTCGCATGAGCGCCTAAGAGGTGAAATATGGCAGTTGAAAATGTTGTCGGCTACCCTTTTGGGGCACAGACTCGTAATCCGTTCAACTATGTCAAGGTTGAGCAGACGAGCCGTGATGTCTCGACCAACTGGCTCACTGCCGATGAAATCACCAATCATCTGAACCTGTTTGACGATCAAAGTCAGGACGGCTACGTCCTGTCTCTTGAGCTTGCAACACGGATGGCGATTGAGGACTACCTTGGCATGTCCATTTTCGCCACTTCGTACAGGGTGTACTACGGCGGAGAAAGCCTTGCATCGGCTCCTGCAAGCCTTGATCTGCCAGAGGTAAGCCAAGGGTCTAACCTTAATCCAAACCCCGTCACAATCTCTTCTGTGGCGTATTGGAATGATTCGTCGCCGTCCGTTTTGACTGTTGTGCCGTCAAACCAGTATTACTATGATCCCTCCGGGAACAAAATCGTAGTTGCTGGCTTGCCGACTGACATCAATACGGCCATGACTGCTCCTATCGTGGTGAACTACACGGTTGCAGCAAATCCTCTGGCCGCATATCCTGTCATCAAGCAAGCGGCTCTTTTGTTGCTGACGCACCTGTATAACAACAGGGCCAACGCGACAGAAACCAAACTTAAAGACATTCCGTTCGGCGTTCATACGCTTCTTCGCCCATACCGCACATTGGTAATGTGATATGACAATTGCGCGTTTTGAGAATGTTGCAATCAACAATCTGACTTTTGGTAAGTCGGCTTTTGGTGAGCAGTCCACCACTCAGACTGAGTGGTTCAAAACACGCGCCCGTGTCAAATCTGTCTCTAACAATCTCAAGATTGCTGACAAGTATCGTCTGTATCAGGATTTGGTTGAGTTCACGTTCAACTACACGCCGAACATGAAGACGATTACGGAAAATCAACAGTCCTACTCGATTACCTATCGAGGCAAAGACTGGCGAATCGACAACGCCCGTGAATCGAATGACAGAATGACTGTCCATTTCATGTGCTACTACAACAATCCGAGTACGGCGGTCTAAATGGCGCAGCAAAACAATGTTGTCCAGTACGGCAAGGCGATCCAGTACCAACTGAGCCAGATCGTCAATCCTGTGCCGGTTTACGCCGCATTCAACAGGAATTTTGCTGGCGAACCCAAGTTTGTGACTTGGATGTTGCGTGACGTTCACCAGCCTGTATATACAGGCCAGACGCAAAGCAACAAAGGTATTGACACGCCGACATTCCAGATTTCGATTTTTACCCAACAAATCGAAGATGGATTTACAATTTCAGATCAAATTCTCCAGAGTTTGCACGGATATTCCGGTCAGTTGGGTTCGCCTACTGATGGTTTCTTTGTAGCAAAATCTGATGTTTTGTGGCTTTACAACAGCTACAATAACGAAGAGAAAATGGCGCAAATCTATTTGGATTGCACCATCTACATACCAGCATAAGACAATTTGTTCAACTCACTTTTGAAGGAAACTCAAAATGGCTCTCATCAACAAAGTCTTGCCGGGTTATACCGCAACCCTCTGGTGTCAAGATGACGCAAATCCCACGCCCCTGACGGACTCGCAACTGGCTACTTGGGCCAGTGTGTCCACCATCATCGGCGCTTCTGCTGGCGGCACTGGTACTGCTGGCATTCAAGTGCCCGTCGAAGCAATCCCCGCTTTCGGTGCTGACGATGCTTTCGCCGCTTACTCTGTGGCTGGCGCTCGTACTGGCGCTAAGATCACCACTCAGAACCAAGTGACCAGCCTGACTATCACTTCTGCTTGGAACCCTGCTGACACTGCTCAGTTGCTCATCCGTGATGATGGCTACAACGGCACGATCGTTCGTACCTATGTTGTTGCTGTGTATGATGGCACTGACACTGTGGCCTACGCTTTCAACGGCATGGTCGGCGGCATGTCTTGGGATATGTCTCCTTCTGCTGAAGGCAAGTTCAACTTCACCATCCATCCGATTGGTGGCAACAGCTACGGTTGGTCCAACAACGCCTAATAAAACATGACAACGACAATAAAAGACAGCAATGACCTTCTGAGTTTCCTCGTAAGCCAAGCCGGTTCCCGAAAGGACTGGTTTGGCTTTACGCAGCAACGCATTACGTCAATTGCTCTGGCACACGAGATTGCTGCTCAACACGCAGACAAACTGTCTCCATCGGAGGCGGTTGATTATGCTATTGAGTTGAACCAACAGATTTACGACAAGATCATCCAAAACAGGAAATGACATGACACGACTTGGCAGCGCATTCAAGAATTCAGACGCCCTTCGACTCAAGACCTTTGAACTCGGTGGGCAAATCTTTCGCGTCCGTATTCCTTTGACCAAGGAAATGGAAGCGATTGAAGACCGCATCAAAAAGATTGATGAGGCAGAAGAGCAGCGCCGTTACGAGAAAATGGTTGCTGGCTTCAAGGATATTGAGGTGGAAGGCATTGTCAAAAGCGACGAGGATGTCGTTGTTGAAGGCCGGTCTACCCGTGAGATGGTTCGCATGGTTCTTCAGATGGAGAATCGTGTGGTGGAGTTCATCAAGTTGCTGGTGCCCACAGAGGGTACTCTTGATGACATCACCTACGAAGAGATTGATGCCGAGTGGCCGATGACGGTCCAACTTGAGATTCTGGCGAAAATCAACGAAGCGATTGCGCCCGGATACAAGGAAGAGCGAAAAAACTAATCAAGGACATCCATCGGCAGGCAAGGGCATATGTCTTTGCTCACGGCGGATGTCCTGACGAAATTCCGGTGGACGACATGCGGGCCATCGAAATCATGTTGTCCGATGGGATGATAGGAAATAAGGCGGTGCTTCTGGCCTTGTCAGCCTTGACCACGGGCAACTTGAACGCGAAAATACAAAAGACAGCAAAGCCATTCCGCATGGAAGACATTTTGCCGTCAACACACGATTACATTGTTCCGCCTCTAACCGAGGAACAGAAGCGAGAGCAGGTCAATAATCAACTGTTGGCCTTCATTGCCATGAAACCGGGGTCGGAGGGCTACATAAAGGCTTGACATGGCAACTGAGATTTTTCGGATTGAGGGCTTGGCTGAACTGGAGTCCAAGCTGTCCGAAATCATGGCTCTAGGCCGTGCAGACAACATTGCCCGTCAAACCCTTGTCAAGGCCGCGAAAGAGGCCATGCAGCCTGTTTTGATGGAGGTGCAGTCCACAGCACCCTACGATGGCGAACGCCCTCGTGACGAGAAAAACCCCATTCACCTGCGCGATACCGTCAAGCTGGCGGCTCGTATCCCGAACGAGACAGATCGTCGCTCGACCATGATTAACCAGACCGATGTGGCTGTTGCTGTCGTGTCTGTCAAAAAGTCGGCTGTTTCTCTTGCTCAAGAACTTGGCACCAAGAAACTTCAGCCGCAGCCATTCTTGCGTCCTGCACTTGCAAAGCATAAAGACAGTGTTGTTGCGCTCTTCAAGGATGAGCTTTCCACATACATCAATCAGGTTGCGGCTAAACAAGCCCGGAGGAAGAAGTAATGGCTTCTCAATATCTTGCGCGACTTGGTATTGTTCTTGGCATTGACAGCGGTGAGCTGGTCCAAGGCATTACCGATGCCAAAAAACAATTCCACAGTTTTGCCAATCAGGTCGAAAAAGACACCAAGGCTGCTGCTCGTGAGTTTGAGGCGCTGAAAGTCGCCACTGAGGACTACGGCAGGACGCTCACAAAGGTTGAGCAGATTCAGCGTGAGATTGAGCGTGGCCGATTCATGTTCGCATCGCAGAACGTGAAGGATAAGCTGCTGGAACAGGCCAAGGCATATGACGCTCAGGCCGCTGCTGTAAAGCGAACAACCGGATTCTTGACTGAGCAGCAAAAGATGCAAGTCGGATTCCAGTTGACCGACTTCTTCACTCAGATTGCTTCGGGTCAGAATGCTGTGATTGCCTTCATTCAGCAGGGCGGTCAGTTAAAGGACACGATGGGCGGAGTTGGTAATGCCTTCCGTGCTGTTGCTTCTATCTTCACCCCTTTCAGGCTTGCTGTTGGCGGTGTTGCTGGCGCTTTTGGTATTTTGGCGCTTGCAATCTACAAGAGTGACGAAGAACTTGACAAGCTCAAGGACAGCCTGACGTTGACTGGCAATTTTGCTGGCATCACGACAGACAAGTTTTTCATGATGTCTCGCGCACTTCAGCAAGATGTCAGCACCAGTATTGGTTCTGCCAAAGACATCATGCAGGCTTTGGTGTCTTCTGGCAGGTTCACTGAATCTACGATGGTGTCTGTTGGCAAAGCAATTGGAAACTTTGCCAAAGTGTCTGGACTGAGCGCGGAAGAGGCGGCGCAAAAACTTATTCCTGCTTTTGATGGTTCTGCTGCATCTGCCAAACGCCTGAACGAGCAATACCATTTCCTGACCATCGAGCAATATAAACAAATCGAGGCTCTTGAGCGACAAGGCAGGACTCAAGAATCTGCCAAGTTGACGGCTGAAGCTCTGAACAAGAGCCTTGAAAGCAACCGCAGGGAACTTGGCTATCTTGAAAAATCTTGGAGTAGTTTGAAGAAGATGGCAAGCGAAGCATGGGAAGCCATGCTTGGTCTTGGTCGTCCAGAGCAAACGATTGATGCGCTTACTCGTGTGAACGAGCAAGTCGTGAAGACGATGGACAGCATTGCAAAGCGCCGTGCGCTGGGCATGAATACTCAGTTGCTTGAAGCTGATCTGAAAAAGCAGCAAGCAGAGTTCCAGACTCTTATTGAAAAACTCGTCAAAGAATCAGAAGAAGCTGCGGCGAAAAGCAAATCTGCGCTAGAGGGTGAAGCCAGCATTAGCAAATGGACAAAAGCTGGCGGCATACAAGGCCAGATTTCTGCTCGTCGAGAAGCCGAAAAAATCGAGATGGAGGCACGATTCAAAAGTGCTATGGCAATTGCTACCGAGCAAGAGCGCATCGAGATTGAGCTTCAGAAAAAGATTCAAGAGGCCAAGCTGGAAGAGCTTCAGCGCAATGAAGATACTTTCGGCCAATATGCCGCTGAATTTGCCCGTAAGCGCATAGCCAAAATTGCAGATGCAGAAGCCGAAGCCGAACGTAAGCGATTTGACCTTCGCAAGCGCATGGCTTGGGAAGCAGCATCGCGTGAATTCGATCAGGAAACAGAAGTTGTTTTCCGACTCATGCGTGAGCGCGACAAAATCATGCGTGATGCTGAAGACAAGCGCAGGGAGCAGTCGTTTGCCCGTCAGGAGCTTGATGCTCGTTTCTCGCTGATTGGCGCAACTCAAAAAGAACTGGAACTTGCCAAGGCTCGTATTGATGCTCAGAAAGAACTGCAAAAGTTGATGCAGACCCAAGAGTTCATGAATATGAGCAAAGATGACCAGCAAAAAGCCATCAATGTTTATGAGGCCACGCTCAAGGCTCGTGAGGCAAACATTGAGCTTGCAGATTCTTTGCGTTACGTCCAAGGCATGTATGACGCTGTTTGGTCGAATATGTCTGCCGCCATCGAACAGTTTGTTCGCACTGGCAAACTGAGCATCAAGGATTTCACTCGCAGCGTGATTCAAGACATGCTCATCATGAACATGCGCTTGCAAGCGATGCAGCTTATTCGTGGTCTGCTTGGCAGCTTTATGCCGCAAGTTGCATCCATGAATCCAAGTCAGTATTCGCTTGATTTTTCAGGCGCAAGGCTTGGTGCAAGGGCAAATGGCGGACCTGTTTCCGCTGGTTCACCATATCTTGTTGGTGAGCGCGGTCCAGAGATTTTTATGCCATCTGGCTCGGGCACAATCGTGCCAAACCACATGCTTGCAAACACTCAGCCGGTGACGAACGTAACCAACAACTACATCAACGCGATTGATGCTAAGTCGTTTGAGCAGCGCCTGCTGGAGAGCAACCAAGCCATCTGGTCGGCTAATCAGTACGCAGCCAAAAACCTTTCTACGAATTTCGGGAGAACCTGATGTCATTTCAAACGATCTTTGACATCCAGCAGTCCATGACGGTGAATAACCGAAGGACTGTTGGGCAGCAAGTTAGCCGTTCTGGTCAGATTCGTGTGGCGCAGTATTTGACTGCTGTGCCTTGGGTTTTTACTGTCACGCCTCATGCGTATCTGCCATACGCCACCTCGCGTGATGTCATTCAGACCATTGACAACCTTGACCGTCAATTGCCTGAAACGATTACGTTCAGCAGTGATAATCTGTCTTGGTTCACCAAGTATCAGGGCAGCTTAACCACGGCTCAGGCCAATGCCTTGACGCTTGCTGCTATTCCAGACCCTAACTCGCAAACGATCACAGTTGGTAATTTGCCATCGACTCCTTCGTCTTCGTTTGTTTTTAAGGCTGGTGATTTCCTTCAGATCGGAAATTACACCTACAAAGTCACGCAAGATGTGACTCGCGGCGTAAACACAACCGTTTCTGTCAGTCTGCATCGCCCGGTTATTGGCACCCCATCAATAGGAACCTTGTCTGGCGTTGGCAATGCCTGTGAGTTCACGGTCTTGGCAGAACGCTGCCCAACATATACACTGATGCCTGCGCCCGGTGGAGCTTTTGTCCAGTGGGATGAACCATTCGTGTTCAGAGAGGACATTACAGGATGAGTACAACAATGAACGCACTGAATAGTTCGTCTATTCGGTATGCTGAATTCATCAAACTCACAATGCCGTCGAACGTCTATACGTTCTGTAATGCGGCTGCTCCTGTCACTGTCAACAGCGATACATTCATCAACCTTGGCAGTCTTCTCAGCCTTTCAGAAATCAAGCGCGACATCAAGGCAAACAGTTCCGATCTGAACATTTCTCTGACTGGCGTTGACGGCACAAACGTAGCCATCATCCTCAGTTCCGAAATCAAAGGTTCTCGGGTTGAAGTCTGGCGCGGTTTTCTGGACTCCAACAATCAGATCATCCAAACGCCTACGCAGCAGTTTTTCAAACGCTACCAAGGCATCGTGTCCAACTATTCCATCACGGAAGACTGGAACGAGGAATTACGCAGCCGTGTAGCAACCGTAGGCATTTCCTGCGCCTCATTCAGGACCATCCTTGAAAACCGAGTTGGCGGAGTTAGGACTACACCAAAAATCTGGCAGGTGTTCTATCCCGGCGACAACAGCATGAACCGAGTGCCTGCCATTGCTGGCTCGTACTTTGACTTTGGCGGCGAACCGACAAGCGGAAGCCAAGCAGTAACACAAGCACCATCACAGCGACGATTCGGACTATGATTCGATTGGCGACAAGATACGACATTCCAAGATTGCTTGAGATTGTGGAAGCGTACTCGTTTGAGTACCCCATCGAGACACTTGGCAAGACACACTATCACATGCCAAAGTATGTTGAAGAGCTTCTGTTCTCCATCATCCAAGGCCGTGGTTTTATTCTGATCGACAATCATATGAAAGGTGCGTTGATTGCGATGAGGCAAAGCAATGTCTGGTGTCCGGGTGTTGTTGAGCTTCACGAGCTTTTGTGGTGGGTCGAGCCAGAGCACAGAAACTCGACTGTCGGCGGCAAGCTGTGGATTGAATACGACAAGATTGCAAGCAAGATGCTCAAGGACGGCACGATTCATTGTGCCTACACCTCGGTTTCTGCAAAAGGGCCACTGATAAATTACATCAAGCGCGGATACAAGCCTGTCGGCGCTAGTTTCGTGAAGGAATAAAAATGGTCGGAACCATGATTGTTGCTGCTTACTATGGCCTTGCCACAGGAGCAGCACTTACTTTTGGTCAGATGGCCGCAGCCTTTGCCATTAACTTTGCGGTTTCGACTGTTTTGTCCCGTGCTTTTGCGCCAGACATGAGTTCTGGTCAAGCTGTTGATAATGGCGTTCGCCAGCAGGTTCCGCCGTCTTCTACAAACAGCATCCCTGTCGTTTATGGCGATGCCTACCTTGGCGGCTCATTTATTGACGCCGCACTGAGCACTGACGCCAAGACCATGTATTACGCATTGGTCATTTCGCACATTAGCCCGAATGGTCAGTTCTCGTTCAATCTTGACGAAATGTATTGGGGTGATCGTCGTGTAACACTTGATGCAACAGATCGAACCAAAGTTGTGAGCCTGACCGATGGCGCTGGCAACGTCGATACCAAAGTCAGTGGAAATCTCTACATTGCGCTTTACACATCAACTCAGTCTGGTTTTATCACTTCTGCCAATGGTGCTTCTGCGCCTTCCGTGTTTATGGGCGGCTCTGATTTGCCGTCTGAATTGCGCTGGGCACCAACCAACCGTCAAATGAACGGTCTTGCGTTTGCCATCGTCAAGATGAACTACAACCGCGAGGCAGAAACAACCAACATGCAGCCGCTGACCTATCGTGTCAGCCATTACCTTAATGGCGCTGGTTGTGCCAAGCCGGGTGACGTTTGGTATGACTATCTGACCAACGAAAAGTATGGTTGCGCCATGCCTGTCGATTTGGTGGACGCTGCATCGGCCACGGCATTGAACGCATACTCTGACTCGACCATTCCATACACCCAGCCGGGTTCTGGCGTCCAGTATCAGCCGCGCTATCGCATCAACGGAGTGATTGACACAGGTCAGTCGTGCTTGAACAACATCAACTCCATCATGATTGTCTGCGACTCGTGGAACCAGTACAACGCAGCCAAAGGAAAGTGGAGCGTTGTCATCAACAAGGCTGAATCGCCTTCTTACGCTTTTGATGACGATTCCATCATTGGCGAGATTCGCGTCAGTGCTTACGACATCACCAGCAGCATCAACCAAGTCGAGGCAGAGTTTCCAAGCGGTCAAAACCGTGACCAATCGGATTTCGTGTACTACGAGACTCCGCCAGAGTTGCTGTACCCGAACGAGCCGGTCAACAAGCAATCCGTTCAGCTTGCCATGACAAACGACTCGGTGCAGGCTCAATACCTTGCCACTCGTTTGCTTGAACAGGCTCGTGAAGACCTGATTGTCAGTTTCAACACCGCTTATGTTGGCATTCAAGTCGATGCTGGCGATGTCGTCACTGTGACCAACTCGTCTTATGGATGGACCAACAAGCCATTCCGTGTGATGCGTGTGTCGGAAGCGTCTTTACCTGATGGCAACCTTGGCGCATCGCTTGAGTTGAACGAATACAACGCTCAGGTGTATGACGACAAGGACATCACAAAGTATGTTCCTGCGCCCAATACGGACCTTCCTGACCCGTCTTACTTTGGCCCGGTGCCTGCGCCTGTTGTTGTCTCCAGCTTTCCGTCCGCTGTTGTGCCCAGCTTCAACGTGCAGCCGTACATGAGTGGGTCGAGTTTTGCCACATACGCAGAGATTTGGTATTCCGCATTCCCCAACCCCACGGCCACTCAGCGACTGCTTGGCGGCACGACTTCGCTTCCCAGCAATGGTGTGCCATTCTCCTCCGGTCAAACGCTTCCCACGGTCAACCTCGCCATCCCTGCTGGTGATTGGTATCTGTTTGCCCGTCTGGTCAACCCAATTGCCAATAGCGAATACTCGCCTGCATCGACTGTGTTCAAGTGGCGTCCTACGACATTCCAATACACCGAACGCTGGCTTGCTGTGGCCTATGCGAACAACGCAACTGGCACGAGTGGGTTCAGCCTCAACCCTCGAAACAAAACATACTATGGCCTGCTTAATAGCCCCACAGCCAACGGCAGTTCCAACCCCGCCGACTACACATGGTATGAAGGCAACTTTGGTTCGTCTAACTACCTGCTGATTGCCAACCGGACAAACCGCAAGTTCAGTTTTGCCGTGGGCAATGCTGCATTCTCAAACCTTGGCGGCGCATTTGTTCCGACAGAAACATCCGTGTATGACTCGTCTGTCTGGGGCGCTCTGGAAGACGGTCAAAACTATATTGACCTTGACCTTCGCACAGGTCAGCTTACCAAGGCAGGAACAACTGCTGTAAGTTCTGCTGACGGTCTTCTTAGCGTTACCAACAACACCCAAGGTTCAATGGTGGTGTCGCTTCAGAAGTTCCTGAACTTTGGCTCTGGCGTTTACTCCAAAACATTTGATGCTGCCACATTGACCGTAGACATTTATGGTCGCGTGGTTGGATTTACGCAGCCAGACGATTTCTTTTACACAGAGCAAGTTTTTAGTGCAACCGCAGGGCAAACTGTATTTGCAATAAACCATGCTGTTGGAAACATTTTTGTGTTCCGCGATGGCGTTCTTGCAGATACGTCCGAATACACAGAAACGACAACAAACTTTACATTTACAAATCCATGCGCTGCTGGTGAAGTAATTGTGGTGTTCAACATGAGGGCAGTTAGCACTGACCAATACTACGAGAACATTAACGCTGCAATTGGCTCCAGCACGGCTAACTCGATTACATATCTTGAGCCTTTGTACCAAAATGTTTTGCCGGGTGATCTTTTGTGTTTTGCGGCAAATCAGCCTGCTCCTACCGACAACCCAACTACATACACAGTTCAGTCTATTAACACATCGACAAAAACGATTGTGTTTACGACCAACATTGCTGGTGCGACAACTGGATTCAATGCGTACAGGAAACGTGCTGCTGGATCAACTTACATGCCATTTAGTAGGTACTCGGTTGACCTGACTTCCGCAAACTCTGTGACGCCCACGAACTTTACTGTTCGCAATGGTTTTGAAATGATCTATGTGAACGGCGTTCAGCTTAACGAGATTGATTACGACTTGTCTGGCAACACTGTTGGTGGTTTCCCTGCTCCAGTCACAGGCAAGATGACATTCATCATGTTCACCGAAAACAATTTCGGAGTTCCTGCATCAAACGTAGTCAACTCTGTTGCTTACTCGATAGATGGTGCGCTCTCATACGTCTATCCGAACAACCCGTTGTCAGTCGAAATCTACGCCAATGGATGCCTTTTGGCACAAGGTTCCAGCTACGACTACACGGCCACATCATCTGGGTACAATCTTACTCAGGCATTTAACAATAACTTCACCTTGCTAAACCAGCAGACTTTTGCTAGGATTGGCGCTGCATAAGGACTTGAAATGACACAAGCCTACAATCTTTCGCAACTTGCGAATAACCTCAATTCAAGCGGTCAGTTGGATGCAACTGACGGCCTTGTAAACGCCGTTCCAGTTGCTAATGGTGGAACTGGAGCCTCTACTGTTGCTGCTGCTGTTTCAAATCTTTCGGCATCAATTTACCCTGTTGGGTCCATCTACATAAATGCAGCAGTCTCAACAAATCCGGGAACACTTCTTGGGTTTGGAACTTGGGTTTCATTTGGATCAGGAAGAGTTCTTGTTGGCGTTGATTCTAGTGATTCTGCATTTGACACTCTTGGTGAAACTGGTGGATCAAAAGATGCAACTCTTGTATCTCACAGCCATACAGCATCAGTAACAGACCCCGGACACGCTCACTCAGTTAATCAAGGGTATCCTTATTATGGCGCATCAACCGGCAATCAACCTGCAACTGATGACGGAGACTCATACGGCTCTATGACGACAGTATCAAATACGACTGGAATTTCTGTTGGTATTTCTACTGTTGGATCAAGCGCAACCAATGCAAATCTTCAGCCATATATTACTGTATATATGTGGCGCAGAACTGGTTAATTTTTTAATATAAGACACAATCCGTAGCCCTGCGAGATAGCAGGGAGCGTCACCACCTGAGTACAGGGAATTGACCCATGTACGCATTCATGCAGAAAGCGTAGGGTAGCATCATAGCTGTCTTTAACAAAAACACACTTATTCAAGTGTCGGGGTTTGACAACCCCATCATCGCTGGCGAACTGGTCTATCAACAACAGACCTACTGGAACTTGACGTTCACAGGCGCTGGCAGCACTCCCGTAGACCTGACTGGCGCGACAATCAACGCTCAGATTGTTCGGCGCTTGCTTACCAACATTCAGGACAGTCGAACTGGCTTGACTTTCGACATTTCTGATTACAGTCCTCCGCCTACGCCTGTTCCTTTGACAATCACCAACCGCAACGATGCGGCTGGCACTTTCACGCTCGTGATCGACCAGACATCATGGGACATCATTGCAGGCGACCCCGAGTTGAATATTTCGGCTCAGAGTCCTGTTGGCTTTTCTGGCCGAATCAAAATCAGTTTCCCCGCTGGAGGCGGAACACCGCAAGATGACGCAATCATCTTCCTGCTGTTCCTTGTGCGCTCTGATGGTGTTGTGAACACCTCTGCTTCTGTTTAAGGGGAAATCATGCCTAATTTGAATGTGACCGTAGTTGACGGCAACAACATCAACGTCGAGGTCGTACCCACGCCAAATCAGGTGGTCAACATTGACCGTGGCGTTGCGGGTAACGGTATTGCAAGCATCACGCAAACGGATGTTGGTGACTATGCTTACCTAGACATTGTTTACACGAATGGAACAAGTGAACAGCTTGGCCCGATTGGTGTCAGCAGTGAAATCCTGATTGACATCGAAAACAACATGGTCAGCATCACTGCGGTTGCTGACGATCTTGCTGTCATCAATGATGTATACGCCAACCTTGCGGCGATAAATAACGTCGATGCAAACATGGCAGCAATTATTGCTGCGCCTGCTGAAGCTGCCGCTGCTGCCGCATCCGCTGCTGCTGCTCTTGCATCGGAGCAAGCTGCTGCCGCATCCGAAGCTGCTGCACTTGCATCTCAAAATGCAGCCGCCGTATCCGCCGCTGATGCTTTGGCTTCTGAAAACGCAGCCGCCGTTTCTGAAGCAAACGCACTTCAAAGCGCAAACAATAGTGCTGCAAGCGCAAATGCTGCACTTGACTCACAAAATGCTGCTGCTGCTTCTGCTGCCGCAGCCCTTGCTTCTGAAAACAATTCTGCATCTTCTGCCGCAGCAGCCCTTGCTTCTCAAAATGCCGCAGCAGCAAGCGCCTTGGCGGCGGCTACAAGCGAATCAAATGCAGCAGCGTCCGCCGCCGCAGCCCTTGTTTCTGAAAATGCCGCAGCAGGTTCTGCATCGTCAGCGGATTTAAGTGAAGCAAACGCAGCCGCATCCGCCGCCGCAGCCCTTCAAAGCGCAACAGACGCACAAAATGAAGCCGACAACGCCGCAAATTCTGCTGGCGATGCCGCAACTGCTGCCGCTGCTGCTCTTGCGTCTGAGCAAGCCGCCGATGCTTCTGAGGCGGCAGCACTTGCATCTCAGAATGCTGCCGCTGCTTCTGCCGCTGCCGCACTTGCTTCTGAGCAGGCTGCTGATATTAGCGAAGCAAATGCCGCTGCTTCTGCTGCCGCTGCGCTCGTGTCTGAGAACAACACAGCCGCGCTGTACGACAACTTTGATGACCGCTACCTCGGCGCAAAGAACGCAGACCCGTCTACTGACAATGACGGAAATCCTTTGATTGACGGGGCAATGTATTTCAACACGGTCACTGACCGTATGCGTATCTATGACGGCACAGTCTGGAATGATGCGTTTGTTCCTTCTACTGAGTTTGTTGCCAAGTCGCCAACAGCAACTGACAATGCCATTCCTCGTTTTGATGGCACAAACGGGTATACCATCCAGAACTCTGGCGTCATCATTGATGACAACAACAATGTCTCTGGCAACAGCTTCACTGGTGACTACATCCAGATCGACACAACTGCCACAGAGGCTCCCGGCGAAGGCAAGATGGTTTGGGATGCCGATCAAGGCACTATTGCTTTTAACGCTCTAAACGATGGCCTTGTTCGTATTGGTCAAACGCTGCTTGCCCGTGTGACAAACGCAGAAGCCGTGACCATTCAAAAAGGTGAGGCCGTTTACCTGTTTGGCGCTCAAGGCGACAGGGCTTCTGTCAAATTGGCATACAACACATCTGATGCTGGCTCCGCCAAAACACTTGGCCTTGCCAATCAAGCCATTGCTCCCGGCCAAACTGGCTTTGTGATGTGCCAAGGCGTCATTGATGGATTGAACCTGTCTACGTTCAATCCGGGCGACACTGTTTATCTTGGATCGACCCCCGGCTCTATCACCAACGTCAAGCAATACGCACCCAACCATCTGGTTTACATGGGTGTGGTTGAGCGAGCAAACTCTGGGAATGGTCAGATTTATCTGCGTGTGCAGAACGGCTATGAGCTTGATGAGCTACACAATGTCCAAGCGCAAAACCCGACCAACGGCCAGACACTTGTTTTCAACGATGCAACAAATCTCTGGGAAAAATCAAACGCTCCAGTATTGAGTTCTGCAACTGGATTGCCGCTTGAAACTGGTGTGACTGGTGTTCTTGCCGTTGCCAACGGTGGCACTGGCGCAAACAATGCTTCTGATGCAAGGACAAACCTTGGCCTTGGAACTTCTGCTGTTCTTAATGCTGGCGTGGCAAACGGTGTTGCGACTTTGGACGGAAGTGGCACAGTTCCTCTTTCGCAAATTCCTGCATCGCTGCAAGGAGCTTTGAGCTATCAAGGAACTTGGAACGCATCGACCAATACTCCAACAATCACATCTGGTGTTGGCTCCAAAGGCTACTACTACGTTGTAAGCGTTGCTGGCAACACCACAATTGATGGCGTTAATGATTGGGTGATTGGCGACTGGATCGTGTTCAACGGTTCTGTCTGGGAAAAAATTGACAACACCGATGCTGTTACATCCGTCAACGGATACACAGGCTCAGTTTCTTTGAGCTATGCCGATGTTGGCGCTCCATCCACCACTGGCACAAATGCTACTGGCACTTGGGTAATCGACATTTCTGGCAACGCTGCCACATCCGATCTTGCGGACATGGCAACCGATGTCAACATCAATAGTTTGACGACAGAAACATCAATTCAGTCTACCGACTATTTGATGATTTATGACGTTTCTGTTGGCGCAACTCGTAAAGCCACAATTACCGATGCCGCACTTGTTGGTCCTACTGGACCGACTGGAGCTACTGGTGCAACAGGCCCGGTTGGACCCATTGGACCTACTGGAGCTACTGGAACCGCTGCAACTGTCGCAGTAGGCCCAACTACTACTGGCGCAGCAGGCACAAGTGCAAGCGTAACAAACACTGGCACATCGTCTGCCGCAGTGTTTGAGTTCACTATTCCTCAAGGCGCTACTGGCCCTACTGGTCCGACTGGACCTACTGGACCGACAGGTGCAACCGGCGCTCCCGGCCCGACTGGCCCAACTGGCCCGACCGGCGCGACAGGCACTGCTGCAACGATTTCTGTTGGCACCACCACCACTGGCGCAGAAGGCACAAGCGCATCCGTAACAAACAGCGGCACATCGTCTGCTGCCACTTTTAATTTCACCATTCCTCGTGGTGACACTGGTGCAACTGGACCGACTGGCCCGACTGGAGCAACTGGCGCTCCCGGTCCGACTGGTCCTACTGGTCCCACTGGTCCGCAAGGCATTCAAGGCAACACCGGTCCTACTGGCGCTCCCGGCCCGACTGGCCCGACTGGTCCTACTGGCCCGACTGGCGCTCCCGGCCCAACTGGAGACAGCACACTTGTCTCTGGAACTGTGATGTTATTTGTGCAAACAACAGCACCTGTTGGATGGACAAAATCTACATCTCATGACAATAAAGCGTTGCGTGTTGTCAGCGGAACCGTTTCTTCTGGCGGTACAGTTGCTTTCACAACTGCATTTTCAGCAAAAACTCCAACAGGTTCTGTATCTGTATCTGTTTCTGCTGGAACTTTGTCTGTTTCTGCTGGAACATTGGCGACTGGAAATACGACAGCAACTGGATCAATTTCTGTTTCTGGTGGTTCTGTTAGTGCATATACTCTGGCAACAGCAGACATTCCATCTCACACGCACTCTTTGCGTCAAGGCTATCCTTATGCTGGAGGCGGTGGTAACTATCCAACAACAGACCAAGGCTCTCAATATACGACAGCAACTTCCTATGCAACAGGTGGTGGTGGATCGCACTCACACGGGTTTACAAACCCATCTGCTTCATTTACTGGAAGCGCACACAATCACTCGATCAGCGGAAGTCCATCCTTGAGTGGCGCTCCTTCTGTTACATCATCCACATTCTCTGGGAATGCAATTGATCTTGCTGTACAGTATGTTGATGTGATTATTGCAACAAAGAATTGATTGGAATTACATGAAAATAGAAGTGAAGTCAAATTGTCCATTAAACAATTTTGTTCCATGCAAACAATTTGAGTGTGCATGGTTCATGAAAGTTAATGGCATGAATCCGAACACAGGAGAAGACTTTGAAGAATGGGGATGTTCTCAGGCTTGGCTTCCAATTCTTATGATTGAACAAAGCCGTCAGCAAAAACAAACTGGCGCAGCTATTGAATCATTTAGAAATGAAATGGTAAAAGCAAACGAATCAAGTCAACAGGTTCTCATCAATTCATTGAATAACGGAACAAGTGTTTTGGAGAATAGATCATGAAACTTACTATTGTTGCTGATGACAATTGTGTATATGTTGATGGAGTATCTTGTTTCCCATTGATATGGGATGGTACGCCTCAATATGTAAGGGCGCTTCAGTGGGATGGTGCTAGTGGTTGGATTGAATTTAGCGATTTCAGACCTAATGAAGTGATTTCAAGTCTGCCTGCGTGGGCAAATAATGCTTATTTAGCATGGCAGAATGCAATTGCAACAAGAGATCAGATCAAAAAACCAACTGTCGCTGACAACAAAATTACTGCAAGTAATTTGCTATCACAAACTGATTGGGCAAATCAATTAGATGTAATAGATAACACAAGGACTGTTTATCTTACAAACCAAAATGATTTCCTCATTTTTAGGGAAAAAGTAAGAGCAATTCTGGTGAATTGTGTTGATGGAGACATTGACTGGCCTTTGATTCCAAAAGCAGTTTGGGCATCACAATGACACAACATTTACCAATTTGGTACATTGGGAACATCCCGGTAGATGTGTGTGACGCAGCTATCCGGGAGTTCATGGAAATTGCTCCACAAGAGGCCGCTATGGGCACTCAAGGTGAGCATGAAGACAAAAGCCAGCGAGACACTGTTTTGCGTTTTGCTCCTTCTGGTCACTGGTTTGGTGGAATCCTTGCACAGCACGGCAAGATCGCCAACGAAGCGAATGGATGGGGCTACGAGCTAACCTCTCACGAAAACGTCCAATACGGCTCATACGGGCCTAATGGACACTATGGCTGGCATACAGATAC